>Ga0209082_1000223_pt1 | contig 25906 bp, 24 predicted proteins | sample ColdCreekSource_FD_184127 | JGI IMG/M metagenome (GOLD analysis project Ga0209082, IMG submission 184127) | Groundwater microbial communities from Cold Creek, Nevada to study Microbial Dark Matter (Phase II) - Cold Creek Source (SPAdes) (version 3) | ecosystem: Environmental > Aquatic > Deep... | reverse complement strand
CGCGAAGGGCACAGGCAAAGAAAATATTTTCCATGACACTCAGGTCGTCGTAAAGACAGGATCCATGTCCCATATAAAAAAGATCAGACCGAACCCTTCCTTTTTCTTTGACCCCGTCATGTCCCATAATCGAAAATTGACCGGACGAAGGACGAACGAGCGTGGCCATCATTTTTAAGAGTGTGGTTTTCCCACAACCGTTTGGGCCGAACAGCGTAAAGCACTCTCCTGGACGGATGGCGAAAGAAACCGCTTTCAATACCTGAAAGTGTTGAAACACTTTACTGATATTCACGGCCTCAATGGCCATGGCGGACAGGGCCGTTGGATGGTCGGAGGAAATACCCATACTGTCTGTGTTGAGGCACTGAATAATAACGAACGGAGCATAGAATAAATGGTCTGAGGATTCAATGCACCCCCTACTAAGATAGGGGCGTGGCGGAATCTGCCAGAATCTTGGTCAGGTCACTGACCGCTAGGGCGTAGTGGGTTGAGAAGTTATATCGGGTGATCACCCTGAAGTTGTTGAGAAGAATTAGTAGGGCGGTGGTCCCCTCCGTCGGTTCATAAAAGGTAAGGGAGACAGGTTCATCTGGTGAAAGCTCTGCCCGTACGCCCATCTGCGCCACCCGTTTGTACGGAACCGTTTTACGAATTCTTTGCTCGGCTATTTCCCTTAATTCTGGTGAATCTTTCGGGGAATCAACCGGCAGATAAATGGATGCCCCGTACTGCCATCCAAAACTTTTGAAATAATTTGCGACACTGGCAAAAATATCTGCTTTTGAATTCCACAGATCACGTCGGCCGTCTTTATCATGATCCACTCCATATTTACGCACACTGGAGGGCATGAATTGGGGCACCCCCATCGCCCCCGCATAAGAGCTTTTGATCGTCAACGGGTCTATCCCCTCTTCACGACACAGAAGAAGGTAGGCAATGAGTTCGGCTCGATAAAAGGCGCGCCGTCTCCGATTGTGTGCAAAGGCGGTATTCAAAACATCGAAACAGCGGTGTTTCTCCAATCCCGGTTCTCCGAACCGCGTCTCAATACCCAGAATGCCACAGATGATCTCCTTCTCCACATGGTATTCTTCTTCAATCTGACTGAGCATGATAAGGTTTTCTTTCAGATAGGCCCTTCCTGTATCAATCACACTCGGTGTGATAAAGAGACTTTTGTATTGATAGTATGGCTTGGGTGGGGGAGGAGGTTGCGTCGTGGGACGTATCGGTTTTTCGAGGGTCGCTTCCTGAAGAACCACTTGGGAAAAAAGCTGTTTTAGCTGGTTTCGATTGAAATGATATTTTCTGGAAAGTTCATCCAGAAGAGATTTATAGAGTGTGTTGTTGAGTTTAATGCCTGTCTTAGAAAACAATGTCGCAGTATGGCCGATCCCCATCCCAACGGAAAGGGTTGCCGTCACCCCGATGATTCTGGGGAGCAATTGTTTCAGAAAAATCCTTCTGTTTTCCAAAAATTTCCTAAGCGCCCCGGTTCAATACGGTTACGCACCCATCTTTTGGGCGTGATGGATCAAGACCCCTTCGCGCAATCCGTAGTCACTCACGATCATTACATTACAGGCAAATTGTTCCATCACCGATTTTACAATGAGCATCCCCGGGATAATCAAATCTTCCCGTCCCTTTTCCAGTCCCGCCCATTCACGCCGCTCTTTGAGTGTCAAGCTGGATAAGTATTTGAAGATTCGGTTGACTGTATTGAGAGAAAGGCGGTACCCATTGATCTTTTTCGGATCGTAAACGGTCATTTCCTGGTCCATCGCTGCAAGCGTGGTGACTGTTCCGGCCGTCCCCACCAACACAAAATGTTCGGGAAGGGGATAGGCAATCGGTTTGATAATAGCGTCAATGGCCGATTTCAATGACTGAATCTCATCCTCAGAAGGGGGATCAGATCGAATATAAGATTCCGCTAGGTGAACCACACCCAGCTTCAAACTCAATAATCCGATCGGCGCGCCATTTTCTGCGGTAATAAACTCTGTGCTTCCCCCCCCAATATCAATGACCACCATCGGTTCCGAGTGGTTTTGTAATGCAAGCTGAATTCCCAGAAAAGAGCAATATGCCTCCTCTTCTCCGGTGATAACTTGAACCTCGAAACCGGTTTTGGCCAAAATCGCCTTGCAGAAATCGTCTTGATTGATCGCGTCGCGAACGGCGCTCGTGGCCACAACAATCATATCCTCCACCGGGTATTGTTCGAGAAGGGTTTTGAAATGATCAAGGGCTGTGATGGCACGCTCCTGCGCCGCCTTCGTAATACGCCTTTCCTTTGAAAAGCCTTCGCCCAATCGTGTGATGCGGTTTTCGGAATGAACGGGGTGGAGAGAGCCGTCATCGTCTAAATCGGCAACAAGCAGTCGAAACGTGTTGGTTCCGAGATCAATTCCCGCAATTTGAGGCATCACGAAATATCCGGGTTGCTCCCCTTCTCATCGCCGTCGGCATGGGTCTTCTTACCGATAATTAGAGAACTGGAGATCAATCTCAAAATCTTTTCCCTTTACAAAGGTGATGACCGCTTGTAGTTCGTCTTTGTCTTTTCCGGTGACGCGGATCTTGTCCTCCTGGATTTGAGGCTGCGCCTTGAATTTGGCGGCCCGTATCTCTTTCATGATCTCTTTCGCCTTTTCCTGTGGGATACCCTGTTGCAGTGTAATCTTTTGCCGTACCGTCCCGCCCAGCGCCTTTTCCACCTTCTCGTAGATCAACCCCCTGAGCGAAACACCCCGTTTGATCAATCTTCCCTGAAGAATATCAAGCACCGCCTTGAGGGTATACTCGTCTTTCGAAGCAACGATGATCTCTATGGCGTCTTTTAGCTCAAGGGTGCTGTTAGTTTCCTTCAGATCAAACCGCTGGCGAATTTCTTTGCTGGCCGTTTCAATCGCATTTTTGACTTCTTGTATGTCCATCTCAGAGGAGATGTCAAATGAATAGGCCATAGAGAAACCCCCTTATTTTTCTTAACGAATTCGGCTTCCTGGGGGGATCCGCTCGTCACAAGTGAGAAGCCCCAGCACCTTTTCTGCGCCGGCCGCCAGCAGCATCCCTTGTGATTCTATCCCCATCAGTTGGGTCGGCTGTAGGTTGGCAATGAAAACAATTTGCTTTCCGACCAGTTCCTCCGGCCGATATTTTGTCCCAATTCCTGCAACAATCTGACGAAATTCAGCCCCCGCGTTGACCCTCAGCTTGAGGAGTTTTTTAGATCCTTTAATTGGTTCTGCGGAAAGAACTTCTCCAATCCGCAGATCAAGTTTCTTAAACGCATCAATCGTTATCAGTGGAGTCGAGATGTCCAATACGGGGGGTTCTGTAAAAACGGGCACCGCCTCCTGTGGCACAGAGGCCGATTTCACCTCTTCCATTCTCGGGAAGAGAGCCGTGTTTATCACGACAGCGCAACCCGCAAAAGAAAACGCCCAGGCCCTTTCTATATCCATCTCTTCCGGGTCCGGAAGCCCCAATGTTTTTCTTATTTTATAAGCGGTCTCTGGCATAAAAGGAAGCAGGTAAAGGGCGATCAATCGGATCGTGTTGGCCGCGGTCCACAGAACCGTCCTCAGTTTTTCCGTATCTTCACTCGCTGTACCTTTTTTGGCCAATTTCCAAGGCGACATCTGTTCGATATAAAGATTGGCCCGATCCACCAGCTTCCAAATCTCACCCAATGCACGGTGAAACTGCAGGGACCTCATTGCTTCGTCCACCCGCTCATGCATGTCCCGCGCAATTGCCTCTACCTCTTGTTCCTTCTCCCCTCTCTCACCCGGTTTGGGTATCTTCCCCTCCGTAAACTTGTTCACAAGACTTACCACTCGGCTGACCAAATTTCCCAGATCGTTTGCCAGGAAACTGTTGTAACATTGCATCATGGCCGCATGAGAAAAATTCCCATCCTGTCCGAAGGGAACCTCCTTAAACAAGAAGTACCGGAAGGCGTCCACACCAAACGTTTCTACGACTTGGTTGGGGTCCACAACGTTTCCACGACTCTTCGACATCTTTTCTCCGTCCATCGTCCACCACCCATGTGCGAAGAGTTGTTGTGGTAGTTCCAACCCCAGTGCCATCAACATGGTTGACCAATAAACGGCATGGGTGGTCAAAATATCCTTCCCCACTAAGTGCAATTGCGCGGGCCACACGTTCTTAAATCGTCCTGAATCCGTGCTATATCCCGGCACCGAGATGTAATTCACCAGGGCATCAAACCAAACGTAGGTCACATAGTTTTTATCGAATGGAAGCGGGATCCCCCACGTCAGACGACTGATCGGGCGAGAAATGCAGAGGTCGCCCAACGGTTTTTCCAAAAAACCCAATACCTCATTTCTACGGCCCTCCGGTTGAATGAATTGAGCATGGTCTTTTATATACTGGCGGAGCCGATCCTGATACAGACCCATTTTGAAAAAGTAATTCTGCTCGGCGATTGACTCAACCGGACGGCCACAATCGGGGCATTTGTTTTCGATCAATTCTTTCTCTGTCCAAAAACGTTCGTCAGGCAGGCAGTACCAGCCTTCATACGCCGCGGCATAAATCTCTTTTCTATCCCAGAGCTGTTGTAAAACAGCTTGTACCACTTGTGTATGTCGTGGTTCCGTGGTGCGGATGAAATCGTTATGGGACACGTTGAGCCGTTTCCAGAGCTGTTGGAATTGAATCACCATTTGATCGGCTTGTTGCTGTGGAGGGGCACCTTTTTTTTCGGCCGATTGAGCGACCTTTTGGCCATGTTCGTCGGTGCCGGTCAGAAAAAAGACTTCTTCTCCCAACAGCCGGTGGTAGCGAGCGAGGATGTCGGCGGCGAGGGTTGTGTAGGCATGTCCGATGTGCGGAACGTCATTCACATAGTAAAGTGGGGTGGTGATGTAAAATTTTTTGGACATTGGCATTTCCTGATATTTCCAATAAGGTAGAAGTGCCTGAGTATAAAAGCACCTCCTCCGTACAATCTTGTGGGTGAAAGTGGTGGGAAGATGAGCAAGGCTTTCCGATTTTGTGTATGATGATGTCGGCGTGATGGCATCACACACAGATGAAAGGAGAACCTTGTCCGCTAAAACGATACTGAATCGGATGGAAAAATTCAAGTCTTAACGGAAAATATTTATAGACCCATGCTCACAGTACATCATCTTCATAAATCATTTTCTATCGCCGGCAAGAACCTGCCGGTGCTCAAGGGCATTTCCATGTCCGTTGAGAAGGGGGAAATGATTGCAATTGTAGGGGCATCGGGTGCGGGGAAAACCACTCTCCTCCAGGTACTTGGGACACTTGATCGTCCCACTTCCGGGACCGTCCTGTTTTCCGGAGAAGATGTCTTTGCCCGTTCCGATCATGACCTCTCGGCCTTTCGGAACAAACAGATTGGATTTGTCTTTCAATTTCATCACCTGTTACCGGCATTTACCGCTTTGGAAAATGTGGTGATGCCCTGTTTAATTTCGGGTATCGCTCCGACTAAGGCGGAGTTGTCTGCAAAGCTGTTGTTGGATATGGTCGGTCTTTCGGAACGGTTTTACCACAAACCGGGACAGCTCTCCGGAGGGGAGCAGCAGCGGGTCGCGATTGCCCGTGCATTGGTGCGTGCCCCTGAGTGGGTGTTGGCCGATGAACCGACGGGAAACCTAGATACCCATACCCACGACGATGTGTTTGAATTATTGAAGAGACTCAACCGTCAAATGGGTACGACCTTTATTTTGGTCACACATAATGAAAAAACTGCCCTGCAAGTAGATCGTCAACTGAAGATGGTGGACGGGAAAATTGAGGCATCTATGTGGAGAGGAGAGGATGAAAAACTCACACCCATCAGTTGACTGAGGACCCACGTAGGGGTTGAATGTGCCTTCTTGATTTTGTCCTTAAATAGAATGTAGGATGCGCCGCCGTGAGTGTGGCATGGATTTTTCAAAGGATTCTCCCATGGACATTGATACGCTCCTTAAAATTTGCATAGACAAAAAGGCATCCGATCTTCATCTTCGTGTCGGGTGTATACCGATGGCCCGAGTGAACGGTGATCTTTCTCCGTTAAGCCAATTTGGGAAGTTTAACCCAGACGAATTAACGAGCCTCCTTTATTCCGTCATGAACCCAGAGCGAATCAAACGGTATGAAGAACACCACGAGGCTGACTTTGCCTATAACCTTCCAGGCATGGGAAGGTTTCGAGTGAATGTATACCAACAACGCGGGACGATTAGCTCAGTCTTTCGCTTGGTGCCGATGAGCATCCTTTCGATTATGGAATTGAATCTACCACAGGTAATCGAACGGATCTCGATGGAGCCACGGGGGTTGATTATGGTTACCGGAACAACCGGTAGCGGGAAATCAACGGCGCTCGCGGCCATGGTAGACCATATCAACAAAAACAAGACGGTGAATATTATCACCATTGAAGACCCGATTGAGTTTCTGCACCGCGACCGAAAAGGAACGATCAGTCAACGGGAAATAGGCACCGACACCGAGTCGTTTTCCGCGGCGCTGCGTGCCGCACTGCGACAGGACCCGGATGTAATTCTCGTCGGAGAGATGCGCGATTTCGAAACCATTTCAACGGCGCTGGCGGCCGCCGAAACGGGGCATCTGGTATTGAGCACGCTGCACACGGTGGACGCCGTAGAAACCATCAATCGCATTATCATGATCTTTCCCCCCTATCAACAAAAACAGATTCGTCTGCAGTTGGCTTCCATTATCAAAGGGATCATCTCCATGCGCCTGGTGCCACGGGGCGATGGAAAGGGACGGATTCCGGCGGTCGAAGTAATGGTTTCCACACAAACCATCCGAGAAGCGATTATTGATCCAGATAAAACCCGTCGCGTTCATGATAGCATCGCCGCTGGTGTGTCTCAATACGGGATGCAGACATTTGACCAGTCGCTGTACGGCCTCTACAAAAAAAGTCTGATTTCCTATGACGAAGCAAGAAAATGGGCGACCAATCCGGATGATTTTGCGCTCCGTGCCAAGGGAATTCAGGCAAGCGGCGAAAGTTGGGAGACAGCGGTCGAATCCTAATTTTTGTCTCTATCCATCCGAACGATTCTCATGACTGCCTCAAACGTTCGATCTCAGTTCATCCAGTTTTTTTTGGAGCGGGGGCATACCGCGGTGGCCAGCTCCCGATTGGTTCCCCAAAACGATCCGACCCTCCTCTTCACCAATGCCGGCATGGTTCAATTCAAATCAGTCTTTCTGGGTGAAGAAAAAAGGCCCTATTCCCGTGCCGTCTCTGTGCAGAAATCGCTTCGAGCAGGTGGAAAACATAACGACCTTGAAATTGTCGGGCATACGGCACGACATCATACCTTTTTTGAAATGCTTGGAAATTTTTCCTTCGGAGATTATTTTAAGAAAGAGGCCATTTCCTTCGGATGGGAATTGTTGACAGACGGTTTCAGGCTCCCTGTGGTCGATCTTTGGGCAACCGTTTACAAGGAGGATCATGAGGCCGCAGACCTTTGGAAGAAATATCTCCCTGTCCATCGGATTGTCTACCTGGGCGAAAAAGATAATTTCTGGCAGATGGGCGAAACAGGCCCTTGTGGCCCCTGTTCCGAGATATTGATTGACCAAGGGGCAGCCATTCATCCAGATTGTCCCGGCATTGGCCAGTGTGAATGCGATCGCTATCTTGAGATATGGAACCTGGTCTTTATGCAGTATAATCGTGATGAAGCAGGGCGGCTCAGCCCCCTCCCCAAACCCAGTATTGATACCGGCATGGGATTGGAACGGATCTCGGCGGTTTGTCAGGGGGTGACCAGCAATTATCAAACCGATCTTTTCCGTCCACTCTTTTTTGCTATTGCAAAACGAGCGAATAAAACGGAGCAGGAGATGATTACATTGCTTCCCGCTCGTGTCATTGCCGACCATCTTCGGGCCATCACGTTTTTGATTAGTGATGGGGTGATTCCACAAAACGAAGGACGGGGATATGTCCTTCGTAGGATTCTGCGCCGCGCCGCGCGCTTTGGCAGGGAACTCAATTTACATGAGCCGTTTCTCCATGAATTGACCGATGCGGTCATCGATCAGATGGGGGGGGCCTATCCCGAACTTCTTTCGAATCGCACGACGGTGGCCCGAATTGTGTTGGCAGAAGAGGAGCGTTTTGTTCATACCCTAAATCAAGGGTATGACTTTCTTTCCGAAACGATTGCGACTCTCAAACACCGGAACGGGAAGATCCTTCCGGGGGAGCGATTGTTCCAACTCTATGACACACATGGATTTCCTTTTGACCTTGCTTCCGAGGTAGCCAAAGAAGAGGGGTTGCAGGTGGATGAAGCAGGTTTTAATGCTGCCATGGAACGACAACGGGAAATGGCTCGCAGGTCATGGACGGGTGGGGCACATCGTAGCAAAGAGAGTCACCTGCTTTACGAGCCGCTCCTGAACGCATTGGGTGAAACCGACTTTGTCGGCTATGAATCGCTGACAGACGAGGGGATATTACTCGCCTTATTCAAAGAAGGACAATCGGTACAAGCCGCCCGTGAGGGGGATCGGGTTGATCTTGTTTTACACCGCACCCCGTTTTACGGAGAATCGGGTGGACAGGTAGGAGACCGAGGCGTGTTGTCATCAGGAACGGCCTATATTGAAATTGAAGATACGATCAAACCGCTTCCTCATTTTCATCTTCATCGGGGTCGGATAGTTCGGGGCGCCATTCACGTGGGGGAAACCTTGCGGGCATCTGTTTCTTCGGTATTGCGTCAGAACACTGCCCGTCATCATACCGCTACGCATCTTTTACATGCAGCCTTGCGAGAGGCATTGGGGGAACATGTCAAACAAGCCGGTTCACGGGTGGCGCCCGAGCGACTTCGATTCGATTTTCAACATGTTTCCCCTGTCACCCCCCGGGAAATCAGCCGGATTGAGGAAATGGTGAACGAACAGATATGGAAGAACGCACCGGTGCAGACCCACCTGATGGAGGTGGATCAAGCGATTGCCTCAGGCGCCGTGGCCCTTTTTGGGGAAAGGTATGAGAGTCGGGTACGTGTGGTACAGATTTCGGACTTCAGCAGCGAGCTATGCGGTGGAACCCACTGTGGCGGGATTGGCGAGATTGGTTTTATGAAAATCATTGGAGAGGGGGGGGTTGCTGCGGGCATTCGCAGGATTGAGGCGGTGACCGGCCCCGCCGCATATCAATGGATGAAGGAACAGGAACAGTCTATCCGAGAGGTTTCGACCCTTGTCAAAGGCCCTCTTCATGAGGTGGTACAACAAACAGAACGTCTTGTGACCAAATTACAAGAAAGGGAGAAAGAAATTGCACAATTAAAAGTGAAGGCTTTTCAATCGGTCCTTTCAGTCGCCGAATCGGAGATAAAAAAAATTGGGGTGGTTTCTGTTTGGGTGAAAGAGATTGCTCCCACCGATATGGAGGAGATGCGTAGACAGGCCGATACCATGCGGGATCGCTTAAAGTCAGGGATTATTGTACTCGGCGCCCTTTCTCCTTCTCAAGACAAGGCAATGGTGGTCGTGAAGGTGACCCCCGATTGGACATCCTCATTTCGTGCCGATCAGATCGCAAAAGAAGTGGCTATTTTAATTGACGGAAATGGAGGGGGCAAGGCGGAGATGGCGCAAGCCGGAGGGAAAAAGGTAGAGAGTCTCTCCCTGGCGCTTGAAAAATCAATTGAGATCATCCGGCGGAAGGCCAACTGAATTAGGAGCCTCGTGAGAATAATTTGTACGGTTCGGCAGCCAGTCCATCCAGACTGGCGTCGTTGCTCGTCGCTTACAGACCAAAAAGTATGCGCGCTCCTCACGTCTAGCCAGACTGGCGGCTTGTCTACCTCACTTTTGTACAAGTTATTTTCACGAGGCTCCTTATGGTCTACTCCGTTTGTATTTTAACCGTCAGTGACAAGGCCACTCTTGGAAAAAGAGAAGACCAAACGGGTCCTCTTCTCAAACAGCTTGTGGTTCCACTACGGGGGAATGTCCTTCAGTATCAGATTGTTCCAGACGAAAAGGAAAAGATCAAAAAAGCGCTCCTTTTATTTTGTGACCAATGGAACGCAGACTTGGTGTTGACCACGGGGGGGACGGGTGTCTCTCCACGAGATGTCACACCCGATGCAACGCGGGAAATCATTGATCGTGAGATACCCGGATTCGGGGAAGTCATGCGGATGTCGGGGTTCTCCAAAAATCCAAAGGTGGTCATATCGCGTGCCATGGCCGGGGTGCGAGGCAAAACACTCATCATCAATTTCCCCGGCAGTGTCAGGGCCGTACAAGAAAACTTTGCACTTTTATTGCCTCTGCTTCCCCATACACTCGATAAAATAAGAGGGGATGAAACCGACTGCGTTCTGGTGTAAGGAGTTCCATAATGGCCAAGCCTTCTTTATCTCACTCACAAAATCCAACCCATCTGGTTTGGTTAGATCTGGAAATGACAGGGCTCAACCCGGATGAGCATACCATTCTTGAAATTGCCACGGTGGTGACGAACAGCCAGTTAGAAATTCTTGCGGAGGGGCCTTCCCTTGCCATTCATCAGGATGTGGGGACATTGAACAGAACCGAAAAGTGGAGCCGAAAGACACACACCCGATCTGGGTTAATGAAACGGGTAGAGGAATCGTCTGTTTCAATGGGACAGGCAGAGGCAGAAACGCTTGCCTTTATCCGGCAATACTGCCCTCCCAAAGTTTCCCCCCTTTGTGGAAATTCGATCGGGCATGACCGCCGGTTTCTTGTCAAATATATGCCGGAGCTTTTTGAATATTTCCACTATCGCAACATAGATGTCAGCACACTGAAAGAGCTGGTTCTGCGATGGTATCCGAAAGGCCCCAAACTTCCGAAGAAACAGGGAGTACACCTTGCGTCTGAAGATATTCATGAATCCATTCAGGAACTGGTTTTTTATAGAAAGCACTACTTCATTTCGGAGCTGCCGGCGGCTGCGAAGGGCACCAAAGTCGTGATTTCTTAAGCAATTGTTTCGCCGTCTTCTTCCCTGGATAACACGACCACCCCGTTCCTTCCTTTCTTCACATGAGGCTCCGCCTGTTTTTTTGTCATAGGGCGAGATTCGAAATCATTTCCGAAATTGTCTCCAAGTGTCTGTTTCAGGAGCATCGTTTTGTCGTGATGCTCAATAATTTTCTTATCCAGGATGGACCCGCAATTAACACACTTCAATCCCTTGAACACGATAAAAAAATCGGACAACCGTTCCACAAACATAAACCCATCACAACGATCACATTGCATGGCGACCTCCTTTCCTAAGCAAACACCCGCGTTTCGTCTACTACGTGTATTTCCTTTCTTGTTTCTTCATCTCAGTGTGAAAAGCAATTGACATGCCATTTTGTTCAAACAAAAAAAGTCTGTTTTTAAGGTAAATTCTCAACATGAGGATCGGATGTTGAATGAGTGTGTAATGAAAGCGTGCCCAAAGAATGTCATTGCGCGTTATGCTGCACAATTGATCCATGATCCTATTTCTGATAGATATTCTGAGTCATGAATTTTCAGCAAAAGATAGAGGCATTGCCCCACGCCCCGGGCGTTTACCTGATGAAAGGAAAGCAGGGGGAAATTTTGTATGTGGGTAAGGCCAAGGTGCTTGCCCATCGCGTCCGAAGTTATTTTCAGACGAGTGCCGACGCGAGTCCCAAGACCCAAGCGATGGTTTCAAAAGTGGTGGATGTCGAGGTGATGGCCACCGGATCAGAGGTTGAAGCGCTGATCCTGGAAAACAATCTGATCAAACAATATCATCCCCGATACAATGTTATTCTACGGGACGATAAGCACTATCCCTTCCTTCGACTTCCTCTGTTTGAGGACTATCCGAGGCTTCAGGTTGTCCGACGCGTGAAGAAAGATGGCGCCCTCTACTTTGGCCCCTACGTCTTTCCCGGAGCGCTCTACGAGATGCTTCGACTCCTTCGTAGGCTCTTTCCATTGCCCAACTGTAAAATAAAAATAGATGGAACCGCCGACCGACCCTGTATTGAATACGAAATCAAACGTTGTCTTGCGCCCTGCACCGGAAATCAATCCAGGGATGCCTATCAAAAAATGATTCTGCAGGTGAAATTATTTCTGGAAGGAAAGGGGACAACACTTCTTGAAGAGTTGCGGACGCTCATGAAAAAAGAGGCCGATGATTTGAACTTTGAGGCCGCAGCGGTTCTGAGAGACCAAATCGGAAAGATAGAATTGGCATGGGAGCGTCAGCGGATCACTTCGAAAAAAATGGAGGATCAGGATGTTATCGCGATGGTGAGGCAGGGAGTGGTTGCGGGAATCTGTACCCTCTTTATCCGCGCCGGCAGAATGATCGGGCAAAGAAATTTATTTCTGGATCATGTAGACGGAACTTCCGACGAAGCCATCTATACCACCTTTATTCAGCAGTTCTATCATACGGATGAAAAGATTCCCTGTACCATTTTAATTCCTCTCTCACTGCCGGAATCGCCTCTTCTCGAATCATGGCTGGGTGAACGGCGGGGCGGCCATGTTGATCTGGTGACCGCTTCTCGCGGAAGAGGGGCAAGCCTGTTGGATATGGCACTCGAAAATGCCCGCTTGTCCCTCGAGGAACGCCTGATGGCGCGTGATGGAAAGCGCTCCACATTGGAGAAATTACAAGAACTGCTTCATCTGTCTCGACTTCCAGAACGGATAGAGGGATACGATATTTCAAATCTCATGGGGAACCACGCTGTTGGATCCATGGTCGTGTTTGAAGGGGGGATTCCGAAGAAATCAGATTATCGACATTTTAAGATCAAGACGATAGAGGGGGCAAACGATTTTGGCATGCTCTCGGAGGTTTTGTCGCGAAGAATCAAAGCACTGGAAGAACCTGGGGCGATACCCCCTGATCTCATTCTCGTGGATGGTGGAAAAGGCCAAGTCTCTGCCGTTCGTGAAGTGTTTTATCAAAATCAGATGGGAGAAATGGATTTGATCGGTCTTGCGAAGGAGCGCGGTGAACGAGGGGAGCGGGTTTATCGTCCCGATCTGCCGGAGCCGATTCTTTTACCGCCGGCCTCTCCTGCCACACACCTTCTGATGCAGGTTCGGGATGAAGCACACCGATTTGCCGTTTCTCATCATCGTAAGGTGCGGAGCGAAGCGATGTTTGCCTCGCCGTTACAACAGATCGAACAGATTGGCAAAATCAGAAGGCGGGCACTCCTGCGACAATTCGGAAGCATTGCCAGAATCCGAGACGCGACGCTGGAAGAGTTGGCCCAAACCCCTTCGATGAATTTGAATGCGGCCCGGAAAGTACACGAGATATTGAAGACTAAAAAGTTATAAGGGGGGACTCGCCTACTCCGATGGACAGTTCACACGATCGGGAGATTGAGTCGCACCCATCCACCGAATCCTCCTTCCATGGAGGCCACGTTCTCGTACCCCATCGCCTTCAGAGATTGTGCTGCGACGGCGCTTCTTCCGCCGCCTGCACAATACAAAATAATCTGTTTAGATCGGTCTTTGAAATTCTGTTCAACGGTTGACTCAATCACCCCGCGAGGGATGGGGATGCTTTGTGGAAGTCGCCCTTTTTGAACTTCGTCCGGCTCACGGACATCAATAACAAGAATATTATTTTGTTTTTCTATTTTGTCCCAGACCTCTTTGGGTTGAAGTAGACCAATCCCCTGCTTGGCATCTGTAACAAGTTCTCTCCATGTCTTCATCATTAAACTCCTGTGTATTGTAAAATAGCCCCCCGGATGATCCCTCTCAGTTCTTCGTCTTGAATAGAGAGCAGTTTATTTTCAATGGATTCCTCTAGTGTGTCATCCTGTATGCGACGGAACGGACCTGACTCCCACACGGACTGTTGTAGAGAAACGGGGAGGGGGCCAACACGAAAATGAATATCGTTAACCTTTTCTTCTTTGAGGTAGAGATTCACCTTTTGGATGACCTCTTTTTTAAGAAAGGTCAGTTGATGTCGCCAGACCGACGTATCCACCTGTATGGTTAGGGTGCTGAAACGGATCTCCATCGGACAGGTATGGGCGGCGATTTGTGCCCCCACCAACTCTTTCCAGCAACGCTTCATGCGAGATACGGCCATCCCCTTGCTCCAATGATATTTTCGGGACAAGCCTGAAAGGGTAACAGAAATGGGTATGACCGCGGTTGACATGGAGAGATTGTAAGCCATCATGGGAGGAGCTTTCAATGGTTATTTTCTGTAACTACTTCAGGTCACTCCCCTTTTGGCCCATGACTGCGTTGCTGTGGTGCTCGAATCCTCACGTATATCCATATACGCTGTGGTTCTGCGCTCCTCGCGCCTTGTCCTGGGCCAAAATAGAAGCGACCTGAGTCGTTACTATTTTCTTCGGTTTTTGGTAGAGTACGCTGGTATCATGGTGGGGAACGGGAGCCACAACTCAACCACGATACAGTATAGAAAAACTGGGCTTACGACCCATTCACTGGAGAGAAAATTATGAAAAACAATCATGGTCGTCAGCTACGGCTCCTTATTGCTGAAGACAACCCGGACGATATTTTTATCTTGGAGGATATTCTCCGTAAATTTGATTCCATTTCCTACAAAGTGGTCAACGATGGAGAGGAGATGCTAGCTTATTTGAGGCAAAAAGGGGATTATCAATCAAGCCCTATACCAGACATGGCGTTGTTGGATATCAGAATGCCGAAAAAAGACGGCTATGAAGTTTTGAAAGAAATCAAATCAGACCCGCGTCTTAAGGCCTTGCCGGTTGTCATGTTCAGCACCTCTTCGGCCATGAAAGATGTGATGAAGTCCTACGTCGGAGGAGCCAGCACGTTTATTACCAAGCCGGTTGGGTTTCTTCCCTTTCAAGAGATGATCCATCAGATGATTACTTATTGGACCCAGGTTGCAACGGTTCCTGACCTGGGAAGGTAACACGAAGATGCGGATCTTACTAGTTGAAGACAACGAAAACGACGTCATCCTGATCCAAGAACTTCTGGTCAGGGCAGAGGGGGCCATTTCGTTCTTTGTTGTCGATCGGTTGTCGAGGGCGATCGCGCAACTTCAAAGCGATTCGTTTGATGTGGTTTTGCTAGACCTTTCTCTCCCTGATGGAAACGGTTTGGATACATTTTTTGCCTTCCGAGAACAAGCCCCTTCTTCCATCCCTGTCGTCATCCTGACCGGCTGTCAAAATATAGAGATTGCCTTGCAGGCGCTGCGAAACGGGGCGCAAGACTATCTCTTCAAAGACAGGATGGATGGCGAGATGATCATACGAGCTTTACGATATGCGATAGAAAGAAAGGCCATCACGGATGAGATCAATGCGGTACGGCAAGAGGCACAATCTCGTGCTGTCGAACTGGCTCGGGCCAATGCGGCGCTCAATCAGATTTCCTTGAATCTGGAAAATGCAAACAAGCAATTGGAGCAGTGGGTGGTCCTTGATACGTTAACGGAATTGTTGAATCGGCGTGGTTTGCAGCGGATTTTGGTTCAGGAAGCAAAAAGGGCGATACGGGACAGTGTCCCGCAGATGGCGCTTCTCTTTGATGTGGATGATTTTAAGAAGGTCAACGACCAGATGGGCCATGATGTAGGGGATCAGGTGTTGCGTCAGGTGTCTGATCAAGTGAGAGGCGTCCTGCGTGCCTCTGATTATGCGGCCCGTATCGGCGGTGACGAGTTCCTGATATTGTTGCCCGATACACGACCTGCAGAGGGAATGTTGATTGCTGAAAGGATACGTCTGGCCATTGGAGAGATATCGGTTCGAGCCTTCCCGCCATGGCACATCACCGCCAGTTCGGGGCTTTACACCATACCCTCTCAAACGCTTTCACTAGAGGAAGTTCTCTCGCATGGAAGTCCCCTCCTGCACCAAAGCAAAAAACGTGGGAAAGATCGCATTTCATGCGAAGGGATTCAAGGGGAAAACAGAGAGGATGTCCTTGCCATCATGTGTCAAGGAGACCGATTCCGTAGCGTAAAGCAAAACATTGTTTGTCTTGTGGATGGAAAGGTCATAGGTTATGAATTGATGACCCGTCTTGCCAGCCCCGGCTATGAAATGCCTGCCGATTTCTTTCACGCTGCCCTGCATGCAGACATGCTCCCTTTGGTAGACCACCATTGTCTTAGGGCGTCATCCGCTTTCGCAGCCGCTTCTTCCCGTTCCGACCTTCAATGGCACATCAATCTGTTTCCATCTACATTGGCGAATCTTCCTATCTCTTCGCTCATCGAGGAGATAGGAAACATCAAAAAATGTTGTATTGAGATCAGTGAACATCATATTTTGGGAGAACCCTCCTACCTGCTGGAACCGATTAACACCCTTCGGGAAGCAGATGTTTTGATTGCGATGGATGATGTGGGGTATGGACATACTCCCCTGGAAAGCCTTCTGATCCTTCAGCCAGATTACATTAAAATAGACAGGGCTTGTATAAGTGGAGTCCACGCCGATCCTTCTCGGAGGCGATTACTGAAGCGCCTTCTCCGTGTCGCCGACACGCTAAAAACAAAAACGATTGCTGAAGGGATTGAGGAGGAAGAAGACCGTGCCATCCTCAAGGATATGGGTGTGGCGTATGGGCAGGGCTTTTTGCTGGGAAGGCCGGGGTAGTGGGTTTGTGTTTGTTTATAAATACCGAACCAGGACAACGGTCGCGTTATCTTGGCCCTCTTTCCGTTGAACGAGCGAAATGATCTGGGCGCCCAGTTCCTCTATGTCGTTCCCGAATTTTGAGAAAAGGGTATTCATCTCATCCACCTCCAACGGGTTGCTCACGCCGTCACTACAAAGCATGAAAATATCACCCGACTGGGGATATTGCTGGAGGGTCTCCACTTCTACGGTCTCCTCCGTTCCGACTGCGCGGTCTAACACATGCTTGAACGGATGGTCTTTCAATTCCTTTTCAGTCAGAATTCCCTGTGAGACGTATTGATTGGCCCAAGTATGATCCTGGGTCAACTGTCGTATCTGATGGTCTCTGTGCAGGTAGAGCCGGCTATCTCCGACAAAACAGATGATGACCTTGTCTTGCTCTGCCAGCAGAGAGGCAATGGTGGTGCCCATCCCGTGGAGTAAAGGATTGTTTTTGCCTGCGGAATAGACTTGTTGGTTGGCGTAGGAGATGGCAGCGGAGAGCCTCGCCGCGTCATCATGGTCGGCCAGACTCGGAAGAGAAAAATACCATTTTATGGCTTCCACAGCCATCTGGCTTGCAACCTCCCCTCCATTGCAACCACCCATCCCGTCGGCCACGATATAGAGACAACTCTCCGGCACGATACAGAACCGGTCCTCATTGTTGCTCCGGCCACATCCGATATATGTCAAACCTGCAGCCGTTATTTTCATGGTCAGACACACCCAAAAATCCAACGAACCCCCTGAAACGTAGCACACGATGACCTCTATATCAAGTCTGCCTGTCCGGATGATGGGGATAAGAGACAACGCTTGACAATCCATTTTCTTTCCCATAAAGTGTTTGAGAGTGGGGAATTGTGGGGGCATTGTGGAGGCATTGTGGGGGACCTCGGATTACTCGGAACATTCCAACATACGATTGATGAAAAGAACCGTCTGAGCATCCCCGGTAAGTTCAGGGATTATCTCAACGCCATTTCTCTTGGTGTGGTGGTGGTGACCATCAGCGCAGAAGACCCTTGTCTCACCGCCTATCCAACACCGGAGTGGGAGGCCAAGACTGAACAGATTGAGAAATATTCCACGATGATGAACAAAGAAAGTACCCAATTCCAGCGGATATTTTACTCCAACGCATCGGACTGTTCATTGGACAAACAGGGACGGATCATCATCCCCCCCCCCCTTCGCCAACATGCCAGGCTGACGAAGGAGGTCATCATCGTGGGAATGAAAAAGCGATTTGAAATATGGGATAGGACAGAGTGGGAAAGGCAGGAGGCCTATCTCAAAACAAATCGCACAAAAATTCAGAAGGCGCTCGCAGGATCAGGGATATGACAATGGGGGAAATCAAACATCTACCGGTCATGGTGCGTGAGGTCCTGTCGGCATTTCTTCAGTCCCCGCCCAAACGCCATCTTTTTTTGGATTGTACGGTCGGGATGGGGGGACATTCCGAAGCAATCCTTGCAGCGACCCCGTCCGATGTGAAGGTGATTGGTGTGGACCGGGATGCCAAATCACTGAAGGAGGCAGCCGGCCGACTCGCTTGTTTTGAAGGGCGATTCATTCTGAGGAAAGGATCGTTTCTGGAGATTCCACAAATCGTTCGAGCGCTGAATCTAAAAGAGGTGGATGGTATTTTATTCGATCTCGGAATTTCGTCGTATCAGTTGGATCAGGCAGACCGGGGATTTTCGTTTCAAAAATCGGCCATGCTTGATATGAGAATGGATCAAGAACAATCCGAGACCGCTTCGGACATCATCAATCGTCTCTCTCGAACAGAGTTGATTTCACTGATCGGCACATACGGAGAAGAACGGTGGGCCAGTCGGATTGCCTCTGCGATTGTCCATTACCGAGATCGAGAGGGGGCAATTCTTCGGACAGACGAATTGGAGCGGATCATCTGGACGGCGACCCCTGCGGCCGCCCGTCACGGAAGAATTCATCCGGCCACGCGTACATTTCAGGCGTTGCGGATCGCGGTCAATACTGAAATAGAGCAATTAGAAAAAGGCCTGCCCCATGCCATTTCGATGTTGTCTGTGGGGGGAAGGGTGGGGGTGATCACGTTTCATTCACTGGAAGACCGTTGCGTGAAACGAACCTTTCGAAAATTTTCACAAGTGTCCGAGACCCGCCGATTTCTCTCCCTTTCCAAAAAACCGGCTGTGCCGACCGAAGAAGAACGACGGGCAAATCCGCGGTCACGATCGGCCAAACTTCGTTTATTGGAGCGTGCAGCATGAAGGCCGTGTCCCTCCCATGGCAAAGGCTCTCCCTCCGTGACAAAGGGGGGGCGTTTGCATTTGTGTTGCGTTGGAAACAGGCCTTGTTTTTTGTCTATTTCGTGGCGCTTCTTTTTGGATTGCTTTTGGAACGTCAGCAAATGGTCCATTACGGCTACGAAATAGAGCGGTTAACCGTTGAAAAGAATTTACAGAACCGTCATCAAAAAGAGCTTTTGGTTGAGGTGAAAAACCTGAGTCGGTTGGAACGGATTGAGAAAATCGCGACAGAACAATTGCAGATGAGGCGGGCCACCCCGGGCCAGCGAATCTATGTCCCATAAAATCATTTCACCGACGATCGGCCAGGAATCAGGGGGCCGCATCGTTTCACACTGTTCTACCCGTTCCTTGTGGCTTCTCTTCCTCATGACAATCGGATTTTGTTTGATCTTCATCCGCCTCGTCCAGATTCAGATTGTGCAGGCCAATGATTGGATGAAAGAGGCCCAGCGAATTCATGAGCGAACCATTTTAACGGAGGCGGAGCGGGGGACCATTTTTGATGACCAGGGGGAAATCCTGGCGATGAGCGTGACTGCCTCCTCCCTCTTTGCATCCCCCAAGGAAATGAGTGACCCTCGTCGTACCTCTCTCTTCCTTGCACGTCTGCTCAATGTCAATGTCCTTTCCATCCAGAAAAAACTGAGTGAGAAAAAACCTTTTGTCTGGGTGGCCCGACAGATTGATCCGAATCAAAGGCATCTCATTGAGCAATCCCCAATGGAAGGTATCGGGCTTGTTGAGGAGAGTCAGCGTTTCTATCCCAATCGGACATCGTTGGGACATCTTTTGGGATTTGCTGGAATCGAAAACACCGGTCTAGAGGGAATCGAGCTGCGGTATGATTCAACGTTACGGGGGAAAGCCGGAAAGCGTCGGGTACGACGAGATGGGACAGGCCGATTTTTTTTACAAAATGAATGGACAGACCCCATCCCAATGCGAGGAAAAGACATTTATCTTACGGTGGATACGACGATTCAACACATCAGTGAACGGGAATTGAATCAGGGGGTTCGGAAAACGGGGGCGCGGGGTGGAGTGGTGATCGTCATGAATCCCAAGACCGGCGCGATTTTATCCATGGCGGTTTCACCTCCATTCAATCCAAACAACATTCAAGGGTTTCATCCCTCAGAGTGGCGGAACAGGGCCATCACCGATCTGTACGAGCCGGGCTCCACATTCAAGATCGTGACCGCATCAGCGGCATTAGAAGAAAAGATCGTTTCAATTCATGAAAAAATAGATGCCCATTTTCATCCGATCATCAGTGATCCTACCCACAAAACACACTTGGGGGTGATTCCGTTTGACGAGGTGATCGCAAAATCGAGCAACGTCGGGATCGCTAAAGTGGCAGAACGATTGGGGAAAGAGCCGTTTGCACGTTATGTCTCACTTTTTGGATTTGGAGAAAAAACGGGGATTGATCTGCCTGGCGAGGTGCGTGGGTTGGTGCGGGACACCTCAAAATGGTCGGGACGATCGCTTGTTTCGATGGCGATTGGCCAGGAAGTTAGCGTGACCCCTTTGCAAATGATCACAGCCATGTCGGTCATTGCGAACGGTGGAGAATGGGTGATGCCTCACGTTGTTTCCAAAATCAAAGAGGTTTCTTTTGATGCGAACGGTCTTGAGACGTGGGTTACCCATATCATGGAACCACAAAGGGGTGCGACCCCTGCGAGGGGTGCGACCCCTGCGCGGGGTACGACCTCTGCGACACGGAGGAGAGTGGTATCTGATCGGACGGCACGTTTGATGACCCAAATACTCCAGGAGGTTGTTTCCCCCGCGGGGACGGGAGAACAGGCTGCCATCTCAGGTTATACGGTGGCCGGAAAGACCGGGACGGCGCAAAAAATTGACCCCACAACACATCGTTATGCCGCAGATAAATTCGTCAGCTCGTTTGTTGGTTTTACCCCCGCGGAAGAGCCAGAGATTGCGATTTTGGTTTTGATTGACGAACCGAAGGGAGAGGCATGGGGAGGGAGTATCGCAGCCCCGATCTTCTCTGCCATCGGAACCGAAGTGTTGCATTACCTGAAGAGGCCATCTCATCCCCCCTCAATCGCTCCAACAAAATTACCGCTTGTTGTTGCTTCCTCTCATCCGCATAAGAACGAGTGACAACGATGATTCAAACGACGGTTACAGCGTCTCATAAAATGGAACAATTCATCCAGACGGGAGAAAAAAAGGGGAGGGCAATGAAGCTTGATCGCTGGATGGCTTCCCATCCGACGCTCATCGTGTTGGGAAAGGGGGGAGTCGAGGTGATGCAGGTCACGGCCGATTCACGAGATGTTTGTCCTGCGGCCGTTTTTGTGGCCTGTCATGGGACACGGCAGGAAGGAGGGCAATATGTCGAACAGGCGATAGAGCGAGGGGCGCTGGCCATCGTCTCCGAGCAGTTTCCGGATCCGACGCTTGTTCAAAAATGGCCTGATGTGACTTTCATTCAAGTCCCGGCCGCACCGGCCGCACTGGCCTCTCTGGCGGCCCTCTTTTATGGCGAGCCAGCCCAATCGCTTTGTCTCATCGGTATCACGGGAACCAACGGAAAAACCACCACCAGTTTTCTGCTACACAAAATGCTTCAAGCGGCCGGATTCCAGTGTGGTCTGATCGGAACGATTCATTACGATCTGGGTGGGGGTCTGCCCCTTCCGGCCACACATACCACGCCTGATGCGGTCACACTCCATCGCCTGTTCAGAACGATGCGAGAGGGGGGGGCCACAGGGGTTGTGATGGAAGTCTCTTCTCATGCCCTTGCACAGGGACGTGTGACGGGGTGCCGATTTGCCCTCTCTATTTTTACCAATCTGACACAAGATCATTTCGACTACCACGAAGATTTTGACGCCTATTATGCCGCAAAGAAAAAACTGTTCGATCAAACAGATGGATTCCAAATCATCAATACAGATGATCCGTGGGGGCGCAAGCTGTGGGATGCGCTTGAAGGACGCGGATGGTCATATGGAATGGAGGCGACCTCCGATTTCTACCCCAAAGAGATTGTCTCGGATTGGAAAGGTACTCGGCTGGTCGCAGCCACTCCGGACGGGGAGATTGAAGTGTCGTCGTCTATGGCAGGCCGATACAATGTCTACAATCTCCTGGCTGGGATTGCGGCCGGTTGGGCGCTCGGCCTTTCAAAAGAGGCGATGGCCCGCGGGATCGCCTCGCTCACCGGTGTGCCGGGGCGATTTGAGACCCTCCATGTCGGACAAAAATTTCACCTCGTGGTTGATTATGCCCACACCGAAGATGCGTTGACCCGCCTGTTGGCAGCGGTGGCCGATCTTCATCCCAACCGAATCCTGACCGTATTCGGCTGCGGGGGAGACCGTGATCAGGGCAAACGATCGAAGATGGGGAGGGTGGCGATTACACAATCTGACTACGTCATGATGACGTCGGATAACCCTAGGACAGAGGATCCAGAGGCGATCGTTCGGCAGATAGAGGAGGGGGTTTTATCGGCAGGAGATGCATCAAAAGGACGGTACGAGATTCTTTTGGACCGAGAGGCTGCGATTGCCCGTGCGATAGAAATGGCAAGGGATGGGGATGCGGTGGTCATTGCCGGAAAGGGACACGAGACGGTTCAAATCATCGGATCGGATCGTCTCCATTTTGATGATCGAGAGGTGGCAACGAAGAAAATAATCTGGAAATTGAATCACAAAAATTGAGAAAGATAAAGACCATGTGGACATTGGATGACGTTATTGAAGCGACAGGCGGTTTGTTAGAGGGATTCCGATTTCCCGGGAAGATCACCGGTGTTTCAACCGATAGCCGGACCATTTGTGAGGGGGAGCTGTTCGTCGCCCTCCAGGGGCCAACATTCAATGGGTATCAGTTTGTCAATATGGCCTTTGAAAAAGGGGCCGTCGGCGCCGTGGTGCCAGAGTCAGACGCCCAACACAAGGTTCGCTTTTTGGGATCCCACTTTTTTCTTAGGACACAAGACCCACTCACGGCACTTCAGTCTTTGGCGACATGGCACAGAAGGCAATACACCCTCCCCTTGGTTGCCGTGACGGGGAGCAATGGGAAGACCACCACCAAAGAAATGATCGCTGCCATCTTGATGCAGCGAGGGGGGATTCTCAAGAGCGAAGGAAATCTAAATAATCATATTGGGGTTCCACTCTCTCTCCTACGCCTGAAAGAAGGGGATGGGTTCGCGGTGGTGGAGTTGGGGATCAGTCGCATGGGGGAGATGCGTCGGTTGTGCGAACTCGCCGCACCGACGATTGGGGTGATTACCAATATCGGCCCCGCCCATCTGGAGTTTCTGGGGGATATGGAGGGGGTCGCGCGGGAAAAGACGATTTTGTTCGATTATATACAAGCCCAAGGAGGGGTTGCGATTCTCAACCAGGACGATCTGATCCTCCATCCATGGCACAGCCGTCTTTTTAAGAAATGGACTTATGGTATTAAGCAAAAGGCTGATGTCATGGCGAACGAGATAGAGGAAGGCGCCACCGACATTTCTTTCACGTTGCAGATCAAGCGAAATGGGGGGGAGTCTTGTTGTATCGCACTGCCGGTGGTTGGAAAACATCAAGTTTATAACCTGCTGGCCGCGGTGGCGACCGCTTGTGCACTTGGATTTCAGCTTGATGAAATCAGAAATGGAATCAGCAGCTATCGCCCTCCCAAAATGCGAGGCGAGGTCATGGTCGGCAGAAAAGGGACATTGTTCCTGGATGCCTACAATGCCAATCCAGCCTCAATGCGGGCATCCATTGAGACGTTGGTTCGGTTTCCGTCCACGGGCGATCGAAAGATCGTTCGGAGGGTGGCGTTGTTGGGGGACATGCTCGAATTGGGCGAGGCGTCTCAGGATGCCCATCTGGAGATTGGAAATTTTACAGCGAAAAACGGCGTGGATCACTTGATTGCCGTGGGGCCGTGGGCAGGTGAAGTGGCTGAGGGGGCGAGACGCGGGGGCATCCCTTCTTGTTCGGTTTACTCCGATATTGAATCGGCTGAAAGAAACATTTTGAACGAGATCAAAGAAGGGGATTGTGTCTTGATCAAGGGGTCTCGTGGAATGAAAATGGAGCGGTTCCTCTCGGTCTTAGCCCCAATGTTAGGGGTGAAGCTGGAGTAAGTACCATGCCGTACCACTGGTTGTATCAGTTTCATGATGTCGTTCCGGCCTTCAATGTGTTTCGCTACATTACGGTTCGGACGATCTATGCGGCGCTCACGGCAATGATCCTCTCGTTGCTGATTGAGAAAAGATTGACAGCGTGGCTCAAACGGTACCAGATCGGTCAGATGATTCGCGAAGACGGTCCCCGTTCGCACCTCAACAAGTCGGGGACTCCGACCATGGGGGGACTGATGATTTTGGTTGCGACACTCACTGCAATGTTCATATGGGCCGACTTGACCAATGACTATGTTCGGCTTCTTATTTTTACAATGATTTTGTTCGGGGCGATTGGATTCTGGGATGATTATCTAAAATGTGTTAAGAAAAATGCGAAGGGGCTACCCTCCCGGCATAAATTTGGACTACAGCTCTTCGCGGCCACATTGGCTGCCATCGGGTTGTACCGTTCACCGGCCTACTCCACGGTCCTCTCCGTCCCATTCTTTAAGAACGTTCATCCCGATATGGGTCTCTGGTACATCCCCTTTGCCATATTCGTTATTGTGGGCGCATCCAATGCCGTCAATCTGACCGATGGCCTGGATGGGCTGGCGATTGGCCCGATTGTGATTGTGTTCGCCACCTATATGATCATTACCTATGTGACAGGACATCAGGTATTTTCAAAATATCTACTGATTCCCCATATTGAGGGAGCCGGAGAGGTGGCCGTTTTCTGTGGGGCGGTCGTCGGCGCAGGTCTCGGATTTTTATGGTTCAACGCTTACCCCGCGAGTCTCTTTATGGGAGATGTGGGGTCGTTGTCATTGGGGGGTGTATTGGGTGTCGTGGCACTGATTTCAAAACATGAAATATTGCTTGCGTGGGTGGGCGGGGTCTTTGTGGTCGAGGCGCTTTCGGTGATGATTCAGGTGGCCTCTTTCAAATCCCGTGGCAAACGGGTTTTTCTGATGGCCCCCCTTCACCACCATTTTGAGTTGAAGGGATGGGCCGAGCCGAAAGTCATTGTCCGGTTTTGGATCGTCTCATTTGTCTTGGCAATGATTGGTCTCAGCACATTAAAGTTGCGGTGAAGTATGCGTACCACAGTCGTAGGACTTGGGAAGAGTGGGGAAGCAGCGGCGAGGCTGTTGATCGGGATGGGAGAATCCGTGTTGATTGTGGATGACCAAAAGAAAGAAATCCCTTCATCGCTCTTAGCGTTGTCGGGGGAGGCGCTGTCTCGGCTTCACTATCGGCTTGGGGAGTGGACTCCGAACGATCTGTTCTCGTCCGATCGGGTGGTGTTAAGCCCCGGGGTTTTTCCGTCTCGGCTTCCCTTGAAATCACTTGCGGAACGAGGGGTTCCGGTTGTGTCGGAGGTGGAGCTGGCGGCTTCTTATCTTTCAGCCCCAATCATCGCGGTGACCGGCACCAACGGGAAAAGTAGCACGACCACATGGGTTGGAGAGATTCTCAAACAGGCAGGCCACTCCGTTTTTGTCGGAGGAAACTTGGGTGTCCCATTATCAGAGGCCGTGGGTGGTTCATGGGAGTTTGTGGTGGCAGAGATCAGTTCCTTTCAGCTTGAAACGATCGTGAATTTTCATCCCCGTTTTTCAGCACTCCTCAATATCACCCCGGATCATATGGATCGTTATCCCACGTTCAAGGCATACCAACAGGCCAAGTGGCGTATCTTCAAGAATCAGTCTGGGCAGGATGCGGCCGTGATACCCCTCCCCTCGGAC
>Ga0209082_1000218_pt1 | contig 26383 bp, 37 predicted proteins | sample ColdCreekSource_FD_184127 | JGI IMG/M metagenome (GOLD analysis project Ga0209082, IMG submission 184127) | Groundwater microbial communities from Cold Creek, Nevada to study Microbial Dark Matter (Phase II) - Cold Creek Source (SPAdes) (version 3) | ecosystem: Environmental > Aquatic > Deep... | reverse complement strand
TTGCAACATGTATGCCATGGTTAAGGAAAGACTTTGCCGCGCCCGACGGGTGCATGTTACTTGCAGCGGTCTCGCAACACGCACGCCATGATTTCGCAAATCACTTGCCTGAGTGTTTTAACGTAAAGTTTTGCCAGCCATGCGCGAGGTACAGCAAGGCTGAATGGCACCATCGGTAAGGTCAAATGGACGTTATAAAAAGGCTGAATGCGATCATTTGATAGGCCAGTTAGTCAAATTGCACAGCTAGCTTTGTGTAATTGAAGGAGGAGCATCCAGCAACGTCAAGTCAAAACTTAATAACAGATTGTATGATTGTATAGTGAATTGCAAAAAAGTTTTGAATTGTCTTTGCAGGATAATGTTTTTAGACAAAATTTATACCATTTACATCATTTTTCATACGTTGATGACTTTTGCCTGGAAGGCCGGATCGGCGACAGTGCGCTTCGCATCTAGCTCACCTGATCTTTGCAACGTGTATGCTATGGCTGAGAAATAACTTTGCCGCGCCTGACGTGTATTCTTGCAACTTACTTATTTCTCGCAATGCAGAGCGCTATTCATTCTTAACGTTTTTGGTTAATGTCTCATTTTTTGATGCAAGGAGTGCTATAAGTGTGTCAATATTTGAAAAGTTTTTAATTCAATAATAGTTTATTACTGTGAAATCTGGAGCATGCCACAAAGCAACTTGCGCTACACATTAATTTTTGTCGCAGCTTATTACAGAGTTCCCGCGGATCGAAACTTTAATAAACTTCTAGTGGTCATCTTAGGAAGCTCCTTGGGGGGCGTAGCTTATGTTATTTTAAAAATCTCCTTGAAGTGGTGTCGGATAAATTGCAGCACCTGGAGATTGGAGATCATTGCACATTGCACCTTTTTCACGTATTTTCCGGAAATTTTGGATTTTGTAGCTTTGCAAGCATGGCAATTTCACGTAAGCAGCTCCGAAGGTAGGTTTTCGTTCTTTGTTACCAAAATATGTAAGGATACATGTGTTACTTCGAAATATTTTAACTGTGTTACGAAATACAGTCAATACACGTTCTCGTTAAAGTACTTTACCTCTGCGATCAAACTTTTGTTTTATTCTCTTTGTACGCCCGGTTGCCTGACAAAGTGTGTGAATTAATGGTCACCCTATCGTTTTTGACTTAGAAACGAACTCAACACTACCATTATTATTTATTTTCGTTCTCCATCTTAGAGTGATGCCCGGTGATGTTTCTGCCAATCGACTGCCGGCGGTGCCTGGAAAGGCTCAGAAAACTGCCACAGCAAAACAAGACCGCAGAGCAGGTAGTTATAGCATGCGTCCAAACAAACATAAATGCCATTTTCATGTTTACCTGGAAATTTACTTGTCTTAGAGTGTTTGTAAATATGCCAATTTGCAACACCTTGATCAAAAATACACTTGTACATTAAGACGTTTTTTGATCTGTTGTATTTGGTCTATTTTGTTCAGGTGGAATATCCACTGACCATTGACATTTATGTATATAAACATAAGCTTGATTTATTGAGCTGATTTGAAACGACTTTTACAGCTGTGTCGTCTGGATCCACCATCGTGCACAAGAAAGTTCACTCCGATATCGATGCAGTGGGAGAAGGAGCAACTGCTAAAAATGGTATTGCAGTGTTTAATCGAAGTTGGAGACACAGTTACTTAATGTTTTCAATTCATGAATACAGATGGACGAGCTGTAAAAAAATCAGGTCAGAAACAGTCCACTTGCTCAGCCCCAAATGAAGATGCTAAAAAGAAATCCATAACTCGACTGGCTCGCAAGAAACGTATTGCAAGTAAGTGCTTAGACAAATAATTTTCGCCCATAAATATGTTACGTAACAGTACTGTTTTAACCTCTGCTGAATATAATAGGCCTGAAGCTGAAGATTCGGAAACTGAGAAAAGATTACCGTCGAATGAAAGATGGCATTGCAGAGCTGGATTTGCTTATAGAAAAACATCGACTGGAGCCTTCGGTGGATGGGGACAAAGATATTGACTACAAATATTTGTACCATTCAGCACTGCAAAAACGGGCTCTGAAGAAAACCGTGTCGGACCCATCAGTGCGTCGGGTTAGCCGGTACAAGTAAGCGAACCTCTCATTGTCCAATATATGTCACCTGCCCCTCAAAATTTACAATAAAAAATCATTCACAGCAAAGGGTACAATGCCATGATCAAGCAGTACAGCAAGGGAGGAGAACTGGATATTTTATTGCAGCCATTGCCAGTATGTATAAGAAATATTATCTGTTGCACTGATGGTTTAATGAGAAATGTAAATTTTCAGAAAGGGAAGTGCATCTCGAGCAACGAAGTCGCTGTCCCAAAAGATTTGATTGCAACAATCGTCCCACGTGGTGACCGTCCACTGTCATTTTACAGTTTTGCTTTCAAAGTATGCCCCATGGCATTCAATCCAGTGGGAGCGAGATATTTCACCACGTCTGGACGAGGCAACAAGGAACTCAAGTCCAAAAAAATGCCTAGTAACCTGGTCTCTGACTTTGTCGGTAAGGTATAAATTGATGTTAAATAATTTACATACTAATATTTGCATGCCTTTTGCAGCTGTTGTGCTGAAGGCAGCTGCTAAGATGCAGATTGGATTGCAGGAGAACGAGAAGAGAGATTCAAGCGAGAAGAACGAGAAGAGAGATTCAAGCAAGAAGAACAAGAAGAGAGATGCAAGCAAGAAGAAAGAGGTGATTTGCGAGGAAAGTCTGAAAAGACAGCACGCCCGCAAAGCACTCACCAACTGGCTGGCAAGGTTGAAGAACAGGAACCGTTCAACAAAAGCGAAAGTTAAGCGCAGCGCCAGCAAGGACCAGTGATTTTCTGTTGAGTTCGGCATCCAATTGATGTAATGCAGATTGAATTATTTCATGATGAATAAAATTTTGATTAAAATATTTAATCTGGTTTCAATGGTTTAGGTCACAATACATCCAAAATAGCAATTGAAAGTGGTATCAGGAAGGGCAGATTTTGTTTATCAACCAGACTATGCAGCATTGCTGAAGCTCAATAAGAAGCTGTGCAAAGAAATAAATCTGCTGATGTAATGGCTGCTGGGTAAAAACTGACGTCATAAAATAGGGGGTGTAGACTATCATAATCAAATGAATGTTTTAGGAAAAGATAATTTTTATTTAAATCAAAAATTGTAGCAAAATACTTCACTCCCAGGGTCCATTCAAAAATTGTGAGAACCTGATGATTCTTCTCCAAGTCGCATCACCGCTGTCGAAAAAGTGGTCTGCGCAGCCTACAAAAATGACGATTCTTCTTGCCCTCGTGATCAACACGTTGGCTCGCTTCTTGTCCGTCAGAAATCCAAGCGGGGAATTTGAGCACAGGGCCTCCTCTCCAACTTTTGAGCGGGTAAGCGAGATGATTACGATGTCCCGCTCTTGACCTTGCATTTCTGCCAGCGTTCCGACTAGGAGTTGGGGGATGCCTACAGTCAAGTTTTTCATCAGTGTTGCCTACAAATGTTTAATTAGTAAAACAGCACTGTAAATTTGTTGTTATGGTTTAAAGTACCTGCCCCCGATACGGGGTTGTTAGCATCAGTTTCTCTGCTCCGAGAGCAGCAACCAGGGGCAGAACCACATTCTGGAGTGCAAAGTGAGCCTCTCCTTGATTTGACAATGACAGGGTCTCTGGATCCCGCTGCACCAGAGTGGAACACGTAAACCAAAGCATGCAGCCCTCGACCCGATCGAATGAAATCCTGGCATCGTTGAGCACCTGGAGAAGTGCGTCATTCTCCCTGGACGACTTAGCAAACGCGGGCCTCTATGTTGGAAAAAAAATTATAATTTAGGATTAATTTATCTCATATGCTGAGAAGTGATGAAAATTACCATGTCTTCCTTGTAGAATAGCTTGCTGGCAAAGGTTGTAAGCGCCGTGAATGCTCGGTAGTTTACCGTAAGGCGGTCTCCGGCCCAGTCCTTGGGGCAGATGTTCCTGAAAATAAATTTTCATTAAATGATATGCTCTATTAGTACTAAGATGTTGCTTACTCCCACTCGGTTGTTTCCCAATAGTCCTTAGAGAACAAAATGTGAAGGTCCAAGATAGTCTGCTTCCCAAATAAGCATCCGCTTACTTGAGACAAAGGCTGGGGATCCAACTGCATTGGATCCCCGGCCTCAACTATGAGGACCGGTTCTCCGTTTTGGGTCATCGGACCCGCTGACAAAGCCACCGGGATGGAGTACGCCTCATCAATCTAAAAAAATGAAATAAGAATTTATTTGTAATCTCCATTGATGTGTTATAGTACGCACGATGACAACAAGAGGAGGCGGCATGTAGAAGTGGTCGGGGCACATGTTGAGACGAGCCAAAATCGCAGGAGTGCCCACGAAAAACTGGTGGTGGGGTTGAAACCGGTAGTCTTTTACTCGTGTAGGCTGCACTGGCAAGTGGGACGTGTCCTGAGCAATGTGGTGTTGGTCGGACACTAGCCAAACGATGTTCCTGGCATCGATTCCGCTCTCACACAATTGCATGACCACCTTCTTGCAATTCGAATTTGTTGGCACTGAGAAGTGGACACTGAAAAGTTAATGAAAGTTAACCAGCTGCTTCAACCCAGACCAATAAAATAACGCACGCTGCATCACATGGCCGTGCTTCGATGCTATGCAAGTGGAGTTGGAGGCAAAATGCAACCAGGGTCAACGTTTTGCCCGTGCCAGCTGGCCCGAACAAAGAGTACACTCTGAGTGGTCTCTTATTGGTGACCATGTTCAAGACAGCGCGCCGTTGGTCCACATTCAGGTTGAGGTAGAAACCCTCGCCTTCCTGCAACCTCCGTAACTGGCTGTCCTTGATCTGCAAAATAGGGATATTAACAAGTGAATTGACTTTTAGGTCAGCAAACAATTGCAAACACTTCAATCAAATTTGAGAGCAGTAATGGAATAAAATTAAGAGACGAGATAATAACAAAGCCAAAAGAACAATAAATCATTACCAGAGGCACTCCAATGCAGGGCATTGAGTTTTCGCTGACTCCTGTGAAGCGGTCTCCCAAAGCCGTGAAGAGATCAACGGTGGACGAGATCTGCATTTTGGCGGTCAAATCGCAAGCTTCGAAACTCGCGTGACAGTCAAGGGGTTTTCCGTTCTTTTGTGGCCTCTTCAAATACTCAGGCACAGTTTGGTGGTCACCAATCCCAAGCTCCAACAGCAAGTGGCCTTCAGTGGTGCCCTTGACAATCAGTCTCGTAAAGCGGCCTAGAAAAATAAGGGTATAGTCATATCCAAACCCAGAATAAAATCACACGTCTTACCTGGGTCCATGTAAGCAAAGATCTTGACAAACTCGCCCACTGCAGCTGTCAGACATTGCCTGATGAACGGATCAGTCAAGTTCAGTCGAGTGAAAGAGAGGATCCACCTGCCTGGCGAGACAACCTTGATGGCTGTTTCTCCAGTTAGCTCCTTCAAGCATCGCAACTGCCTCGCGTGCTCCAAAATAATTGGCGAGAGGTACCTAGAACATTGAAAAAAACACTGCAAAATATATACACATTTTCCATGTAATCCTTACTGCTGCAGCATCACTTCTGGTGAATCCGTCTCCCCTAGCAATTCTCGTAGATCGTAACGTTCACCAGTAAGCACTTTCATTGCTTTTTGTCTGGAAATGGATCAGCATCGATGAGTCACTTGATCATACAATTAAAAGTATTTGGGGCTACTCACTTGTACTTGACTGACGGAAAGCTCTCCGCGTGCACAGCCCAATCTGGTGCCGGAACGTCGTTGTGTTTCGTAGATCTTCTACGAACGAAAAGATGCCGAACCGTATGTGCCAGTGGGTGCCCTTCATTGACGTAGCGGAATTGCCGCTCGCGCCATCTTTCCGCTAGGTCGCGGTAACCTCTTTGTGTGACAGGCAACTTCCTGAAAATTTTAAACGGTTCAATCAAACAGCCTTTTTAAAAAAAAATGCTTTTATAATGTGAAGCACTTTTCTTTAGGTGAGCTTTGTCCAATTACATAACTAATCTGTGCAAGAGAAATACAACATAAATAGTAAAGATTAAAACAAGAACCACATGAGGACTCGTTTATAATCAAAAGGGAAAAAATATCGTTGATTCAAATTATTCAACACAATATTGATAGATGTCCTGTCTTAACCGAGATGAAAGTATCAAATAAACCATCCAGAATGCAACCACCACGGAACTAAAACAAAACTGATGCTTACATGCCCAAGACTACCATCATGGAGTAAATATCCACCCATTTTGACGAAAAGCATCCAGGGTTATTCTGCGAACAATGACAAATGTACAAATTAGTATTAATATCACCTAGAAATTATCACTCAAATACGCGATGTGTGGGTACAAAGAAATATTATAAAACAACACTGTTAAATCAAATGTTTTCAGTACTGATGAAACCCGTCCTTCTCAATCTTACATAACAAGCCCAGTTAAGATTCATTTCATGGAGAATTTCTAGCCTTGTTTAAGACCTCTGTTCATAAAAATTTCACTTCTCGAGGTTTTTAAGTTGTCTCCCATGAATATAAATTGGATTTAGGTAATTGATATTGTACTCACTTTCACAAACCCCTCGAGAAATTCCGATGCGTTAATCCGCCTCCACGCAGCATCAACTTGTTCTTTACCTCCACCCAGCACCTTACGAGGGTCATTGTGCTGGTAAAATGACGGACCGGGCACGGTCTCCATCATTTATTTTCAAAGCTGAGTCGCAGTCAAGGTGGGTGGGGTTGGTTTCCAGCTTCAGCTGCAGTCGAGGGTATTTCTTTTTCAGTCGAGGTTTGAGCAATCAAGGTATAGTTGGCCAGTCGAGTGATAGTTCTGAAAATATAAACAAAATTTAACCACATTAAAAAAACTCTAGAGTGGACATCTAGTGTGTCAGTGGAGCAATGTGTCGCTCAAATTATAATTGCATTTTTATGCCAGGCACAGCCGCAAAATTTGAGGGCTTCGCGGCAGCAGCCGCGGAAAATTGCGGTTTAAATGTTTGCCCCAGCCGCGCAATGAGAAAATAATGGGGTGACGCTGCCTTTCGGGCCGACAAGCCATGTCAAATTGTATTTGCATCGCCAGCTAACGGCCATCAACGGGTCAAACACTCATCCTCCGCCGCAGCATTCAAATTGCGGCTAAGCCGCAGAGTCGCAGCCACCGCGGAGTTTGACGCGGCTTCCATGACTTATTGCAAGTAGGTATTAATCAAAATTTACTCACATTTCTTGAAGACAAACGGACGAGGAGATCGCCGAGGCCCCTTCTTCCACGCTGTTTCCACGCCGAATTGTTTGTTGTGATCAAAGACGCAACCGGAAACGGGAAACGGCCATCTGTAATCTCATGTGGGCGCGAACGTTTGAATCCCACTTGGATTTTGGAACTCTAGATCTGATGACAGCGCCATTGAATGAGCAGTGAGATTTTCGCGCATCACTTGTTGCGTCATTGTAACACAGCAGCGGTCAAAGACAGTAGATTTGTGTAAAAAATACATATTATTTTTTAATAACTCGACTGTACAAAAACGGCGGAGCAACAAATGGATGCGATGAACAAGGACATCACGGTGGACACCCAACGTAGGAGGTTGAACGATGCAATTCTCGCACTCAAGCTGATGTTCGACGACAATCGATGTCAGTATAATTTTTACTCGCCTATTTTTACGGTTTTCATGTACATATTTTAGGATGTAAAGTTGCCAATTATAATGTCAATTATCCATAATGCAGATCTGCCAGATGCAGGATCGGCGAGAGGAATTGATGAGAAAGATGAATCAATTGAGGACGGAGCTGCCCAAGTCGCATTGGAATTGTCCGACGAGCCTATTTGCAAACATTATGTGGCCGAAGAGCTGCCAAACAGTCTGCCTCGAGATGTCGAGAACGATAATGCTGCTATTGAGCAAGATTTTGATGTGAAAAGTAAGTCCCTCCAGTCACGGTTTGAATATATTGTGCCTGGGTGTATTTTGTATGCAAAATATTTATGTATGTCAAAAACTATAAGTTTCAGTCATCGTCCTTGCTGCGTTGTCTAAGACATCCACTGAAGGCACCAAACTAGTCGGAACACAAACCAATAAGAACTTGACTGAAGATGATGTGCTCAAGAATATGCCGGGGACAGGTATTAAGAGAAGTTTTAACTTTTACTGTGATTGATGAACATATATACGCACACACACCTCATCTATCTCTCCAAATCTATATTTAAGTGGGTTGATGAGAACAAATCTAAAATCTAATGCATTTACAACATGTTGTTTGCTAAAAAACTCATCTAATTAAGCTGAATGAAGCGTGCAATTTTACAATTCATAAGGAAATGCAGTCAGAACTAGAAGTATGCATCACATATACCGCGCATTTGCAAAAATTCACAATGTGGCTATAAGTTGGGGAGTAAAATATTTGCGCGAGTGGGAAAATTATTATGATTTTACATGACTCACACACACAAAGTGCAAAAATAAAAGTATAGCTCTCCTCTATTCCAAGTATTTTTCGTTGTTGTTATTCATCAGGTGATGGCTGTTCTGGTGATATTGGTGACGTAGGAAAAAGGACCAGATATTCACCAAGCTGCAGGCTGCTGTCACAAGAAGATGTAAAAAAGTTGTTGATGGAGAACAACAATTGTAAGTTTGTCATTGAATTATCAATGGAAAAAATAAAAGTATTGTTAAACTTTTACAAAACTTGACTGATACAAAAATATTCTAGTCTAAAGAATTCTCCGACAAGAAAAGCTGGTTGATATGACTCATCTCCATATCAGAACCCTCGACTGCCGCAACGTTGGAGTTTGCTGACGACACACACGGAGAAGGAAATCGGAGAATTATTGTCGTTTGGTCAAGTGTCAAGATTAAGTCTTAAAATTAAGTCACAAATATCACCGAGAGTTGGTGCGATTGAATCTTTTGAAATACGGGTTTTTATTTTACTTTGTGAGCTAATGTTCTTTTAATTGTCATTAAAAATGTACGTGTTTGTGAAGCTTTATCCACTCTTGACTGCTCCAATACATAATGCAACTGAATCACCTCTTGTTGTACATTTTCATGTATAAATTGGTTGATTTCCTCTTTACTATCTTGGAGTATTATCTCTTAAAAATACCAAAATTGAATTTAAATTTTTGATCCGATGTACTGATGCCAAGGCGTTAGCATTTATGGCTTATAGCGTGCGCCAGGGTATTAAAAATTAATTAATACCAAATCTTAGAAAAAACCGTTACGAAAAGTGAATTTGTTTATTCCCACTCTTGTCCATTCAAACATTTCAACTTCTGACACTTAAATTAAAAGCAGAATATAAGAAAGGTTGTTTTGATGTATGCATATATATATGGTAAACACATAATATTCATAGGAATAATAGATGAATTACAGAGAAGTTTTTACAATTGTGAATTTATTTCATATTTAAGCAACTCTAAATTAAGCGCACAAATTCATATTCAACAAATTGACAAGCATATTTAAACCTTGCCGTAGAATAGATGTTCCATTGTATCCATTGAGATTAAAATAAAATGCATTTGACATTGTAAGACGTAAAAAAAATAGCATTATTTGCCTCTACACTTCCTTGACTGTGGTTTGTATGAGTTTTGGCACTGGGAACATCTGATTTTGCTAATAAAATATGGAGAGCTCGCTACTGCTCAACACGTTTTTTGTTCGTTCTTGTCTTTAAAGGAGGAGAATTTGTGAGAAAAAGAAATGACTTGGGTGCTTTCAAAAAATCAAAAACCGCAAAAAAATGTGTTTAGCTTTCTGTGAGCATGTAAGTTACTGATAGTTCATCATGCAAGGCAAATCGTGGTGAAATGATGAAAGTGTGCTTGCATCTTTCGATTACAAAATCCGTTGCCTTTCGAGCATTGATCAAAAGTTTGATTACTTTCATTTTTTTGCCGAGCGAGGTGGGCGACCACGTTTCCTGTTTGGTGGTGGCACGTCGTCAACAGTTTTTGGCGTAGTCACTGGGTTCTTCTTGGCGACCTTCGCTGGTGGTGCCATATCACACGGCGGACTGATTTACCGCATGAAAAGAAGAGATAATTATGTAACAAAAAGTATAAAACAATAATGATTTGGTGTTACCCAACAGCATCAGCAGCAGATGTCAATACCCTCTTTGGACGGCCTCTTCCCCTTTTAACTGGTGAACCAACAGTCGAGGTCGTATTTTGTGTTGGTATCCTAGAGTGATATAAACATGCATAGTTATAGTCGAGAGATGAATCTTCATAGAGTTCTAGTGAGGTGATGGATACTTACAGACTTGACGACGGGGACGGCTCAGTTTCCATTTCATCGGCACGAATCTGCCTCTGTGAGGACTCAGTGGTTTTCTTCTTAGCGGTGGCCTTCTTTTTGACCACAGGGGGCTTAGCGGCCGTCTTCTTGACCACAGGGGGCTTAGCGGCCGTCTTCTTGACCACAGGGGGCTTCGCAACCTTTGTTTTCTTGGTGGTCGGCTGCTTCTTTGATTTGGAAGCTCCTGCTTTTTTGCTAGCTGCTTCTTCGCTAGCTGCTTCTTTGCTAGCTGCTTCTGCCTCATCCTCTTCCGCAATGGCATCTTCTTCGTAGTTCTCCGAAGCGATTTCATTTTGCAGCTCTTCCAGCATCAATCTGCAAAAGTGAGATAGATATATATAAAACTATATAACACTCAAAAAAAGTGGGCAGTTCTTTGGCCATAAGAAAGTGGCTGTCTCTGCATTTATTGTTTGGTAGTAAAAAAGTTCATATTTTCATAATAGAAAAATTACCAAACTACTATTGCTACACTGGATTAGATTTGCAACACACATGCCATGAGCTAAAATTTGAAATATGGTCCCTCTTTAAGTATTTTAATAATTGGTACAGAGGCTATACTCACTGGCTGTCTCCGCCTGGTGGAGGTGGAGGTGCCTTTGGCATGTGCATCACATCTTCCAGTGTCTCACCTTTGTGAGCATTCACCTCGCCTCGATCGAAGAGATTACACGCCTTGCCCATCAGGAGGCTGAAGTTGAGTCCGGTTGGTAGATCGTAAACGGCCAGATGCACTCCCATGGTGTGTCCCATCAGCAAACAGAGCATTTGCAACACTTGATGACTGAGTTTCAATCTCCCCATGGTGGTAGCAAAGGTTGTTCTGATGTACCGGGATCTGAGAAATTTGGGTTTTTTGGCACCGCATGCGAGTGCAATTTTCTCCTGGAGGTGCCTGGTGTCGAGGGCTTTTCCAGCAGTCGAGGTGGATCCATACAAATATTGGCAAGTGTCTGGAATTCCAGCCTCTTTCCTGATTTCCGGGTCGGCTAACACCTCCAGGTATTTTCGCCAACCTCTCTTGACCAAAGACATGATTTGCCTGGACTTTCCGGTGTGTACGATGGTATCAAATTGCATTGCCATTTCTGTTTGCACCTCGTCCATCATAGCAGCATCAGATTCCGCGAAGTTGTTTCGAGCCTTGTAATTCGCGAGTGTGATGTAATTGGGCTCGACTGCTCTTCTAGCATTGAAGGCAGCGAAGACCAGGGAATGTCTCTTAGCCAGCCTCATGTACTCATGATTGATGTTTTTTTTTTTGTCTTTCCTAGCTTGCAACAGCTCCTCGAGGCAGGTCTCACATTCAGATTCCAGCCTTGACTTGTAAAGTGCCAGGTCATCCAGGTCCACATAGATCTTGTTGATCTTTTGATTTCTGCGCTTTTGAGCTCCAGCTCTTCTTGTAGTGTAGCGGCTCCATTTTTTGCTGTCGAGGTATGTGAGAAACTGGTCACACTCGTGTTCCCAGTAGGGTCGGTCGCTACCATCACCGCGCCTTGAAAACCTGACACAATGGATAAGCTGGCGCAGAATCGACGAATAGCTCATCACATCGTTGGGTTTCTGGAAGTCCACGCCGTTTTCAGTGCCCCCCGACAACTCCACAACGATTTCTGTGACACGGTCCATACTGCCAATGTTGGGCCTGTTGACCTCGTTCCCCTGCCAGATTTCTCTACGAATAAGGTCTCGTAACTTGGTTACTTGACCCGCAATCGAGGGATCAGACTCGAATGCCTTTACCAAGCCCATAAGGAGACGGATCTGCCTCCGCACAATTGGGAAGTAATTGTTGCTGCCTTCGTGGTCAGTGACGAAGGACTGAACCATTTCAGCAATCACGTCATCATCCCTGTTCAAGAAGTTTTCAATTTCTTTATCAGGGTCTCTCATGTTGTGCAGGATCAATCGCACTGTTTCTGCATAATTGCTCGCCAACCCCTGCGGGTTTTTGGCAGTCAAGTTGATTCCCTTCACGTTTACCACCGCCGCCTTCTTTGATGGTGACGACTGCCTCATATACTTCTGAGGGGTTGACGGGGCCTTCCTGATCTTGCACTTCTTCTGGTGTCGATTGAAGTGCTTTGGCGAGAGCATCTTGTTGCAACGGAAGCATTGCATTAAGACATCTCTCCGAGTAGTCTTTGATCTTTTGGCAGGAAGGAGAATTCCTGCCTTGTTCTCCAGCACCAGCTTGTTGTGCTTTTCGTTGCCAAGGGTCACCAGTGCATTGATCATTTTCTTGGTGTACTCTTTGTCCAGAGTATCATGGGCTTTTTGCATTTCCTCTTCACTGCTATGCTTGCTCTCCAGGTGGACTCTGATGTTGTTGCTCTTGTTTTCATCACAATAAAAGCAGAAATTCGGCTTCCGCCCAGTCGAGTCGTCAGAGGTGGTGAAGACCTTTACAGGTGAAGCCTTCACACGCTTCTTTGGTGTCAGCGGAAGCGGGTCGTGGCCCTTGCATTTGACTGGTGATTTCCCAGCTGCAAAATTTAAAAAAATTAATAATACAGAATAGACCTAGTTTGTATAATGATGGCAGCAAAAAATATGAGCAGTGCGAGTTTTAGATTTTGGAATTGGAAGACTTTCAAATTACCTGCAATGGTGGAGAGAGAAAATACTTCTCGTGTGTGCTTCTTCAACAGATTTTGGAACACTATCCAGCTCTTTTGGTTGGCATCTGCCGATGTCAGTCCAACGCACGCGATTTTTTGCGATTGCGTAATTTCCATGCGTCCACACTTCCTCAGCAATGGATCAAAGCATATCGATTGGGCACTGGCACTTCTGATCGTCAATGACAGTTCTGTGCAGCTGATGATGTCAGATACCAAATCCTCCAGCTTGTCCTTACTGACGTAGACTTCGCCTGTTGAAATTAAATGTTTAGAGTCACAAAATAGGACACATTTCTTGGTATACACACGAGCAATCAAAAAAGACTCAACAATTTTTGGATTTGTATCATGAAGCTGGTTGCTATTGGATGAACAATGTATCAAAAATATTCAAAGAAGCTGAAAGCAACAAGTGCTACAAAATATTAAGTTTAAGTAAAAAGTTTTATAACTCCAATAACGTTATGATGAATGAATGGGAACACAATTTTGAGCAAATATTTAATGAGAGAAAACTCACTCAGGGTGATTCTTTAAATTTAAGAGAACTGTAATAAAGAATGCTGGCAGTATCACATCCTAGACTGTCAAAACAAGAAACTAAGCTTGAGAGAAGATAAAATTCAATTCACACCAAATATAGACTGTTTATGTGGACAAAAATATTCACCACTGCAATAACTAACTATATTGTTTGTGGAGCAAATGTTTGAACAGTATAATGTGATCTACTGTATTTTTGAAACATTAATACCTACTGAATCCTATTTGTTTATAGTGCCCTTCTGTAATTTTAAATTGTACACCTAGTGTGTTTAAATAAAGTATCAATATATCAAATCAAATAAATTATGCAATGTCCTCTGACTTACTGATGGTGATGTTGAGGTTGTTTAATTCCCCAGGGTCATCTTCCAGAAGTTCCAACAACTCGGAGAGGCTCCGGTGAGTCTGCAGTCCAAGCGATTCATCGCTTGCCAGTGCCATGAAGTCAGGCAGGTTAGAATTGTCACCTTTACCAAATGTTGTAAAAACCAGGATGTGGATAGCGTTGGTGGAAACTAGAGTGGAATAGAGTTAATTTAGATCATATTGGAGAGCTATAGACAAAAGGCTAACTTACTATCATCGGTCTCTTTTTTCACTGCTGGCCGGCGTGCTTTGTATTTTCGACGTTCTTTCTTCGGCTCGCCCTCATCCTGGCCAGATGGTTCTGCTTCATTTTACACCGGCGGGGTATTATTAAAAGAACGATTTTCCAGAAAGCATTCAACATACCTGCTGTAGACACCTTTGCTGAAATTTCTGACGCTGGTACTTCTGCTGCTGATGTAAGGCTACCACCATCATCATCAGTTGTTGATGAAACCGTTTCCTCTGCGGAATCAGTATCAGACTCTTCTTCCAATCGTTTGTCCCTGGCACTTCGGTTGATGGATCGGACTTCTGGAATTGGCATCACCGGCCCTTGGATAGGCTTCAGCACTTTTTTCCTCGGAGCTATTTTATGGCCAACAGTCAAGGGTGTACGATCGATGTGTTCGATGGTTGACAATTCATCGACTGTTAAGACAAATGTGGATTTATCAAATGATTTGAATTGCAAAAATGTGTCATTTAGCGCAACCACTTCCATTGGTCAACATGTGGCATAGCAGATAACAAAATGAATATATTTACCTTCGATATTGGCATCAGTCGTCACCTCCAATACAGCTCCCTTTTCACAATGTGCCATCCCCGACGATGTTGGTGCATTGGTGCTCAGCTCGTTGGAATTGCTGCACTCATCTGCAGTTGCAGAAATCTCTTCAGCAGTCTGTTGTTCACGGCGGGTAGGTGGTGGTGGCTTGACACTGGCGATGGTCATATCAGGGTGTTTGATGGTTGACAATTCATCGACTGTTAAGACAAATGTGGATTTATCAAATGATTTGAATTGCAAAAATGTGTCATTTAGCGCAACCACTTCCATTGGTCAACATGTGGCATAGCAGATAACAAAATGAATATATTTACCTTCGATATTGGCATCAGTCGTCACCTCCAATACAGCTCCCTTTTCACAATGTGCCATCCCCGACGATGTTGGTGCATTGGTGCTCAGCTCGTTGGAATTGCTGCACTCATCTGCAGTTGCAGAAATCTCTTCAGCAGTCTGTTGTTCACGGCGGGTAGGTGGTGGTGGCGTGACACTGGCGATGGTCTTATCAGGGTGTTTGATGGTGGCGGCATGAGACCCGGTAACTTGTCTGATAAATAAAGAGGTGTAATTTAGAGCGCGTGTGTGGGGGAACCGTTTGGCCTGGTCTGGGGGGACTGAGATAACGGAAACACCTTGCGCATGATGCTATATATGCATTGATTAGATTTTATTTTTAAAAGTGGTACTTCAACTGAATGCATACCTAGAAATCTGCATCACCTGTGGTCGATCAAATTTCAGTTTCTTTAGTTGATTCTTCAAATCAACCAAAGTCACGGGGTTCTTGAATTCAGTGATCATTTTGCAGCAGTCGAGGTAAGCTAAAAAGTCACATGCATAAATTAAATAAATTAAAAAAAATATACAACAAAATTTACTCACAACCAATAAAAGCAACAATTGCCTCTGTACCATCTTCCAGCTTCACCAGGCTATACAAAGAAGGTGCTTTCGCAGCCACCGCCTTAACCACCTCCAGATTGTTTCCGGTGGTCTTGTTACAGATGGGGACATAATGCAACTGTAAAAATGGACCAAAATAATTTCAATTGCTCTAAGATAATTATAACATCAGCTGTAACCGCCTCTGTTTGCATATTGGAATAGTAACTATGCACAATGCGCACACGGGGAAAAAATATTTTCCTGACAATCATCATTTTTGCAGTAAAAAAGGTTTTCAATAAGGGATATATGAGAGGAAAAACCAACTGTTTTATATCCACGAGAACCAAATAGTGAGAGAATATAGCATTATGCATGTCATATATGTAATCTAATTTAGAGTACAATGTTTTGTGGATTTACAGTGGACTTTTAGAATACAAATTTGCATTGCGGTGAACCTCAATAATCAATACTGTAAAAATCTGCAGTACGCTTCAGCACGTTTAGTTAAAAACTTGAATGAAAATATTTATAATCTCTTGACTCTTAGAACTATTTTTTATGTTTATACACTGGTTTATATACGATAAACTGGCTCGCGACATCTCAAAGAACATAAAAACTTTTTGCAACTATACGACGTGGGTGCCAACGAGCTATCATTTGTTGAGATAGTGGGATATCGCAAACAATACTTTTGGAGGGAAGGGATGGTCGGTTTATTAAGTTTTATTTATTGCCTTGCGTCTAGACTGTGTGTGCATTTCAAAAGTGCAACCAAGTGGGATTTCCAAGTTACGTATATGTAATGAAAACCAGATGAACATAGTGTAGCACTTTTAACAAACGGGGAAAAATGCTCGGAAAATGTAACCATGGCTACAGACCCAGCGCAGGAGTGTGAAGCATTAATAATAACGATTGGCAACTCAATTCTCATGGCGCGTGTTGAGCGGGTTGCTGACCACATATATTTGATTTTGAAAACTTGACATTTTTTAGGGCTATTTGATTCAAGAGAGTAAGCTTTAATTATGCGAGCTGAAATAAAAAGCGAGGAAAAGACTCAGTTCAATATTTAAATGCGGTTAAAACAACTAGTCGTGAGAAGCAGCAAACTAAATTGATTCCACTGCACATGCATGTCGGCACGTGGTGGATAATCATTTTGCGCGGGAGAGAGGATCCACGTCTCGCGTGAAATAGTGGGTTCACGGGGGGATTACAAAAAGCGAGGCTCGTTTTAATACATTCGCATGCACACAAATTAGCATAAAATACTCACGGTTTTGTCATGGCCGCGTAAAAAGTCGAATCGGCTGGTGGCCATTATTGCAGTCGAGGGGTGCGTGATCGTCAACCACGAGGAGATGGCGTTTCCATCCGGTACGTGTTCTTGGCCTTGAAGTGAACTGTCTGCGTCTGCAACCGTGTCCGTCTGAGAAATGGATGAGCGATGTGCGTGTGCGAAATGCAGTGCGCGTGCGTAACCTCCTACAGCCCCCAGGTCTCAGCTCTCCAAGTTGTGGAGGGGCGAGCAGCATGATTCTTGCTTGATGCCTCTGCCGTGGCCCACAGGTTACAAGTTCAGACGTGTTGGGACGTGAAATGATTTGGTCACTTCTGACTCCCGCCACTCGCTGCTTGCTGATCTTCATCTTCCACAGGCCTCCCTTCCCCCTTCTTTTCTTCAACGACGCCGCCGCCATTTGACAAGAAATATCAGAGTTATACAGTCGTGCGGTTTTAAAGTGCGTATGAAAGATGGAGAACATCCAATATCCAGGTATCTATTCAAAATAATTATACACATACATAACATGCCCATCAGTGGCGAATCTTCGGGTGGAAGGGCTCGGGAAATCGCCATGTAAATAAGTAGGCTGCTCCTTAACACGAGAATGCATAACGGGTTGCCTAAAATTGGCCCTTAGTGGGTCCTTCTACTCTCCGGGCCCAGGGACTTATCCCCCTTGTAGATCTGCCACTGATGCCTGCATATACATTAATAGCATGAAATGCAAAGCTTAGGAGGATGTAGATTTATCATATGTGAGTGCCATGTGCGCGACTCGGAGGATTTATGAGGAAAATACACTGCCCGTCTCATGTTGATTCAAATCTAATAAGATTTGTTGTGTTATCTGTTTGTTTAAATTAGTCTGGTATTATACTGAAATAACATAATTTGTAACACTTTTACAGATATTTCCTCTTCGACTGTTGAACACCCCAGCACAATGGATACATCTGTGGAAAGCAACAACTTGACTGAAAATAATCTTGATTGCATTCCGTCAAATGAGATGAACTCATCCAACTCGACTGATGTGCAGGGCAACGACCCAAACATCAGCATGGAACCTCAGACTGGCTCTCAATGTGATGCTTCACCTGAAGTATCATCAACATCAAGCTTGCTGCAATTCGGTAGATAGTTTTATTTGACACAAAAAACTTGACACCCTGCCTCTAACGCCTGTGACTACTTTACTCCAAGTCATATCAAAATGCATGTTAATGGGTAGATTCACAAATTAAGATACATTCGGAGAAACAAACTAAAAATGATAATATCACCATTATGCAAAACTATGCTACCAATACCTGCATGCGCATGCAGGCACCCTTTTATGCCTTGTGCAGTGTCCCCAAGGCTTAATATTATCAATTTGCTGTTATGCACAGTACATAAGACTCTTTTAACCCAGCCATTTTATGTACTGTGAATCAATTACATAATGGGCTGCAGTGAATTAATCATAGATTGAATGCACATCCATCGCATGCCAAGAAATATTAACAGCAGCCCTGAAACCAATACTTTTTTTCAGGCAGAGCTAATCTAACATTCATGCAGCAGTCCATGGAAAGCAGGGATGCCATGCTGCAAGCCTACAGGCAGTCGAGGGGATCACCATTGGGGGAGGAAATGCATTTCCCGCATTTCCCTCCAAGAGTTGAGCGCCTCGTCGGTTGGATAAGCCCATTCACTATCATTCAAGACGAGGCGTCCCAACTGCGCTTCTCAGAATCCAGCTCTGATGAGCATTCCCAGGCCACCACTCACGTGTCTGCCACTGACAACGAGTGTGATGATGAGGATGACATTGACACTTGGTTCAGGCCCATTCCCCTGCCGCCTGATTTTGAAGGAGAAAAGTAATTTACAATGACTTTTGATTTGATTTCAGGCAATGCATTTTATTTGTGACGTAAAACCTTTTTGAAAGGGTTTACAAAAGTCTTTTAAAAATAATTATAGGTGATGTTCTTATTGTAGTTCAGAGGTATAGCCATTAAAGTTAAATACACAATATGAAATTGAGAGGTCATTCCTGCAATTTTTAGCTTAAAAATATTGTTGAGTCTAGCAATAAACAGAGATGTAACACGTGAAAAACCTCAATTGATTGTTTATAGAAATATCGTTTTTTACGAATGCAAGAGAATGCACCTATTGTGTGCTGAAATAAATACTGTAAACGCCAGCTTCGTTCATTATTTACACACATTACAACTGCCTTGAAACAATTTCAACTTTGGTGGGTCAACCAGAAAAACTAGAATTACCCGTGATTCGCAAAACCGGTTCATATCAATACTATGTATACGTAAATAAAGATCAAATTAAATTAAAATAGCAAAAACATAAGCTACCCACTAACAATCCAAAAGAGCATTATTGAACACTCGTGCTAGCCTGATCAGCAACTGCCTTTCCCTGCATCACTTTCTTAATGGGCAGTCGATTGGATTTGTATTTATTTCTGAGCTGTGTAAGCCATTTGCTCAGTGCTCTGCCAGCATAGGTTACGCGAATACCTTCAGCCGCATCATCATTTTCTTCTTCGCCCTTTTGCGCTTTGGGCAGTGCAAGTTGCTGTCTATAGCAGTGTCCAAGTTTTGCAGTCAAACCTGTAATTGTTATTATAAGATAAAACAGGACAACCACATGCAATTCCATCTCACCCAAAAAGCCGTCTAAAATATTTATTGGCAATGCAAGAGTGTCCATTCCGTTGGATGCATTGTTTGTGCCGCTTCTACTGAAGTACTGCGCACCTTCCTGTTTGAAGATATATCTTGCCAATTGGAAAGCAAAATTGAAAAAGGTGTTGTTTTTGTTGGCTAGATTGCTGACAATGCCTTTTGGAATTGCGACATCCAACCAGCGATGGACGTTTTCAACCTGGCAAATTAAAATGCATTTTAATAAGTTTCGTTATTAACCAAATTCAACTAACGCCATCGTAGGTGGCACGGAGCAAGATTTCCTTCTCTTCTCCTCTTGCTATTCGATTCCTTGTGACGGCTAAACCCTCTCTATGATTCACATAACTGTTACTTTAAATTTAGCCTGCATGGTTTTCTTTTTAAGTTATACCTGTATGCACGCACATTGGGGTCATACGGAACCATCGGCCCATCTGCGTCCATTTCCTCGAGGCGGTGCTCAGTGAGCTCTGCGTCTTTACGGTAGCTTTCCACTTGTCTGGATAGATTTGCATTCCTAACTTTAAGCATGGTCACCGTCTCGTTCGACTTGGCCAAGTCTGCCATAGCCCTAGCCAGCTCCACTTTCTGTTTTTCGCATTTATCCCACAAATCTAATTTTGAAAAAAGATAATTTTAACATAGCTTTAATACAATCTGTATAACTTACAAGTACATAGCTCAGCTTCATCCGTACCAGATTTACGCACTTCTTTCATCGAATAGAGCAGTTGAGGTTCCACATCAAGTTTTTGCTTCCCGGACAAAAGCAAGTCCACGTCATAGCCATCTGAACCTTCGGGGGAGCTTTCCATCTCATTAATTTTAACCACAAAGCAAAACTGTCAGTCGAGTTTTTGTTCACTTTGGCGATTTTTAGTCCACACTCGGAATCTGGAATAATTCCAGCCACCGATTCATTGTTTACTTTTCAAAAGTGGGCGAGGTCAGCCGTCGGCAGGCAGTGGTGCTTTGAAATCACTGTAGATGGAGCCACGGAGGAAGCTAGTTCCTCCACATAATCGGCAATATCGATACATGATATCATATCCGAACTAAATATTTAAATAATATATTTTAAATTTATTTTTAACTCCAGTTACATACTTGTTTGTGTATTTACTCTAATAAATCAAACATTGCGCCTATTTAGGTGAGTCCCGGTGCACCTCGCCGCTTGTTAAACAAATATCGATATCGATACTCACCACACCAAAATCTGACTGGTCGATATCTATTACCGACAGTACCGACATCCAGCCGACACCGACAACACAGCGTGTTTCGTGCTTGCTGGCAACCGCGTCTTGCCACTCGACTGTCTCTGGTCTGTCCAACGAAATTTATTCAGCGTCAACAATTTCATTCCTATACCCTCGACTGCAAATTTTCGTGTGAAGAATGCCATTCTTCCAAGTATGTATCCCAGCAAATCTACCGCCACCGACCAGGGCAGTGGTCGCGAACTGCTTTGACAGGATGTTGCATGGGGGCACTTTGGACGGCTACTCTCCGGTATGTCCACATTACGTTTTTTACATACACCTATTTATCCTGATTCTATCCTTTATCCTTTTTTGCATACATATTGCCCATTGACTGACCGGCATGACACATAATTATCATGCTCAATACGAACAGTCTCAATTGCGAAATGCAAACAAAAACAATGGTTTTTGACAACCTCAAATCAGCTTCTTTCTACCTAATGCCGTAGCATTGCGGCTGCGCTAGTCAAATCAGCTCTTTTACATGCATCTCATGGGCCCAACAAATGTGAAGCTACCTCACTTTTTCTCTTTGCCATAAATCTAATTGGATTTTTTCATGTGGATTGCACAACTTTGAGTAAATTCAAGGGCTGTTGTTTTTTTGTCAATTAACATTCGCTTTGTTTTCAGGCAACATGTGGGGCCATCATCTCGGCAAGTGTCAGTTCCAGTTGGAACCCTTTCATGGAGATGTAATTCAGTTCACCTGCTCACATAATACATACAAAAAAAACTAAATTCTTTTCTTACAGGTTCATTCCAGAGGAACAAGTTGGTTATCCTGACGAGGACTGCAGAAAGAGAGAACGGCAAATGCAGTTCTGCGTTTGGAAGAATGGCGAGAGGAAACTGTTCATCCGGCGACCTGACATCCACGAGGCAGCAGTTCCTTCTCCCAAGTGGGCAATAGCTGCCGAGTCTGAGCTAGGCCAGGGCTACCAGTGAGTGGCGCTATTGACACATCTCTGCTTTACATCTAATTTTCTTATTTCTAGCCACAATGCATTGACAGTGCTCCAAAATTCAGTTCCCCAGCTCTTCTTGGAATCGTCCTGTGAATTGAGCACATTGCTGCCATGGTAAGGCGTATTCAACACATTATAATCTCTATGCTAACATTTCAATTGCAGCCTGCTCTCTTCACCTCTACTCGACTGTACTCGTTTGAAGAGCATGCTGTCGCAGTTGGAAGGCAGGGTTACCATCTCAAGGATAGCTGCCGGAAGATGGACAGCCACAATGGACAAACCTCTGGAGCACAAACATTGCCTTGGAGCGGCTATTGGGCAACTTGTTGCAGTGACCTCTGAAGACGAGCCAGGTATATTATGTCAAGCTTTTTATATATTTTATAAATGTAAAACACTCTTGGTTTGCAGGCGCCCCTGTCAAATTGATTGTCAGGGATGTCGTCAATGGCAAAATCGTGCTAACATTGGCCCAAGGAGACATCGTAGTGCCTCAACTAGACAATTTCTTGTGTTCCGGTGAAAACCAGGCATGCACGATGTTCTTCATGGATGTTGAAGCACAGTTTGCAAACAAATTGACTGCAATCATCGACCTCTTCACGGCCACTGGGACTGGATACACACACCAAAACGAGTGGCCACGCCCCTCGACTGGTCTCGGCCTGGTAAAATTGAGATTTTTTGTCTATGCATGCACTTTGGAATCTGGCCTGCCATGCTATATTTTATTTAGCGATCTCTGATTTTTAAATTCATAATTCGATATACTCGCACAAAATGTGGTCCAAAAATTGTTTAATAAGTCCAGTCGATCTTACGCAACGTATTTATTATTTCATATCAATTGAAATCAAAATTAAATTTTAGGATGATGAATTCCAGTGTTTGCTTTTTTTTTCAAATCTCTTATTCATGCACCCATTAAAGTATGTATGTTTTCCAGATCGAAGACAACCAGATGGCCTGCCTGAAGGTAGGCATCGGGTTTTTTGACGACAAACTCAGCCATCAACAACAACAAGCTGTCGTGGGTGTCCTGTTACATGAACGACCATTTACACCTTACTGCCTGATTGGGGCATCGTGCACAGGCAAGACTGCGGTGCTCGTTGAAGCCACTCGCCAGGTTGCTTGCTACCAGGAAGAGACAGCTCCATACGAGGCCATGTAAGTACTCTCTTGATTGAGACCAATGCGATACTAGTAAATATGTGTCATTGAAAATTTTCCTCAGCGTCCACTTTGTGGTTCCAACACCGCAAGAAGTGCATGCTGTGGTGAAGAGTCTGGCTGAGACGGAAATCACTAACAACAGCATTGTGTGGCTGTGCACCGAGGATGAAGTCCCCATTGACATGGAACAACTTGCAGTTGCTCCAATCAGAGTGGACGAATTCGAGTTGCAGGATCACCATCAGGTGATCGTAGCAACTCCAAAATCATTCGCTCGACTGCCACTTAGCCGTGGAAACAAAAGCCATCCATCACCCCTTTTGGTTGTGGTATGTATTTTATTTTTTATGCTTTAGAGGTGTACGAAACTAAAACTTACAACATTTATAGGTGGACAGTGTTCACCGCATCGATGTAGGGGACTTCGCAATGGTGGTCACCAGGAACGGAGAGCCAGTTCAGGTCGCGATTGCTGGTGATCCGACGCAAGTGGGCCCCTCAACAATCTCCAAAGTCAATGACTGGATTTGGGGGGGCAAATCAATCTTGGAAGTGCTCAAGCTGCATCCAACATTTTTTGTGAACAAGCAAGATAGGTAAGGTCTACATTTGGTGTGCAAAGACCGGCTAATCCATGCTATTTGACCTTTTGCAGCAGCCTTCTCCCCGCACAATGGTCTGGGAAGTACCTGGACGTGACCTACACCCTCCACCCCAACTTGACTGCCTTCCTGTCCAAGACCTTGCATGACTCAAGATTGGTGAGTTTAGATAGCAACACCACATAAACTTTTCATTATATCAAATCACTTTTCTACACAGACCTCTATTGAAGGCAGCTGCTTGGGCATGGAGGATGATTTGCTGGATGGCATCAACAACGCTGGCATCTTCAACGCACCCATCAAGGGTCCTCTTATTTGGTGCCAGCAGAGCTCGCAAATTGAAAGGGATCCTGAAACGCTCTCTCTCTTCAATGCAGATGAGGCGAGCGAGGTAGCCAAATTCTCCATCCGGTTGGCACAGGCGGTTGGACCAGCAAACGTTTTGGTAACATCAGTTTACCCGAAGCAGGTGAGAATACAATTTATATTTTAATTGCTTTATAAGACAATGACTTAATTTCAAATTGCAGGTGCGAATCCTCAAATCCTTGACTGCACAAACCAACGGGCTGCTGGTCACGGACCTCAACGTAACTCAAGGACAGTCTCGTGAGATAGTTGTGATCTCTCTCGTCAGATCTCGCATCGAGTCATCATCCCTGCGATCCTCCACACCACTGGGAAAGCTCAACAGCCCACATCAAGTAGCTACCCTCATGACCAAGGGAAAGAGACTGGTCTTCTTGTTTGGCTGTGCCCGGCACTTTCTCGATGCCAACAATAGGTTCTGGAACCAGCTCATGACTGAAGCTGAGTGGCCGGTAATTAATGACCAGTTTTAGGTTCTCTACCTTATTGAGTAAATAATTTGATCTGTGTACACAACTGATATTTTGATTCGTGATTTCTGTGAATAATTTGCATTCATTTTTCAATGAATATCTTTGTATTTGTTCATGTGTGATGTGTACGGACTATATTCCTCCTCTCCTCAATTGTATAATTGCTTACAATATTTTAATGATGCACTAGAAATAAATAAAGCCACACAAGATCAATAATTATCACTGACCTCTATAAATCATTTCTTGAAGTAACCTAGTATTGAAGTTTCATAGCAAAAGCGTAAACAGCCTACACATTTTTTTGTTTCTGTTCAAGATTTCTCATAGAGCTATTAAATATCCATTGTTGTGATTAAAATGAGAAAATGTTAACCTACACAGTCAAAGGTAACTTAAAATATGCATAATGAATGGTTACACCAACTGCATGCGTGCATAATTGAGAACACTGACCTCACATCAACTCCTTAGTAAAGACAGTATCCTCTGCTCATGGACACATTGATGTATGGAGATGGATTGAAGACCAATGTTGTCAATTCGATAGTTGGAGATGTTGTAACCAGCCATACACACATAAACAGGTGTGGGGGGGGGGGTTAAGGGACAGTGTAAGAGGCAGGGTGGAGTGAGAGAGGGAAATGGTAGACCTCCCTACCCTTAAGATCATTCAGGCATTTGTGTAAAGAGTGCAAATCTATTGCAAATGCATTTCCAAACCATGGCAAGTCAAATGCAGGCAAAGCCATTTCGACAGCTTGGCATACATATTGCAAAGATCAGGTGAATCGGATGCGAAAACGCACTGTCGCCGATCCGGCCTTCTAGGCAAAAATCATTAACGTATGAAGAATGAATAGCGCTACAATAATATACATGTGTAAATTTTGTCTCCAAAAATTATCCGGCAACGACAATTCAAAAGTGAAAAACAATTCTAAACTTTTTTGCAATTCGCTATACAATCATACAATCTGTTGTAAAGTTTTGTCATGACGTTGCAGGATGGTGCTCCATTCATTACACAAAGCTAGCTCTGCGATTTGACTAATTGGCCTATCAAATGATCCCAATCAGCCTTTTTATAACGTCCATTTGACCTTACCGATGGTGCCATTCAGCCTTGCTGTACCTCGCGCATGGCTGGCAGAACTGTACGTTAAAACACTCAGGCAACTCTTTTGCAAAAATGGCGTGCAAGTTGCGAGACCGCTGCAAGCAACATGCAGGAATACCCGTCGGGCGCGGCAAAGTCTTTCCTAAACCATGGCATACATGTTGCAAATATCAAGTGAATAAGATGCGAAAAAGCACTGTCGCCGATCCGGCCCTCCAGGCAAAAATCATAAACGTATTAAGAATGAATAGCGCTACATTAATATACATGTGTAAATTTTGTTTCCAAAAATTATCCGGCAAAGACAATTCAAAAGTGAAAAACAATTCAAAACTTTTTTGCAATTGGCTATACAATCAGAAATTTATGGGCCTATTGTTAAGTTTTGACTTGACGTTGCTAGATGCTCCTCTTTTATTTACACAAAGCTAGCCTTGCGATTTGACTAACTGGCCTATCAAATGATCCCATTCAGCCTTTTTATAACGTCCATTTGACCTTACCGATGGTGCCATTCAGCCTTGCTGTACCTCGCGCATGGCTGGCAGAACTGTACGTTAAAACACTCAGGCAACTCTTTTGCGAAAGCATGGCGTGCTAGTTGCGAAACCGCTGCAAACTAGTTGCAGGAATACCCGTCGAGCGCAGCAAAGTCTTTCCTAAACCATGGCATACATGTTGCAAAAATCAAGTGGACCAGCTGCGAAAGCGCACTGTCGCCGATCCGTCCTTCCATTGAGTCGTGCTCGCTCGAGCGCCGCTCTGACCACCAAATGCGACTTG
>Ga0209082_1000215_pt1 | contig 26647 bp, 23 predicted proteins | sample ColdCreekSource_FD_184127 | JGI IMG/M metagenome (GOLD analysis project Ga0209082, IMG submission 184127) | Groundwater microbial communities from Cold Creek, Nevada to study Microbial Dark Matter (Phase II) - Cold Creek Source (SPAdes) (version 3) | ecosystem: Environmental > Aquatic > Deep... | reverse complement strand
CTATTTCATTCTAAAAAGTGTCAAAATTTGCTCTAGTCCAAATCTACATTTTCGCTGTGCTTGAGCCATATTGTTAAATCCAGCATTTCGATATAAATTAAGAGCTAAATTCTTAGCAATCGTCATAAATTGAGGTAAAGGTTTAGTACGAATTCGAGATTTATCTTCACCTTGAGTTACATCTCTAATATAATGAACCTTATTTTCTACGGCAACAGTAGCCACGAATTCTTTGGGCAAATTTTACGGCTGAGTCAGTGAGGCTGCTAATATAATAGTAAACAAAGCTAGACATAATGGTAGCGAGTGTCTTCTTCCTTGTTTTCTCCTGCGATCTGGTAAGCCAGAAAATATCTCCACGAGCGCGATTTCAGCCATATTCAATTTAGTGTTTTTAATTTAGCACAATAATCTTACCATTTAGAATGAAATAGCCCTGGAGTTTAAGTATAATTATTGGAGATGTCTAATATTTACTCTTGGTAATCGATGCTTGAAACCGCAAAGTATTTCCCAAGCGATTGTATCTAAACTATTTGCCCACTCCTCAGCGGTAATAGTTGAATCTTGATCTTGACCAATTAAAGTTACTATTTCTCCTGGTTGCAAATTAGGAATAGTATTCACATCAAGCATCAGCTGATCCATCGTAATTGTCCCCACCTGAGATACTAGTTGTCCGCGTACAATTCCCTGTAAACGATTGGAAAGATTACGGGGAACACCATCAGCATAACCAATTCCGACGACAGCAATTTTAGTGTCTTGATTGGCAATAAACTTATGACCATAACTGATTCCTTCACCACGGGAAATAGTTTTAACCTGAGTGATTTTGGCTTTGACTTGTAAAACAGGTTTAAGCTCGATCGCAGTGGTAAGATGAGGAGAAGGGTATAAACCATACAGAGCTAGCCCTACCCTAACTAAATCATAATGGCAAGAGCGATCTCGCAAAGTTGCCGCTGAATTAGCCAAATGTAAGCAAGGAATAGCAATTCCCGCCGACTTTAATTGAGCAATAGCATGACCGAAGCGTTGGTGCTGTAAGTTCATTACCGTTGGCTCGCTTTCGTCAGCCGTAGCAAAGTGAGAATAAATACTCTTTAGATGTAGATTGGATAATTGTTTAACTAGCTGAACAAAGGTTGTGGCTTCTTCCCAATTAGTACCCAAGCGAGACATTCCTGTATCTAATTTAAGATGTACAGGCAAGGATTCCCCAATTTCTCTCATTGTTTCCGAAAAAACTAAGGCTTGCTGAAAATCGCAAATAGTTGGTTCTAATTGCCAAGCTGCGATCGCTTTGATGTCTTCTGGAGCATTAATAGCACCTAAAATTAAGATGGGTACATCAACACTAATTCCTGCTTGACGTAATTCTACTCCTTCTGCTAAAGTAGCGATCGCCAAACAATCAGCACCATGTTCCAAAGCAGTTTGAGCGACAGTAATTGCACCATGACCATAAGCATCGGCTTTAACCACAGCCATTAATTGAGTTTGAGGCGAGATAAAACTTTTGAGGGTTCGCACATTATGAGCTAAAGCCTTTAAATCTACTTCTACCCAAGCACGTTGACGACTTACCAAGAGAGACAAGGGATTACTCTTATCTTTAGATGAACAAATTTTAGTTTGTGGTTGCCAACCTAGCATATGCAGTTATTCTGTACATTTTATTGCTGCTGTTATCCACAAATATTAGACTAGAAACAGATAAGGTCAAGAGAATTGTCGATTTTTACCAAGTCATTAAATACAATGAAATAAATACACTAAAATTGCGATCGCCGAAATAGCAGCAACTTAGTTCGTTTGTGTTACTATCTCTGATAAATAATATAAGTTCTATAAATTCTAGACAATGGGTAAGGTTCTGGTGTTAAATGCCTCCTACGAACCGCTCAACATCACCAGTTGGCGTAGAGCGGTTGTTCTGCTATTGAAAGGTAAAGCAGAACAGCTAGAACACAGGGGGAAAAAAATCTATGCGGATTTCCCTCTGCCAACAGTAATTCGGCTACGTTACTATGTGAGAGTGCCTTATCAAGAGATTCCATTAACTCGTCGCCACGTTTTGGAACGTGATCGTCATACTTGCCAATACTGCAAAGCCAAAGGAGATCAGTTAACTATAGATCACGTCATTCCGCGCTCGCGTGGTGGTGGAGATATTTGGGAAAATCTAGTAGGAGCTTGCGTTCGGTGTAACGTTCGGAAAGGAAATAGAACTCCTAAAGAAGCTGATATGATGCTTCATACTCAACCCCGTCGTCCTTATAGCAGCTTGCATTTTGAATTGGTTAAATATACCCAAGGCAATTCCAATCAAGAATGGAAAAAGTATGTCATCGGAATATAACTATTTAACGATTACTTATCCTATTAGTTAATGATAAACTCGTAGCTCTAGATAAATAAAAATATATATTCTCCCGTGTTATTGGATAACTTTATAGTTACCATAAATTCTACAATATGTCTTCAAACCTCACCACTTCTCGAGAACACCGCTTAGTAAGTAAAAAAGAATCTGATACTAGTGAGCTATTAGATCCAACAATTAACCAGACTAATAACCAGACTAAAATCAGTTTAGAAACAAAAAAAAACAGCGATTTGGCAAAAATAGTTCACAAACTGCGTAAAACCTTGGAAAAACACCAAGGAGAGCATCAAATCATAGTAATCCAAGATTTTCCTGATCCAGATGCTCTTTCCAGTGCTTGGGCATATCAATTAATTGCCGAAAACTATGATATTCAGTGCGATATTGTTTATGCGGGGACTTTATCTCATCAAGAAAATATCGCTCTAGTTAAACTAACTAACTTACCAGCCAAAAGAATCTTAAATCATGCTTTGGCAGAGCAAGATTGGTCTGTTTATCAAGGTTGCGTACTAATTGATAGCCAAGGCACTAATAGCCAACTATATCCATTATTAAAGCAAGCTAAAATACCTTTAGTGGTCGTAATCGACCATCACAGTAAACAGCAAGACCTAGAGGCAGAATTCATTGATTTACGCCCGCAAACTAGAGCTACCGCCACGATTTTGACTCAATATGTGCAACAGGGAATGCTTGAATTTGACGGCAGCAGCGAAAACCATGTCAAGTGTGCCACAGCGTTAATGCACGGTTTGCGGTCTGATACTAATCGTTTAATGCAGGCTAGAGAAGAAGATTTTCTGGCTGCGGCTTACCTCAGTCGCTTTTATGATTCTCAATTGCTTAACGCCGTATTGCAATCAGCGCGATCGCGTAGAGTTATGGATGTAATAGAACGTGCTTTAAGAAATCGAATTATCAAAAACAATTTCTCCATTTCAGGAGTCGGCTACCTACGTTACGATGACCGCGATGCCATACCCCAAGCAGCAGATTTTTTGGCAACAGAAGAAGATATTCATACAGCTGTTGTCTATGGCATAGTTCACGACGAAGATGAGGATATAGAATTAGTAATAGGCTCATTAAGGACTACTAAGCTAACTCTCGACCCCGATGAGTTTATTAAAGAAACTTTTGGGAAAGATGCCCAGGGACGCTTTTTTGGCGGTGGTCGTTATATGGCTGGTGGCTTTGAAATTCCCGTTGGTTTTTTGGGTAGCTTTAATGATAATTCTGACTATGCTAAACAGAAATGGGAAGTATTTGATATTCAAATCAAGCAAAAACTACTACGTTTAGTAGAGCCTGAAGACAACCTAATTCCTACTGATTGATCAAGCAATTTTATTTAAGTTGTAAAACACTCCGTCCTTCAGGGCGGAGCTTTTAGTAAGTAGAAACTAGAAACATGGAAGTATATTTAATTCGTCATGGTATTGCTGCACCTCATGGAACATATGCCGATGATGAGAAACGTCCGCTAACAGAAAAAGGTCGTCTTAAAACCACCAAAGTAGCCGAACATCTACTTGCTTCAGGTCTTAAATTCGATCTAATTTTGACTAGTCCTTTGATTAGAGCTTTTCAAACGGCAGAGATTTTGCAACAGACTGGTTTGTCCTTAAATACAGAGTTATTTTTGCCTCTTAAACCTGAAGGAAATATTGAACAGTGGCTAGAATGGCAAGAGCAATGGCATCTCAATAACCCGAACGGAAAATTAGCTTTAGTTGGTCATCAACCAGATTTGGGAAACTGGGCAGAAATCTTAATTTGGGGAACTATTAAAGAGCAAATAGTTGTTAAAAAAGCTGGTGTAGTTGGTTTAAAAATACCAGATATAGGCACGCCCGTTTGTAGAAGCAAATTATTTCTTTTGACCTATCCCAAATGGATGTTTTGAATTATCTTTTATTAATTAATTTGAAAATAATTTAAGTTAAAGATAATTTTAAAGACTGCTGGAGTCTAAGCTTTCTGCTTCACCAGAAGTTTGAGGTAGATGTAAACCGCATTCCTGTTTAAGACCGCCAAAACGAGTATCTCTTTCGTTATCGTCATCAGGAGTTAGAGGGCGGCTAGAATGCCAATCTCCCACGGTCACATAACCCAAATCAAAATAAGGATGATATGGTAAATCATAAGCAGACAAATACTTATAAACATCCCGCGAGTTCCACTTAAGAATAGGATAGATTTTATATAAACCTTCCTGCTTCTCAACGCGCTCTAGACTTTGACGATGTTCAGTTTGGTCTTTCCGTAGTCCAGCTATCCAAGCTGTAGCTTTTAGCTCTCGCAATGCTCGCTGCATGGGTTCGACTTTGCGAATCTGATTGTAGAGATCAAACGCTTCAACATCATTTTGTTCCCAAAGTTTACCGTGTAGTGCTTCCATGCGAGCTGGAGAAAGAGGAGATTGATAAACTTTTAAGTTAAGCTGAAGTCTTTGAGTTAGTTGATCGGCAAATTTGTAAGTCTCTGCGGGTAAATAGCCCGTATCAACCCAGATTACAGGAATATCGGGAAAAACACTGGTAGCTAAATGCAGCACAACAGCAGCTTGAATCCCAAAGCTAGTACTCATGACCAAGCCGTCATTAAAAGTTTCTGCACTCCACTCGACCATTGATAATGCTTCAGCATTTTCTAGTTGTCTATTTATTCTGGGTAAATCTAAGACGGGTGTTTTAAGTGTGGCAGCGATCATTAATTCTGACTCTCTATATACTGTCGGTGGTTGATAAGAGGGACTGGAAAAACTAGAATTGGGATTCTAATTTACTTGAACATGAATTTGCTAGGTTTATCTTAGAGATAATTATCTCACGTTGCAACTCTAAATATGGATTATTATCTTTGGTGAGTATACCGAATCTTAGTTCGGTTATCTAGTATATTTAAAATAAAGCGATCGCTTGAAACAATTTAAACTTCAAACGGGTTACTTACAGATTCATCTAGTAAACTAGGCAAAGAAAAGCGTTAAGAAATAAATAATTTAGGAAGATACGGATATGGTTGTAACTACAGATATTAGCGACCGCTACCGACTTAAAACCGCTCAACTCAATATGCCCCCACGTTTATTGTTAGGGCCAGGCCCTGCTAACGTCAATCCTAGAGTATTAGGGGCGATGAGCATGGCTCCAGTAGGGCATCTAGACCCTACTTTTCTGACTGTGATGGATGAGATTAGAGACTTATTACGTTATGCTTGGCAAACCGAAAACGAATTAACTATTGCTGTTAGTGGAACAGGTAGCGCGGCGATGGAAGCCACACTGGCTAACGGAGTTGAACCAGGAGATGTAGTTTTAGTTGGAGTCAAGGGCTATTTTGGCAATCGCTTAGTGGATATGGCGAGTCGCTATGGTGCAGATGTCCGCCAGATGACTAAACCCTGGGGACAAGTATTCAGCCTCGAAGAAATTAAAACAAATCTAGAAACCCATCGCCCAAGAATTTTAGCTTTGGTTCATGCGGAAACTTCTACAGGAGCGCGTCAACCTTTAGAGGGAGTTGCGCAATTATGTCGTCAATATGATTGTTTACTATTGGTCGATACCGTAACTAGTCTTGGGGGCGTACCTTTATATATCGATAAGTGGGGAATTGATTTAGCTTATAGTTGCAGCCAAAAAGGTTTAGGCGCACCTCCAGGGGTTGCTCCTTTCACCATGAGTAGTCGTGCTGTAGAGAAATTAAACAACCGACCCAATCCCGTACCTAATTGGTATTTAGATATGTCGCTACTGACTAAATATTGGGGCGAAGCCAGAGTGTATCATCACACTGCGCCAATTAATATGAATTACGCTTTGCGGGAATGCTTGCGTTTAGTAGCCGAGGAAGGATTAGAACAACGCTGGAAACGCCATCAAAAAAATGCTGAAATGTTATGGGCTGGTTTGGCAGAATTAAACTTATCTTGTCATGTTGAAGAAGAGTTTCGCTTACCGACTTTAACTACGGTCAAGATTCCCGATGGAGTAGACGGAAAAGCGATCGCCAAAAAATTACTTTATGAATATAATATCGAAATTGCTGGCGGTTTAGGAGAACTCGGCGGCAAAGTTTGGCGTATTGGCTTAATGGGTTACAATAGTCGGCCTGAAAATGTTTTGTTGCTTTTAAATGCCCTAGAAAAAGTTTTATATTCAGTAAAATTTGCCATTATTTAGGTTGTCAAATCTTTGGTGGACAAGATCTACCAAAGATAACTTAAATTGACTTACCTCACTGATTTATGAACCGCTATAGATACCCTTAAGGTACAAATTACTGTTAATTTCAAAAGTAATTATACTGTTGTCGATCATTGCACCTAAAGATTAAGCTTTAAAGATTAAAAGACAATTATTAATTATTAAATTAAATTTAAAAACGGCAAACCTAAAATAACGAGGCTATATCTTTATCTTTAAACAATTATGAAAGACGATTCAAATCATAATTCCTCATTAAAGCCTTCTGCTCATAAGCCACTGGGTGAACTTCTGAGTGAAGCAGGCTTGATTTCGGCTCAACAAATTGAAGTAGCCCTTCGAGATCAGATAACGAATCCAGAAATGCGAATTGGGGAAGTTCTAGCCTTACGAGGTTGGGTCAAGCAAGAGACGGCCGACTTTTTCGTTGAGCAATGGTCTAGTCTTTCAAACCAAGAAACAAAACAGCCCCTAGTTTATTATTTTCGCCAAGCTGCTCTACTTGATGAAAATCAAATTGAAATTATTCTTGACGAACAAAAGCATAGCAGCCAAAAGATTCGGTTTCATCGTTTGGCAGTTCAAAAAGGATGGATAAAGCAACAAACTGTTGAATTTTTTCTGGGAAATTTAGTGACTTCTGGTAAAGCCAAAAAATCTTGGAGAAAATCTTCTTTTGCTACTCCTTACGAATTATTAAAAAATTACACTAAGGGAGAAACCGACTTTCAAAGATCAGAGTTAAGAAAAATTCAACTTAATCATGTAACTCTTAAAGGAGTCAATCTTAATAGTTCAAATTTGGCTGAAGCTGAGTTGAGACAAGCTAACCTCAATAACTCAACTTTTAGACAAGCTGATCTAAGTCATGCCAACTTGGAAAAAGCTTTATTAAAAAACGTTGATTTTGAATCTGCCTGTTTAAACCAGGCTAACTTAACCGATGCCCATTTAGAAGGCTCTAATTTCAAAGAAGCAGACCTCGCTGGAGCAGATCTTAGAGATGCTTATTTTGTCAATGTTTCTCTTCAAGGAGCAGATTTGCGAAATGCCAAATTGCAAGGAGCCAATTTTCAAGGAGCTTCTTATAGTTCAAAGACTTATTTTGATCCTGATTTTGATCCATTAAAAGCAGGAATGGAATTAGTTTAATCAATCTTGATTGCTCATAGATCATTTCTCATGGCTAACTGTACATCTAGGTCTGGACGTAAAGCTTGAGCTTTACGTAAATAGCGATGGACAATTGCTGATTGAGGATGAGGACTATTAACCTGAATTAAAATTCTAATACAACGCTCTAAACTTCCTTTTACCTGCATTTGTTGTAAATCTAACAAGGGAACACTGCACCAAGACGATCTTTGCCTAGCAACAGCAGCAGGAAAGATTGCATCCAAGTCGGAAGTAGTAGTAAAAAACACGCAAACTATTTCTTCAGGGTGGAATTGATTGTGAGCTTCAATTTCGTCTAATAATTCGATTACTGCTTCTGTAATTCCCTGGACTGTATTTTCAGTAACAGTAGTTGCACCGCGAATGCCTCGCACTTTCCACTCCACAATTTTTTCCTTCCCTAATCTTAATGTTTAAGTATTGAACACCACATCATTATTGCAGAGATGACTTTGTAGATCGAAAACTAGCAAAGTCTATCTCATTAGTCCTCGACTGATGACTATTTTAGGGTCGATACAACCATAAAGGTAAACCGTTAGTTGCTAGATCAAACTGTAGCGAATTGATCGCAACACCAATACTAGAGGAAGTTTGACTTCTTCCAGGTATCAAGCGATTAATAAATGGTTTAGGCTCTTCAATGTTGAAACATTCAGTTTTATCAGGGTCTAATCCTGCCAATTCTGCCGCCCAACGACGAGCATCTTCTTCTGTACCTAAACGGTCAACCAAACCTAACTTCAAGGCCTGTTCTCCAGTAAAAACACGCCCGTCAGCAAAAGTTCTGACTGTTGCTTCATCTAAATTGCGACCTTTAGCAACCGTTGCGACAAACTGGCCATAGCTAATATCAATTAATTCTTGGAGGATATGCTCTTCTTCTGGAGTTAATTCGCGATCAAATGCCAAAATATCTTTATAGGGACCAGATTTGACTACTTTAAAGGAAACACCAACCTTATCTAGGAGACGTTCTAAATTATTACCCCGTAAGATTACGCCGATGCTGCCAGTAATTGTGCCTGGGTTACTCACAATATGCTTTGCTCCGACCCCAATATATACTCCTCCAGAAGCGGAAATATTGCCAAAACTGGCAACTACTTTGACATCTTTTTCTGCTTGTAAACGTTGTAGGGCAGCGAAAATCTCTTGAGAATCGCCCACTGTGCCACCAGGAGAATCAATCCGCAGTAGTAAAGCAGGAAATTTCTTTTCTTCGATAGTTTTGAAAGCTTTGAGAACTGTTTTGCGTGTTTCAGATGCGATCGCACCTGTAATTTCAATCCGCGCGATTTGTTTCTTAGTTTTGTTAAACGGCCAGATCATTAAAAAGATTTCAGGATATAAGTTTAAGGGTGTAATAAATAAAGACTAATTAATATTTGCCGATTTTTGATCTACCCCTCGTTGAATTTTAACCGATATCGCTCAAATTATTTATTGCTTTGATAAGCAACTGTCAAACAATCAAAAAACCAGCATCAATCAATTACGATTTTGATGCTGGTAGATCTTAAAGTTATGGAAAAAATTAAACCAAGAATTGAGAAAGATTAAAATCCAACGCCGTTAGCATCAACACCAATCAAAGCATCGAATTGCTGTTCAGTAAGAGGATCGCCACCTAAGTCATCATATTGTTGAATTAAAGCTGAATGCAATGGTGCTTGATAGCTGGTTGCAACTTCATTAGTAATCCAATCATTGCGATCATCGTTGTAGTCAAAATCGTTAGTTGATTTCGGGCCACCAACTAATGCACCGTACAAGATATGTTCGTTAGCCTGTCCGTAAGGAGAAGAACCCGACGCTCCTCGGTGGTGAGGCTGCTGTGGGTAATTATCACCAAACCCAATCATGTAACTGAAATTTTTAGGATTATCTCCCAAGATATAGTCAACTTGCTCAGTAGCGAACTTAGTATATTTAGCGTCTGCTTTAACCGTATCGTTATACAGCCCAGCTAAGAAAGAGGAAGCCGAACTTAAGCCTAATGAACCCCAAGGAGCGCGGTGAGCCAAGCCACCAGAACTATATTTGACATTTTCGTTACCTGATATCCACTTATCTAACCAGCCTTCTACTTGCTGTTTATATTTGGGATCGTCGCTTTCTTGAGCGAGAAGCATTGCCGCACCGTAAGACTTGTCATCGGCTGCCCAAGTCCAGTCTCCTATGCCACCAATCTCGTTATCAAAAATTTGTTCAGCTTTATCTAAATATTGCTGTTCACCTGTCGCCTTGTATAGCCAAGCTGCTCCTTCAGCTAATTCATCAGCATAACCACTAAAAGAAGTGTAGAAAGGACTAGCCTGAGGAACTGAATCGGAATATTTACCACGATAAGTATCAGCAAACTCAAACAGTTGTTCGGCATTTTGTAACAGTTTATCAGCGTACTGATTGTCCACACCACGGAACAACATTGAAGCTGATGCCAGCGCTGAAGCAGTTCCTGCTGCCGCATCACTCCCAGGATGAGCTGCATCGACTTTAAATGAAGGTCGTGCCATAGTCATATCTTCTGGTCTACCCCAGAAAGCGTGGTCGGCATTGCCATCTCCTACCTGCACGTAAAATTCTTTAGTTTTGCCACCTTCAGTGACATTGGATTTAATGAAGTAATCAGTTCCCCACTTAACCGCATCTAGCAATTCGTCAAATTGTCCTGCTGCTTTATAGGCTTCTGTATATTCAACACCACCCCAAGCCAGCATTGCATTACTGGCTGCCATTGGTAGACCAAATTTAACGTGGTCGCCAGCATCGTAATAACCACCACTTAGATCACGACCAACATCTGAGCCGTCTTGTGTAGCTGAATCACTACGCCATTCGAGGCGATTATCTTGGGGTAATGCTCCTGCACGGTTAGCTTCAAAGAAAAGAAAGGATTTTTGTAAGGCTTCGCCATAAGCAAACTGACCTTCTTGGGGTGAGCTGGATGTTGCATTGGGCTCAGAAGGCATTACAGGGTCTGGCTCAGAAGGCATCGCAGGGTCTGGCTCAGGAGTCATTACAGGATCTGGCTCAGAAGGCATCACAGGGTCTGGCTCAGAAGGCATCACAGAGTCTGGCTCAGAAGGCATCACAGAGTCTGGCTCAGAAGGCATTACAGAAGTATTAAAGTCGGGAAGTAAGGCTTCCTTGCCACCATCATCAATGATGAATATTGCTTTAGTTGATTGTGCTGTACCTAAATCCTTGTTGTAATCTTGACCTTGAATGGTGTAGCTACCATTACCATTGTCAATTAGTTCTACGCCATAAGTTTCTTTGATCGTATAAGGCAACTTAAAGTCTAGTTTCCAATCCGTACTGTTAGATTCAGCCTTAAGATCAACTTCTAATTTATACCCACTGTCCCAGTCTTCAGAAATAAACGCGTTCGTCGTAAGTGTTGAAGTATTTGTTTGATTAGTATCCATGTCAAGTAACTTGTAAAATTGTTTTTCATCTCTTTACTGTTATATTTGCGTTACAAAAACTTTACAGTGACTTCACCAATCCTTTATTAACGATCTCAATCACACATTTGTGAATTTTTCCAACTTTTCTTTGAAAAGCAGGTAGTTTACATATCTCCGTTTTCTGGACTCAGCCGATCATTATTATCAGACAGTAGTTCTATCTGAGATTGTCATACCAAGAGGAAGGGATGTTCTCAACCTTTACGAAGAGGGGTATTTCACCTAGTCACCTTGTCAGAAAAGAGAGAATTCCCCACTGTCCTCTTAACTTCCGCTCCTTTATTGGCGATCGCCAATGCAAACTTCACAACCGAAATTAGTAGATTTAGTAGATTTAGTAGATACCGAACTCGGAAAAAGCGATCGCTCGGAATGCGCACTGGCGAAGCCAATACCATCTGAATCTGATCCTGGTGATGAAGATATTAATCGTCTCTCACCTAACGCTTATATGTAGGTTATTATCTCGATTTCATGATTTTAGTAATCGTGCCAATCAATTCTTGTTCAGGACAAGGTTTAACCAAATAAGCTGCTGCGCCCAATTGTAAAGCCATTTTACGATGTTTATCACTGTCGCGAGATGTCAGAATAATTACCGGAAGGTCTTTAAACTCAGGATTTTGTTTTACCGCCTTCAAAAATTGAAAGCCATTCATTAGAGGCATTTCTAAATCGCAAACCACCAATTCAACAGCACCCGATTTCTTTAATTCCGTTAAGGCATTAATTCCGTTTTCAGCTTGAATTACCTGTTGACTTACTTTCTCTAGAGACATCGCCACAGTTTTTCTCAGACTACTAGAATCGTCAACAACTAAGAGAGTTTGAGGAATTGATGAGGTAGCGGGGGGCAATTGATATGAGGCTTCTGATTGGCTGGGTAAGGCTTTAGGTTGGACATCGGATAAAAAAGCCCGTTGAGTCATCGAAGTATTGCGGTATTGAGAATCTTTGAGTAAGGCTGCGCCATCAATTACCAAAGTTAAGCTGCTATCTTTGAGGACGCTACAGCCGTATATATATCGTGGTGGGATAATTGCACTACCAAGGGGTCTAATAACTAATTCTTGTTCTCCCAAAACTTTCTCAACTTCCAAGCCGACATAGCCTCCTTGACGGCGCAGTAGCAAAATAGGATTGTTCAGACTAGATGTTGATTGAGTCATTTTGGCAATGGTGCGGGGATATTCAATCATGCTAGAAAGCTGACGCACGGGAATCATCTCAACATCTGTTTCAGTTTGCCAGTGCAGCACTTTTTGCCCTTCAAAAATCTGGACTTGTTTAGAAGTCGGCAGAATAATCCTTTCGATCGCATCAATTAAAATAGCATATGTCATTCCCGATGCTTTAGTCAGCATCAATTTGGCAATAGTCAGAGTCAAAGGAATTTGCAGGGCAAAGTTCGTTCCCTTTTGGGGTGTAGATTCCATCGATATAGTGCCATTCATTTCTTCGACTTGAGAACGAACTACATCCATTCCCACACCCCTTCCCGATAAATCACTGAGTTTATCGGCGGTAGAAAATCCTGGTTCAAATAATAATTCTAATAGTTGAGCAGGAGAAAGGCGTTCTGCTTGTTGTGGGGTGATTAGTTTTTTTTCAATCCCACTTTGTTTGATTTTTTCAATACTAATTCCTCTACCGTCATCCCCAACTTCAATAACCGTTTGGCTGCCTTGATAATAAGCTCTGAGAAAAACTGTTCCTGTTTCTGGCTTGCCCATTTGCAGACGCTCTTCAGGCTTTTCTAAACCATGATCGAAAGAATTACGTACTAAATGTAATAAAGGATCGTAGAGTTTTTCTTCAATAGTTTTATCAATTAAAATATGACTGCCAGTAATACTAAGTTCGGCTTTTTTATCGTGAGTAATTGATAGTTGTTGCAACAGACGTGGAAACCGATTAAATAGTCTACCAATCGGCGACATTCTAGTTTCAATTAGCTCATCTCTCATGTTAAGCAACATTCGCTGTTGTTTTTGAGTATCCTGCTTTGCCTGTTTATTGTAGTTTTTAATCTTTTCGGCTATGCTTGCTAATTCAGAATTACTAGCAATGGTTAATTCTAGTAGTTGATTTAATTTGGCATCTTGATTTTGCCCTAAAGAAGCTGGCAGTAATAATTGCTCGTGCTTAACTTCGCCTTTGATTTGGCTGATAGTTTGTAGTTTTTCAGGTAATTGTTGTAATAATTGTTGCTGCCCAGGAGAGAGACAAACTTCATCTACTACATTAATTAATTCATTGATTATTTGCTCGTTGTAACTTATTTTGCCTAATAACTCTTGCACAAAGTCATTAATTTGCTCATCTTTGACAACGCTTTTGTTCTGATTAATTAATAATTCTCCTACAAGATCGTTTAATCTTTCTAGAGATTCTAAATTGACCCTTACGGTTTTGCTGACTGTAGATTGAGTTGGAGGTTGATGTTGAGCTTGTTTAGATGAAGAACTAAATTGAGATTTTCTAATATCTCTGGTAGATACGCTACTTTGAGTTGATTTATCTCGATGAATATTTGGAACTACGAGGGGGGTTGTTTCTATATTTAATGGTTGATTTTCTGGTTCAGAATTGTTAGTAACCCGTGAAGAAATATTGGTGATTGGGCGATCGCTAATAATGGTTTCTTCACCCCAGATTTCAGTCATTAATTCACGAGAATTCTCTGATTCATCTGCTTCAGATTGACCTGAATCTCCAAAGAAGCTAAAAGATTGAGATTCGTCTGATATCGAACCAGAACCAAACATTTCATCGACAGATTCTTGCTCATCAACTGGTGTAGAAAACATGGATTCATCTGCTGTGAGATCTGAATCAAAAACATGTATTTGCTCTTCATCAGAATTGCTAACGAATTCAACTTGCTCTAGTTCCCAAGTTGTTTCTGTCTCTAGCGATTCAATTACTGGATAAGTTTCTAGCGTTTCGATCTCGCTAACGTTGATCGCAGGGGATGCTGTTTCTGAGAGATCGACTGGATCTGTAAATCTTTGTAGTTCTACTGAAGGTTCTCCGCCACGATCGCGATCGCCTTCTAGTACTTGCTTTTGGGCTTGTTTGAAGTTTGCGATCGCCGCTTTGGTAATTTGTTTAACTAAATGAGGATTAACCTCTAAAGCCGTCAAAATCGTTTGGGCAATTTCACCCAATCCCGATAAATTAAGGGATTGAGACAAACCCAGAAAAATCTCTGCCTGAGACTGCAAGACCTCAGTCATCTCATCATGATTACCACCCGCCAAAGCCGTTGATAGTTCCTGAATTCTTTCGGGGACAACTGCTTCAAAGAAAGATTCAACTACGTCTAGCCCCAATTCTGCCGAGGTAGGAAAGGCATCTTGATCACTGAGATAATCACCAAAAATTTCCGTTAGCTGGGCAAAAATCCCAGCCGCACGATTGAGAATTTCTTCGCGATCAATTGGAGCTTTACTAAATTCTGCGGTTAGAGGGATTCGTAGACAGTCGTAACTAGCATAAAGTAATTTTTTAGTCTCATGGTCGATTTCTAATTCAGGATTGTAGAGTGCTTTAAACACATCTTCCATCGAATGAGCTACGGTTTTGATGGTTTCCAAACCCACATTTGCCGCCCCGCCTTTAAGGGTATGAGTAGCTCGCATTAGCTTATTGACTCTCAGCGGTCTGTCACTTAGTTCTATATTGCCATCGTTAATGGCAAATAACTCTTGTTCTATAGTTTCCAATAATTCGGGAGCTTCTTCCAGAAAATACTGATAGGCTTGGTCGCGAATGCTGGGGTCGGTAATCATCTTTTAATAATTCTCTAAATATAGTTGTTGTTTAGTAATAAAGCTGTTAGCTGTTAGCTTTTTGATAAAAATAGAACACATAGACCCTGTAAGGGCGAAGAGTTAATTCGCTCTTCGCCTTGACGCTCAAATATCTCGTCTTAATCTACGTGGGTACTACTATGCATAGAAATTCAGACGCTTACTTGACTTTGAACTGAGAAACGCTGGCTTGTAAATTTTTTGCCAGTTGTTCTAGCTCTTGGAAAGAAACAGAGATTTTATTAGAGTCGTGGGAAGTTATGCTGGCGATCTCTGCTACTTGTCCCATGACTATAGTTACTGATTCTGCTTCTCGGGTTTGAATATGAGCTGCACTGGTAATAGCCTGAACTAATCCTCTAATCTCCGCTGTAGTCGTAACGATCTCGTTTAAACTCTCGCGAGTTGTATTAACTAAATTTGTACCTTCGGTTACTTGGATAACTCCTGTTTCCATCGCCGCAGCTACTTCTCTAGTTTCTTCTTGAATCTCTTTGACGAGTTTTTCAATTTCGATTGTCGCTTCAGTCGATTGGAGAGATAAGTTCCTGACTTCATCTGCTACTACCGCAAACCCCTTGCCGTATTCTCCTGCACGAGTCGCTTCTAGAGCAGCGTTTAAGGCTAACAGGTTAGTTTGAGTGGCAAAGGTACTAATGAGACTCACCACCTTGGAAATTTTCTGAGAAGAATCGCTCAGTCGCTTAACTCGTTTACCAGCATCGGTTACAGTTTGACGAATACTGACAATACTATCTACCGTATTGTTCATAGCGCGATCGCCAGCTTGTACGGTTTGATTGGCTTGTTCGATCGCAATTTCTACTTTCTGAGCATTTTCAGTAGTTACCGTCGAAGCACTGATCATAGCTTGAACTCTGTCTAGTGCCTGTTGCAATTCTTGCAATTGCGTTTGAGATTGCATGGATAAACCTTCAATAGCAATGCTACTATCTCCAGTAGTTTGTGCGACTTGCTCGGCAGCTATTTGTACTTGTTGCACGATATCTTTAAGAGAATCGAGAGTAGTGTTATAAGCCCCTGCGATTGTTCCGATTTCGTTTTCGGTGACATTGGCACGAACGGTCAAGTCACCTTTAAAAGCTGGTCTAACTGTCCGCAACATATCTACGGCTTGTTTTTGGAGTTCTTCTTTAGCCGCTCTCTCTCGCTCTAGAGTTTTAGTCAGACTATCTGATTGAGTGCGTAATTGCTCGAAGTAGTCAAGTTGTTGAATAGCGATCGCCAACTGATTGGCAATCTGCATCATTTGCTCGGTTTCTGATGTTGACCAAGTACGAACGCCAGAGTTTTGATAAACTCCTAATAGACCCCAAAGTTTTTTGCCTTGGAAGATGGGCGCGATAATATAGGCTCTGGCTTGATATTTCTCTAGAGAGGCAATATAGCAATCAGGAAATTTCTGAGTATAGATGTCATCGACTACAGTGAATTTTTTACCTTCCCCAGTGTACTTACCACCTCTAGTTTTTTCTAGGTAGGTATCGGTTTCGGTAATATCATCAGTTGACCATTTTCTGATCACACAGCGATCGCTATTAACCCGATTGCCACTCAACATTTCATTATTAGTTTGTTCGACTAACAGCGAAACCCAACCACTCGCGACAGATTCAGCAACGACCTGTCCTGTCCAGTCAGGATTAAACTGATAAACTACTGTACGATCTGCATTGTATGACTGACGTATTTCACTGGTCGCAACTTTAAAAATCTCGTCAACATTATCAGCTTTGCGAATCTGTTCAATAATTTTATTACTAGCTCGTTCTTGTTCAGCTTGCTGCTGCAATTGATTGATATAGCTAATCTGCTGTAGAGCAATACCGACTTGCAACCCAAGCTGTCTTACGGCATCTACTTCATAGGTTTGCCAACGACGTGCGCCAGTATTTTGGTAAATACCAATCAAACCCCAGAGTTTTTTACTGCCGAACATATCACTGTCAGCGATAAAAATCGGCGCAAGAACATAAGCTCTCGCCTCCATTTGCTCTAACAATTCAATGTGACATTCCTTATGACCTGCTAAATAAATATCTTCAACGGTAAAACTTTCGCCATTTTTATAGCGTCCGCCTTTAGTGTTTTGAAGGAAGGTATCTTCAATAAAGGGAATAACTTCAACCAAGTTCGACCATCCAGGGGCGGTGGATTCGGCAATAAAATTGCCACTCCAATCTGGATTAAAGCGATAGACGGCCACGCGATCAACATCTAAGATTTTTCTAGCTTCGCTGGTAGCAATTTGGAAGACTGCTTTCTCATCTTTCGATAACCGCACTTTTTCCAGAATTTTAGTCAGACCTCTTTCCCGATTAAAAGCCTGTTCCATTTGCAGGCTTTGGAATTGCGAGTTGCGTAAATAGGAGGTTTGCTGAAGAGGAACAGTACAGCGATTCGCGAATTCCATCACTTGCTTTAGCTCAGACTCCTGCCAGTTACGAGGACCAGAGTTTTGATAGACTCCCAATACTCCTAGAAGCTGGTGATTGGCATGAATCGGCACGACGATATAAGCTTTTGCCTGCATTTTCTCAAAGGGTTCAAGAACTGCACGAGCTAAACCTTTGGCGTAAATATCGTTGGCAAGGTAATAGGGTTCAAATTTTCCGCCTTTAAAGTGAAAATCTTGATCTAATACTGAACCTGCTGGACTCCAGTTAGAGCCTACTGATTCGGCGAGAATTTTGCCACTCCAATCTGAGTTAAAAGCATAGATAACCGCCCGATCTAATTTCATTGATTGACGTATTTTGTCTACCCAATTTTGCATCGAATCTTGGGCTTCTTGACTAATAGTCGTCAATAAATCTTGCTTAGAATTCTTGGCGATTCGTTTGGCTTGGAATTTTGAGTGACGAATAAAACTAGTTTGTTGCAGCAGGAAACTAAATTGAGAAGCAGACTGAACCATGTGGTTCACTTCCGACCCTTGCCAATCACGAGGAGCAGAATTTTGATAGGCGGTAACAATTCCTAGCAATTGATCTTTGAATTTGATGGGAACGGCTATATAAGCTTTGGCTTGTAGTCCTTCAAGTTCTTCAATCAGACAAGAAGCAAAACCTTTGCTATAGATGTCGTTGACTACGTAATGAGGCTGGTGATTCTCTCCTGTAAGGAAGCAATCGTGATCGAAAGAAGAACCCGCTTTAGTCCACTGAGAATCTACGGATTCAGCTAAAACTTCTCCACTCCAGTCGGGATTGAACGCATAAACTAAAACCCGATCTGCCTTCACAGACTCACGAATCTGATGCACCATTTCTTTCATCAATTGCTGCATTTCCCCTTCGATGACAGTGATGAAATCCTGTTGTTTTCCTGGCTGTAGACGGGGAAGAGGTGGTTGCAAAACGCGAGTTAGTTCGATGCTCAATTGATATAGCAAGTTGATTTCATCTTCTTGCCATTGACGGGGCTGACTACATTGCTGAACGACCAACAATCCCCAAACTTTATTCAGAGAATAACCATTAGCCTCAGGCATAAAGGTATCCAGCAAAATAGGTAAAGCTAAAGATGCTTGAACCTGGAATCCTTGTAGCAACTGCTTCTGATGGGGAGTTAGTCTGCTAGTTTGAACATTATCGATCGCAACATAGCCTTGAGATTGGTAATCTGCTGTGACTTGTGCGCCAAAACAATTACCAGGCAGTAATGTATTCAGGGCAGGAGCCCATCCTGAACTCACGGCTTCGTTCACAATTCGACCCTGATCTTCACTGTCAAAGCGATAGATGATCACGCGGTCTGCTTGGAGTTCTTGTTGAATTACACTAGTTGTATGCTGCAAAAAGTCATCTAACTGCGTAGATTGACGGATTTGCTTCACAACTTTCCACAGGCGATCTCGTTCTCCTTTAAATAAACTCTTCTTGATTTTTTGGACTATATCTGGTTTCGAGTTGCCATTGCCCTGATTGTTTTCGGTGTTTGTGGCGGTAGCTTCTGAAAAGTTTTGTTCTGGTAAGGTATTAGATAAATCCATGATTGATGTTTGTTTCTCTGTTTGCTACTTGGTTTCTAGTAATTATTAATAATTAGGAAAAAGCTATTAGTAATAGCCATATTCTTAAATCCTACTGAGAATAGTTGAATTCTGTCTTAATCGAGAAAAAGTGGAGAATTTCTTCGGCATCAATTAACATAATAATGTCATTATCTTGGTTCGTAAAATAGCCATGTAAAAATGGCAATATGTCTTCAGAAAATAACTCTGGAGAAGAAGATTTAAACTTAGCTAAATCATGTTCAATTAAATTATCGATTCCTGAAACAACTAAGCCAATAGACTGCCCCTGAACCTGAACCACCATTACTAAAACTTCTTTTTTTGGCTCTTCTGGAGATAGTGGAGGTGGATATCCTAATAAGTTTTCTAAATCTACAATCCACAGCATTTCGCTGCGCCAATTATAAATCCCTAAGACGCAATAAAACATCTGAGGGACTGGTAAAATATCTTCAGTAGAAATGGTAATAACTTCTGTCACAATTGAAGCATCTAATAGAGCGATATCACCCTCGAAAGCTGACTGATTAGCCTTTTGGCTTTTACCTAATTGAAATTGTAAAAACTTGCGTACTTGTTTGGAATTAGACTCAGCAGAGCTTTTGCTAGAGAGACTAAGAGATAAAGAATTAGTGGATGTGCTTAACATTGTGTCGCTGGGATAATTTTAACTAGCAATAAGTTGCTGCACTTTATCGAGCAATTCGTCACGATTGACTGGTTTAGCTAAATAGGCATCAGCACCTACTACGTCGCCCCACATTTTGTCCGCTTCTGTAGATTTAGAAGAACAGAGGATAACTGGGATTTTTTTGGTGGCTAAATTAGCTTTGAGAGAACGACATAATTCAAAACCACTTTTGCCGCCCATAACCACATCTAAGACAATCAAATTAGGTTGATACTGAGCTAATTTCTCTAAAGCTTCTTCGGCACTTTCAACATCCAGAACAGTTAAACCGGCTTGCTCTAAATAGGTTGTCGTAACTCTTCTATCGGTCAAACTATCATCGACTACTAAAACTTTATTCATAACTCAATATTCTCCATGACAGAAATAACAAGACTGTTAGTTATAGAGTTCCCAAAAACTCTAGTGAAATAACATTGCAAATAACTTTTGTTTTTACAGCTACTAAATATTAGAAACCGCAGGCGCACGTATGCCAGATTTTGAAATATCAGTAGATATATATTTGTCGATTGCATTGACAATTTTATGTATTTCTATGGGTTTTGCTACAAAAGCATTCGCTCCACAAACTTTGGCTCGCATGCGGTCAATAATGCGATCATTACCTGTCAGAATAACTATGGGAGTATTTTTAAATTTAGAAACTCTTCTAACTTGGGTACAAATTTCATACCCATTGACAATTGGCATCCCAATATCTAAAAAAATAAAATCGGGATTAGCTTTGATCAGCGATGGAAGTGCTTGTAAAGATTCTTGAATACTTATACAGCGATAGCCACGCTTAGTAACAATTTGCTCCATAACTTTGCAAATTTGAGGACTATCATCAACACAAGCAATTAAAGGTTTACTTAAATCTGTTGTGTCTCTACCAAGGGAAGAACTTGTAAAATATTGAGGTGCATTAATATCTTCTACTTCTAATAAATCTAGTAATCCTTGATTAACATAGGGGATTAACGAAGAAGTTAGCTTACGGACATCTTTGCCCATTCTAGAGCTTAAATCTCTTAGAGTACGTTGACCATCTAGCAGCTTAAGAAAGTTTTGGTAAACAATACCAGATACTTCTTCTCGCAATCGGTTTTGTTTTCTCATCATGGGAGCAAGATTAGGAGACAAATCACCTAGTCCTCTTTGCTGCCAGATTACCCAGGTTTGTCTTGCATCATAGAGAACTTGTTCAATATTTACTAAGGAAATAGACATCTGTAAACCTGATGTCAAAAATGAAGAGGTAGATGCTACTTCTGAGGTTATTGTTAGAGGATGTTTATCTTCTAATTGTAATAAGTCAAATAAAATTTCTGTTGCTCTGGTTTTCACTAACTGAACAGCAGGCTCGCGGTCAATGAGTTTTTTTTCTAATAAAGCTGTCAAAACATAATAGTCTCCACAATCGGATTTACTAATAGTTTGGATCCCGAAACTATGCCAATCAACTTGAGGGCAGTATTTGTCAATTAATCTTTTCCAAGAACGATGAGCATGAATACCTCCATCCGCCCAAACTAATCTACCCAAACAAAGATAAATTCTCCAAGTGGTATGGATATCAGCTTGAATATTTATTTGGCCTGTAAACTGTTTTTGTTTGAAGTATATTAATTGATTACTTAGCTTGTCTTTATTTGTGTTGTTCACAACTTCTCGACTCGTTATAGTTAAAATAGTTAAAAATTGCAGGAATATTAAATCAAATTAGTATCTTAAATATTAAGATTGGCTAGAGATCATCAGAACAGGCGCATTTGGCGCACTAAATTTCTCGATAGTTTGCAGTATTTTCTCAATTTCAACTGGTTTGGAAATAAAATCTGATGCTCCACAAACTTTAGCTTTAACGCGGTCAAAAACCCCATCATTTCCTGTCAGCATAATTATCGGAACTTCTTGCAGTTTAGAAACTCGCCTAATTTGAGTACAAACTTCATAACCATTGAGAATCGGCATTCCAATATCGAGGAAAATCATTTTAGGATTAACACTAATTAATTTAGGAACTGCTTGTATCGGCTGTTGGATTCCTAAAAAGCGATAGTTGGCTCTAGTAATAATCTGCTCCATAATCATACATATTTGCGGACTATCATCGATACAAGCAATCAAAGGTCTATCCCCTGAATTTTGTGGCTTTTTATCTGAATTAGTAGCAGCATTTTTAATTAAATTCAGATCGGGAACTTCAACTAGTTCAAGTAATCCTTTATGTACATAAGGAAAAAGAGATTTAGTAAGTAATAATAAATCTTTGTTCATTCCTACCGCTAAATCTCGAAGACTTCTACGACCATCTAATAATTTAATAAAGTTTTGATAAACAACATCTGAAACTGCTGCTTTTAACTGTTCCTTACTTTTAATTCGAGGTGCATCATTAGGGGAAACAGATGCAAAACCATTTTTTAGCCAAGCAGACCATTGTTGTTGCATCTGCCTAAAGCTAGCTTCTATATCAATACTAATCAGAGAATCAGAAGAATCTAAACCTATTAAAGAAGATAAAGAATTTTGCTCGGTTTCTAAATGCAGAGCTTCTAACTTTTCTTGCTGAAAAAGATCAAAAAAGACTTCGAGAATTTTGCTGGAAACGAGCTTAGTTGAATCTTCTGGCGTTACTAGACCACCCTGTAATATTTTGCCTAAGATGTTGTATTCAGGACACTTATATTGTTGGCTACTACGAATGTCGATTTGCTTTAAATCAATCTGAGGAAAGTATTGAGTTAAATGTCTTTCCCAAGCGCGATGAGAATGACAACCACCGTTCGCCCAGATTAGTTTTCCCGAGCCAAAATATACTTTCCAGTATGTGCGGTCATTTTGGCTTTTAGTTCGTATGTGGGCGACACCTGTGAAAGATTGCTTTTTAAGATTATTGAGTAAAGCAAAAATCATATTTTAAATATTAATAAATAGTAATTTTGTCTAAAATTATAAGTCTTGGAAACTTTTTTCACCTCGGTAGATATAGGGAAACTCGATCAAATATCCAATTAAAACTAATCATCAGTGGTAATAAAATAAATAGATGATGTAGCATCTAAGAGAGATTTTTGGGTCTATGAGTTGATGCTAAAGAAAAAGGTTGGGTTATTATTCGGCGGTTGTTCAGGCGAACATGAAGTTTCTATTACTTCGGCAAAAGCGATCGCATCGGCATTGAGTCAGCAAGAAAATGCTAATAAGTATGAAATACTGCCAGTTTATATTGACAAAAGTGGGACTTGGCGCTCTAGCAATCTTGCTCAACAGGTATTGTCATCGGGATCAGCTTTGCAGTTGACGACAGAGAAAAAAACTTTATCTTCATCAATTAGCAGCGATGCTAATTTACCCGCAGTTAAAGGCTTCTCCTCTTTGACACCAGCAGGTGAAAGTGTTAGCTATTCTGAGATTGATGTTTGGTTTCCAATTCTACATGGGCCAAATGGCGAAGATGGTACGGTACAGGGTTTACTTACCCTAATGAACGCTCCCTTTGTCGGTTCGGGGGTATTGGGTTCAGCCCTGGGAATGGATAAAATTGCCATGAAAATGGCTTTTACCCAGGCTAAATTACCCCAAGTGAAATATGTGGCAGTAAATCGTTCGCAGATTTACTCTAGTCCTTGTGTATTTCCTAAACTTTGCGATGAGATTGAAGCCCAATTAGATTATCCCTGCTTTGTGAAACCTGCTAATTTAGGTTCATCTGTGGGTATTGCAAAAGTGCGATCGCGCGGTGAATTAGAAGCGGCTTTAGATAATGCTGCCAGTTATGATCGCCGTATTGTCGTTGAAGCAGGAATAGTCGCCAGAGAAGTCGAGTGTGCGGTGTTGGGAAATGATAACCCTAAAGCTTCGGTAGTCGGTGAAATCACCTTCGATAGCGACTTCTATGACTACGAAACTAAATATACTCCAGGATTAGCGCAATTACATATTCCTGCCGATCTCCCCAAGGAGATCGCAGCTCAAATTCAAGAGATGGCGATTCAAGCCTTTCTGGCAGTAGATGCTGCGGGGCTTGCTAGAGTTGATTTCTTTTATGTTGAAGCCACAGGAGAAGTATTTATCAACGAAATCAATACCCTACCTGGTTTTACCTCCACTAGTATGTATCCTCAGCTTTGGGAACAGAGCGGAGTTGCCTTTCCTGAATTAGTTGACCGTTTACTTGAACTCGCGATCGATCGTTATCAGGAATCAAAGCCAAACTAAAAGTTGAAAAAACGAGAATCTAAGTTAATCTGAGATTTGTGACATTTTGTAACTGAACATGGAGTATTGAGGAGATTATGGAACGCACTTTTATTATGATCAAACCCGACGGAGTACAGCGTCATTTAGCAGGAGAAATAATTCATCGTTTTGAAGCCAAAGGGTTTACCCTGGTAGGGCTAAAAATGATGCAGGTTTCCCGAGAACTGGCTGAAAAGCACTATGACGTTCATAAAGAAAGACCTTTTTTCTCGGGCTTAGTCGATTTCATTATCTCTGCTCCAGTAATTGCTATGGTTTGGGAAGGCGAAAGCGTAGTCACCGCAGCGAGAAATTTAATCGGTGCAACCAACCCCATAACTGCTGATCCAGGTTCGATTCGTGGCGATTTTGGTGTTAGTATCGGACGGAATTTGATTCATGGTTCAGATGCTATTGAAACTGCCCAAACAGAGGTGGCTCTTTGGTTTAAAGAGGATGAATTGGTAGATTGGAAACCAGTTAGACAATCCTGGCTCTACGAATAAATTAACGATTGAGGATTGGGATCAATAACTTTTTTTCCTCAATCCTCGTCTTCATCTTGATAATCTTGATTAGCTAGAGCCAATAAACCACAAATCGCACAGGTCATAATTCCTAAAGCGATCGCCCAACTGCTGCCACCAAAGCTAATATCTATGAGCCAATTAGAAACCACCCCTGCGATCAAGAAAGGAATAATGCTCAATATCGACGCATAAAAAGCATTTTGAGATTCCCTAGCGGGACGAGTTTCTTCATATTCCTCTAGAGAAGTATAAAGCCATCCTTCGGCAAAATTAAACCACCGCATCAATTGAATCGTAATCCACTCTTTAACTGAATTTAAACCTATATAAAGAGCCAGGGACCAAAGACAAGCACCTGCAAGATCAACTGTATCTAATTCTAGTGTGAACGCTATGACATCTAGTCTCATCGTATTGATAGCAACCTAATTTCAGTGTATTTTAATGACTTTCAGAATTTTTGAATAGCTTCAACAAAATTTCTACCAATTGTTGACTTTCAAGGGTATTATTGTGTTCAGTATTAATACCCAGTTTAATATATTGCTGGTCAAAGAATTAAATAGTATATTAAGGAGGCTCATTAAACTTAGATTTAGGTAATTAGATCTATTTGCCTAGTAGTTATTACTTAAAAATTATCTTTATATTTGGTAAGTTACGTTGGGGAAACTTTTATATTTAATTTCCACCTTCCGAGTTGGTAAGTAGAACTGTTATATATTTATTGAGTGAAAATAGATGGATTGTAGATTTAAACTTAAATGGAGTCGTTTAGCGATCATGGCTGTCGCAACCTTATTCATTTCCTTAGGATTGCACAGTATTGAACCAGAACTAAGTCAAGCATCAAAGACACCAGAAAGTGCTTTGATTTCTCAAAGCACTGCGGTTGCTGCTCAAAAGACTTCTCATTCCCCTGTTACCCAAAACACTGTGGTTACGGTTCAAAAGACTTCCCCTGTTACCCAAAGCACTGTGGTTAACGCTCAAGACACCTCTACTATTGCTCAGAACACTGCGGCTGTTTGGGAAAAGGGTTCGTTTCCTGTAGAAAACTTTCAATCTTACACTTCTCCTTTTGGCTATCGTATTTCTCCAGTCACTGGAGAACAACAATTTCATAATGGCTTAGATATGGCTGCCCCTCGTGGTAGTTATGTCCGCAGTTGGTGGGCGGGAAAAGTAGTTTCAGTATCAGACGATACGGCTTGCGGCACATCTGTAAGCATAGAGTCAGGCACATGGAAACACTCTTACTGTCACATGGAAGGTCATGTAGAAAGTTCTGGAGACCGTCTTTATTTAGTTGATCGAGATGGTGGTATTCAAATTGGCGAGGGACAAAATATACCCGTAGGAGCGAGAATTGGTCGTGTTGGCATGACTGGTAGCACCACGGGACCTCATTTGCACTGGACTCTCAAATACAATGATGGTTATATCGATCCTGCTTTGGTATTGCAACAAATGTTCAAGCGTCAAGCGGCTTTATCTACATCTGGAAAAGCATAAACTTAGGATAAGAAAAAAGGGTGTTGCTGAGTTTAAGGAATGAATAATTGTCGATTGCCACCTTAAATGTCGTCTTGACAAATTTTTTGACATCTTATTTTAATCGCTGAAATATTTAATTTAAAAGGTTCGTAGGTTATTTATTTGTCTTGAAGGAAGCTCTCGTTGGGGTGTGCCTCCCCTAGTTGGGGAGGCATCAAGGAAGTTAGATTAATATACTCTTGGAAAATAAAAAATCAGTTTTGACAGCTAAAATCTAGAGAGACTTGAGTGATTCAATGTCATCGTTTAGCGTTGTTAGTTAGAAATTGGTAGCTAAGAAACAGCCAGATGTGGTGTTAATGGATGTGCGAATGCCCGTGATGGATGGCAGAGAAGCGACGAGAATTATTGTTCAACAGTTTCCAGAAGTCAAAGTATTAGTTTTAAGTACTTTTGATGAGGGTGAACGAAAAAAGGTGTGGGAGAGGGAGATAGGGTTAGCGACTAATTTACGATAACATAGGTAAAAGCTAATTAAAATTTTAACTCCCGACAATAGAAGATGAATAATTTTCAGTCGATTCTTT
>Ga0209082_1000213_pt1 | contig 26758 bp, 25 predicted proteins | sample ColdCreekSource_FD_184127 | JGI IMG/M metagenome (GOLD analysis project Ga0209082, IMG submission 184127) | Groundwater microbial communities from Cold Creek, Nevada to study Microbial Dark Matter (Phase II) - Cold Creek Source (SPAdes) (version 3) | ecosystem: Environmental > Aquatic > Deep... | reverse complement strand
CGTAAGCGCCTAAGTTTGGCGCGCAGAACGCAAGCGTGGGCGAAGCATGTGGCGCTCGCGCCCGCGCTGGTTCAGGGTTCAGCCGCTTGCTGTCACGCGCCGGCTTTGCGGCGAAGGACGGTGCTCTTCCAATAGGGCGGCCCGCGGCTGGTGGAGCGTGTAGGAACGTCGATGGGCTCAGAGAGCTTGGTCAGGTAGCGCACGATGCGCTTGGGCTCGGTGACGAGCGCGGCGCCGGCGCGCCAAGACAGTTGGTCGATGTGAAGAAGCAGCGTGACGACTTGCGCGCGGCGGTCGCCTTTGCCCGCGCACAGCCAAGAATCGACCCGGCGCGCATCGCTCTTTGGGGCACCTCGCTCGGTGGCAGCCACGTCGCCACTGTCGCCGCTGAGGACCAAAATATCGCCGCCGTCATTCTCAACATGCCCGCGCTCGATGCGATCAAAGGCGGGAACGTGGAGAACAAGCGCAAAGCGCTAGCGGTGAGCCGCAGCGCGGTGCTGTGGACTACGCTGCGGATGATCGGCGCAGCGCTCGACGACGCGCTGCGCGGCGCGCTCGGTCGCGCGCCCCGCTACCTCAAAGTGTACGGTAAGCCAGGCACGGCGTTCTTCACCGACCCGGCGCTCGCGCAGAACTTCGAGCGGTTAGCTCAGGGCAGCAGGACATGGGAGAACCGCGTAGCTGCGCGCTTCTTGCTCGCTGCGCCTCGCTACCGCGAAGGCACGATGGAGCGCATCGCGGCGCCGATGCTGGTGTGCCTGGCAGAACACGATCGCGAGATCTCCAACGCGTACGTGATGAAGAAGGTGGCTCGTGCGCCGCGGGCAGAGATCCGCACGTATCCACACGGCCACTTCGAGCTGTATCACGGGGCTGCGTTCGAACAACTTGTCGCGGATCAGGTGAGCTTCCTGAGTCATCGCCTCAAGGGTGCTTGATCGTATGTGCGGAGTGGCGCGTGGGCCGAGGTATGGCCAGGATGCTGAGGTCCGAATGACGCGCGCGCTTCCAATCGTGGCTGCGTGAGGCGTGGGAACAAGCCGGCTGATGCACGGCTGCCGCGCGCAAACCATCATAAACAAAGCATCATCCGCGTACCTCAAGCGAGGCGCGTGATCGTGGACCGCGACAGCGACGGACCGTCAAGCGATACGCACGTTTCGCCGCTTACAGGCGCGCGCCGCACTGCGATCGGACGCGCTCGCTCAGCCCAATCACGAACGCAGAGTACGAGCGCGGATCCATCATGACTATCGTATTCGCAAAGCGGAGCCGCCTTGCGATGCGACGATGAACCGTCTGTCAGCATTGCCTGCCCCGTGTCGCCTGCTCTTGGACCGTTCCTTGCGCTTTGAGTCAGGCCATGGGCCTGAACGGAACCGACGTCGCCCGTTCGGCCAGCTCGATTGGTGTTGACGGATGACAACTCAGCCCGCGGTATCGATGAAGTCACGGGCCCACTTCATCAGGACCTCGGAGGTCTCGGGGTGGTAGCCCACCAGCTGAACCCAATATCCGTGGCCAGCAGAGACGACGCTGACGCTGACATCGACACGCGGAAAGTTGCAGCTGTTGGCGACGCTGCTCTTCTGACCGGAGGCCTGTGCCTTTGCCGCAGCCACGGCCTTCTGCATGCTGTCGGCGAGCAGTTCTTTGGTAAGCCCTTCGCTCGCAGGCACAAACAGCTGCGCGCCACCTGACGAGCTATACAAGCCCCAGTCGGCGCCCGGGTCGACCGTGAAGGGAGCCACTGCTAGGGGCGCATGGCGGTCGAATGTGCAGGCGTGCTTCGCTTGCGTGTTCGAGGCGTAAGCGCTCGGGGAGTATCCGGCCAACAGCATCAAGCTCGCAGCCGCAGACGCGTGGACGAGTTTCTTGATCGACATTTGAGAGTCTCCTTGATCGAGTTGTTTCGAGCTCTTGAAGGGACAACCTGTGCGGTATGAAGTTATTCCATTACTGACATGATACATAAAGCATGACTTGTTCTTCATGAAGAATGGAGCGGGGCGCGCGCTTGTCAACCCTGCACACGGCACTGCCGAATGGTCGCAGCATGTAGGACGGTGCCCGTGCGAGCGGCTCCCGCTGGAATGCTGCACTCTTGAAGGAAGCGCTTGGCATGATAGGCAAAGCACGACATGGTCTTCCTGAAAGACCGCAGCGCGCTTCCGCCGTCAGCGACACCTATGGCGACCCATAAGAAGTCCACGTCGAAAAACGAACCCACCTGGACGTTCCTGACCAATCACGCGCATGTACTGATCTGCATCGCCATGGATCCGAAGGCCCGATTCCGGGACATTGCAGAACTCGTGGGCATCACAGAACGAGCGGTCGCGCGGATCTTGTCCGAGCTCGAGGCGAGCGGTTACGTCGAGCACAAGCGCGACGGGCGCCGCAACATCTACAAAGTGCGCACCAACCTGCCATTTCGGCACCCGCTAGAGCATCACCGCAACGTAGGTGTGTTGCTCGAGGCGATCTTACGCGGGGGACGGGCGAAGGGTCGCTCCGACTCGTAGCGTTGGGCTGAGCTTCGCGGCTGGCGACGGCCTCATCGTGCCTCGCCAAGGTCGCGGCACGCCGATGTCCGCAGGGGTCGGTGCGCGCCGCGCTCTTGTCACGAGCGCGCTCAGTTGCGTCTCTTGACACGGGCTATCTCGCACCTACATTCATGAAAATGATGTCAGGCCTAATTTGTCATACAACACTTGCTCCGCCGCAGCGCTCGCGGAGATTCGTTTCCGCAAACGTGTGAGCAGCTAGAGCGTAAGACGTTCACTTAGTAGCGTCGCGAGTAGCTTGACACCCCTCAGATGAGCAGCCCCGGTGTACGCCGCGCGGCGCGGTTGTTAGCTCGTTCCGCAGCGGTACGACACCCGCCCGTCCTCACGACGGACAAAGTAGGAGAAAGCATGGGGCAGGAAGTACCCGGAACGCAGCCATCACCTTCGTATAATCTGCGCGAGCTCGTCTTCCGGCATCGATCGGAGATCACGACTGTCATTCTGTATGCGATTTGCGTCGGGCTGTTCACGCTGGCGACTCCGATCGCCGTACAGGCGCTGGTGAACACCGTAGCTTTCGGCACGCTCATGCAACCCCTGGTGGTACTTGCCACCGCGCTCGTCGCTCTGCTGTCCGTCTCGGGTGCGCTCAAAGCCCTGAAATATTGGGCCGTCGAGGTGATCCAGCGACGCATCTTCGTCGAGACCATCTCGCGCATAGCGTTTAGCTTGCCCTGCGCCGACGCGAGAGCGCTCGAACGTGCTGGCGGAGAGCACCTCGTGCACCGCTTCTTCGATCTCTTCGTGCTGCAGAAGTCGATCGCCTCGTTGCTGCTAGGCGGCGTCGATGTCGTGCTCGCCGCGCTGGTGGGCATGGTGGTGCTGGCCTTTTACCACCCCTTTCTGCTCGCCTTTGACCTCGCGCTCATCGCGTTGCTGTTCCTTGTCGTCGTGGGGCTGGGGCGCAACGGGATCAAGACCGCGATCGATGAGTCTACTTCGAAGTACGATATGGCGAACTTTCTGTCTGATGTCGCAGATGCCGCCTGCGCCTATCGCGACCGCGGCGGAATGGCGTTCGCGCATGCCAGGGTGGACGCCCTCGCGCAGCGTTATCTCGTCACGCGCGCGTCTCACTTCGACGTGGTGTTTCGGCAGTTCTCCGGGGCCATGGTGGTTCAGGTGATCGCGAGCGCTGGCCTACTTGGCCTCGGCGGATGGCTCGTGATCGAACGCGAGCTCAGCTTGGGGCAGCTGGTGGCGGCAGAGCTGATCGTCACGATGGTGGTCAATACGATCGCTCAGCTGGTGAAATATACTGACACCTACTACGAGCTCGTCACCGCTGGTTACAAGCTCCACGGGCTGATCGCGCTGCCGACCGAACAGCAAAGCGGAGACCGCGATGTCGAGACCGAGAACAAACCGGCGGCCCTGACCATTCGGGATCTGCACAGCACGGTCGGCAATCGCACCTTGTTTGCTGGTGCTGAGCTAGTGCTGCCGGCGGGAGCGAAGGTTGCGCTGGTGGGGCCCGCGGAGAGCGGCAAGACGTATCTGATCGATCTCTTCTTTGGCTTGCAACGCCCGGCGCGAGGACACATCGAGCTCGACGGAACCGATATCCGTGAGCTGTCGAGAGCAGCGCTGCGTGAACGCGTCGCGATCGTCCATGGCCCGGAGATCGTGGCCGGCACAGTGATCGAGAACATCCGGCTCGGGCGTGACAATATCTCCTCAGGGCGCGTGCGCTCACTCCTGGAGGACTTGGGGCTGGCGGAAGAGTTGTTGCGACTGCCGGACGGTCTTGAGACCGTGCTGTCGTCCTCGGGATGGCCGCTGTCTACGAGCCAAGCGCTGCGAGTGACCATCGCGCGCGCGATCGCACGCAGCCCAGGGCTGCTGGCGATCGATGCCCCGCTCTCTTCCATCAACCCCGACAGCCTGAAACAGGTGCTTGGATTCTTGTCGCGCGCGGACGCGCCTTGGACGTTGATCGTCGCGGCGGCTGAAGCTCAAGTCATGCCTTACTGTGATCGCGTAGTGCGCCTCGAAGCGCAGCGCTTCGAACAGGAGATGCTCGCATGACCGAGCGTGTGCGCTCCATAGAGCTCGTGGCCGCGAGGCTTGTGCCCGTGCCCGTACGCACCAAGACAGTTGTGCGCTGGCTGGCGCTGGGCTTGGTCGCCCTGTGCACTGCGCTCGCGCTTGCGCCTTGGCAGCAATCAGTATCTGGCCAAGGCAGAGTCATGGCATACGCGCCCGTCGAGCGCCGCCAGTCGGTGGATGCGCCTGTCGCCGGACGCATCGTGCGCTGGTTTGTCCAAGAGGGCGCCGTGGTGGTGGCCGGCCAAGAGCTCGCCGAGCTCAGCGACAACGATCCGCTCTTTTCCGAGCGTCTGCAGACGGAGCGAGCTGCCATCGCAGCGAAGCTCGCAAGTTATGAGGAGCAGGTCACCGCGCTCGAGGCTCAGATCTCGAACGCCACGAGGATACGTAGAACGGAGATGTTGTCTGCGGAAGCAAAGCTGCGCGTCGCCACTGAGAAGCTCCGCAGCTTGGAGCTCAAGGTCGAAGCTGCCGACGCCGCGGTCGTCACAGCGACCCTCAACCTCGGTCGAACGCGCGCGCTCGCGGACCGTGGCCTGGCGGCAGAAAGAGACCTCGAGTTCGCCACCCTCAATGCCACCAAGGCCCGCACGGATCGCGAGGGCGCTCAAGCCGATGTGCACGCTGCCCTGGGCGAAATAGACGCTGCCAGAGCGATGATCGAGAAGGTCCGCGCGGACGGCGACGCCAAGATCCAGGATGCCGAGGTCAAGCTGCGCTCGGGCAGGTCGGAGGTTGCAGACGCACGCGCATCGCTCACGCGCCTCGAAGTCACGATCGCCCGTCAGGCAAACCAGATCGTCCGCGCTGCGCGGCCTGCGGTCGTGCTGAAGGTGCTGGCTGCGCAAGGTGGTGAGCAGGTAAAGCAGGGTGATCCGCTGGCCATTCTCGTACCGGTCACCAACGACCGCGCGGTCGAAGTTTGGGTGGACGGCAATGACGCCGCCATCGTCTCCGAGCAGCGCCATGTGCGCTTGCAGTTCGAGGGTTGGCCGGCAGTGCAGTTCGTCGGTTGGCCCTCAGTCGCGGTCGGCACGTTCGGAGGACTGGTCGCTTTCGTCGACTCGCATGACGACGGCAAGGGCAACTTCCGCGTCGTGTTGGTCCCTGATCCCAAGAGCGAGCCATGGCCTTCCGGTCGGTTCTTGCGTCAAGGCGTAAGGACGAAAGCATGGATCCTTCTGGAACAGGTAAGTCTCGGCTTTGAGCTGTGGCGTCGCTTCAATGGCTTCCCGCCGATGCTCGAGCAGGAGCCGTCGTCCGACGCTAAGCAGAGCACCGAAAGCAAGGAGCGCCCATGAGGTGCTGCACGACGCGACTCGTCGTGGCGCTCGCCCTATCTTGTCCGCTTCAGATCGCGGCCCAGGAGCGCGCGCAAGAGCCCGTCGAATCGGCAACTGTCTCAGCGAAAAGGTTGGAGCTGGAACAGGTGCTGCAATCCACCCGGCAGCATCATCCTCTGATTGCAGCGGAGCGTCTGAGCGTCCAAGCGGCCGATGGGGATGTGCGCGCAGCACGCGGCGAATTCGACACGACGCTGAGTGTGTCAGGCAGGGCTGCGCCCGTGGGTTATTACGATGTTCGACGCGCTGACGTGGTGCTCGAGCAACCGCTGCCAGTGCTGGGAGCATCCGTGTACACGGGATACCGCGTCATGCGCGGGCGCGTGGCCCCTTATTACGGGGAGCAGACGACCTTGCGCGGGGGCGAGCTTCGAGCTGGCATGAGGCTGCCGCTGTTGCAAGATCTGCAGCTAGATTCACGTCGCGCGGGAGTGCAAGCATCACAGGCGCAGCTGCGCGCGGAGACAGCGGCCTACAAGGAAATCCTTCTAGACATGGAGTGCGACGCCGCCGAGGCATACATCAACTGGGTGGCTGCCGGCAGGCGCCTGTCTGAGCTTCGGCAACTGGTCGCGCTCGGACTCCAGCGCGACGAGCAGATCCGCTCCAAGGTGGCCCTGGGAGCGATCCCCTCGATCGAACGAGTCGACAACTCTCGTTCGCTGTTGGACCGCCAGCGCCTGTTGACCATGGCACGCCGAACATTCGAAAAGGCGAGCATCGCGCTGTCGCTGTTCGTCCGCGATCAGCATGGCGTCGCGCGCGTGCCAGAGCACGCGGAGCTGCCTGCGGACCAGCTCGCTCCAGCGCCCACGCCCGACAAACTCAGCGATGCCGAGCTCAACGCGCTCAAGCGCCGCCCACGGCTGCAGATCTACGCGGCCTCCATGGAGGCCGCGCGCGTCGAGAACAGCTTGGCGGAAAATCGCGTTCTGCCTCGCCTGGATGCGATGGCCGAAGTGTCGAAGGATCTCGGCACAGGACCCACGGAGCTCGAAAAGGCTCTAGGCCCGACCGTAGTCGAGTTCGGGGTGACGTTCTCGATGCCGCTCTGGATGCGAAAAGCCAACGGCAAGCTGCAGGCGGCATCCGCGAAGCTCGAAGCGGCGCAGAAGAAGCTGGATTTCGCGCACGATAAGCTGCTCGCCGAGGTGCGCGACGCCTGGTCGCAGCACATAGCGGCACGCGAACGCTCAGAGCTCGCGAGCGCTTCAGCGGCTGCAGCAGAACAGGTCGCGCAGGGAGAACGCGACCGCTTCGAGCTGGGGGCGACCACAGTCTTATTCGTGAACCTTCGAGAGCAGGCCGCCACGGATTCACGCCTCGCCTACATCGATGCCGTCGCCGAGCTCCAATACAGCGCGGCTCGACTCGTGACTCTGACAGGTCAGTCACTCAGCGACGACCCGTCGGACTAACTCGCAGCGCATTCGCCGAGGTGGAGGTAGATGATTGGGTGTGCCGCGGCGGATGGAGGTACAAGCCAGTAATGAACCGCCCAACCCATATCGGCGTTCCCTCCCTCGTTCGAATCAAGCCGGGTGCCTTGGCGAGGGTTGGCATCTACCTCGGGCGCATGCAGGTCTCACACGCCGTGCTGTTCGTCAGCGAAGACCTGCCCAGTGCTATCGTCGACGCTTTCCACGCGAGTCTCACGCTGGCCGGGATACGGCTGTCGCGAACCGTCAGCTTGGTCGAGGCTAGTTACGAAGTCGCGACCGGTCTCGTCCCTAGCCTTCCGGCTCCTTGCCACGCAATCGTCGGTCTCGGCGGAGGTCGCGCACTGGATGTCGCGAAGTACGTCGCCCATCTCGCGAAGCTGCCATACCTGGCTGTTCCCACGTCGCTCTCCAATGATGGTTTTGCGAGCCCCACTGCCAGCCTCACCGTAGGCGGCCGGCGACGGTCGTTTGGTTGTGCTTTGCCGCGTGGCGTAGTCGTAGACACGGAAGTCTGCCACGGTGCTCCAGCATCTTTGTGGTTCTCCGGTATCGGGGACGTCGCGGCCAAGGTCACCGCGGTCGCTGACTGGAAGCTGGCATTTCATGCTCGTGCAGAGCCGGTCGACGACCTCGCTGCGCTTCTCTCAGACGCAACCGTTTCTCAGCTAGCGGCTCGCCCTGTGCGCGATCTCGAGGGCGAACGACTGCTCGCCACTGCGCTCTTGCTCGATGGAGTGGCGATGGAAATGGCAGGCTCATCTCGTCCGGCGAGCGGCAGCGAGCACTTGATCTCTCACGCGCTCGACTCCATCTCCGAGCGCCCGCGTCTGCATGGCCTGCAGGTCGGCATGGCCGCGTACCTCGTCGGCGCTCTGCAGCGCGACTCGCGCCCGCGCCTCGAACAGCTCCTCGTGCGCAGTGACTTCTTCAATGAGATCCGTCGCGACCCGTTCTCTCGTTCCGAGTGGCTCCAAGCGGTCGCGATGGCTCCCACCATGAAGGATGACTTTCACACCGTCCTGAGCGAGCGTCCCGACGCGCTCGATAAGATCTCGAGCGCAATCATGAGCGATCCGCAGCTCACTGGTTGTTTTGCTGCTTAAAGTTGCGCGCTATGCGCGAACGATCGCAGGACTTGCGCGACGAGTACTGCATCTTGTCTCTCAAGTCGTCTGACTAATCGTGCGACGATGGTCTCGACCAGCCACCTTTCAGAATGTTCGGACCCACCGTGGCCCCATGCGAACCCCCGACTACGCGCTTTTCGCCAAAGGCTTTCGCCCATTTTTTCTGCTTGCCGGGTTGTTCGCACTGGCGATCGTGCCGAGTTGGTTGCTGTTTTTTTTCGGGGTTTTGTCTGTCGATGGTTACCTGGATCCCCTGAGCTGGCACGCGCACGAGATGATCTTCGGCTTCGTCGTGGCGGTGATCGCGGGCTTCCTGCTCACTGCAGTCGGCAACTGGACACAGCGTGAGACGTTGACGGGCATGCCTCTGTTGGCCCTCACTGCTCTTTGGGTGCTGGGACGTATCAGCATGTTGTGCGCGCAACAGCTTCCGTTCTCACTCGCCGCTGTGCTCGATCTCGCGTTTCTTCCGCTGCTGATCATGGCGCTCGCGCGCCCGCTCATCGCATCACGTAACTTCCGCAACTACCCGCTGCTGATCGTCCTGGCGGTGCTCTTCGCTTGTAACGCGGTCATGCATGCCCAAGCGCTCGGCCTGCTGCCGATGGGCAGTGCGCGCAAAGCGAGCCTCGTGGCTGTCGATGTCGTGCTGCTCGTCGTCCTGATCATTATCGGGCGCGTGCTACCTACGTTCACGCGCAATGCTACGAAGGTCGCGGACATCCGATCGCACACGGCGCTAGACACAGCATGTTTGGTCTCCATGGTAGCCCTTGGCGTGAGCGACGCGGTACTGCCGCACAGTACGCTCGCCATCGGCGCGGCCGCTCTTACGGCGATCTTGGCGATTGCGCGCGCCTGGCATTGGGGCGCTATGCACACGCTGAAGCACCCGCTGCTTTGGGTGTTGCATCTGGGTTATGGGTGGCTCGTGCTTGGCCTAGGACTGCGCGCGGTCGCTGGCCTGGGGTACATCTCGGCATCGCTCGCGACCCACGCGCTCACGGTGGGCGTCATTGGCACCTTGACTCTCGGCATGATGGCCCGCGTTGCGCTAGGGCACACAGGTCGAATGCTCAGTGCATCGCGCACCATGGTCTGCGCATTCGTCGCGCTCAACTTCGCTGCTGCAGCGCGCGCGCTGGCGCCATGGCTTCATCCAAGTTGGCATCTGGCGAGCCTATGGATCGCCGCTGCGCTATGGAGCGTCGCTTTCCTTTTGTTTGTAGCCTGCTACGCGCCAGTGCTTTGGTCGCGCCGTGTCGATGGCAAGCCAGGTTGATGTAACCGACGAGGCCGCACGACGGGCACAAGCTCAGGAAGCTTCATTGCGTCGGGCGCAGACTACTTGCGGTAGTCGGCTTACCTCGATCCAGGAGCTTCTTCGCTCTGCAGAAGGTGCGCCAGAAGTTGGCGCGCGCTGTGTGCCGGCGTCGACCAGCGCTATGGCACGAAGCTCTTCCCATCGGGCGAAGCGCACTGCCGCTTAGTCAGTCGATGCCGATCAATCCCAGAAACCACGTACCACTCAGCGTCACGATCACGCACCCGATGAGCATGAGCGGCAGCCCAATCTGGAGCAGCTCTCCAACTGTGACTTTGCCAGTGCCGTACACCATAGCGTTAGGTGGTGTGCTGATCGGGAATGGCATTCCGAACGAAGTTGCGACCGCGATGATCACCGCGGTGGACGCAGAGTGGTCGAGCAAGAGGCCGAGCGGTATGAGCAACGCAGCTGTCGCGGTGTTGCTCATCAAGGCGGCGAGGATCGCGCTCAGGAGCACGAAGCTGCCGAGCCAGAGCCAGCGCGGGGCTTCCGTCAGATCCAGCCCGGCGGACAGCGCAGTCAATACTCCGGCGCTTTCGAGCAGCCTGCCGAGCGTCAGGCCGCCCGCTATCAACCCGAGGGTGGACCAGTCGAGGTCTCCGAGGTCACGCCTCCCCAGGAGCCCTGTAGCGAACAACAAGAGCATCAGCGTGAGGCCGACGGTTGGCGCAGTCGCGCCATGCCAGGGCTCGCTGAGCCACGCCATGATCGCTAGACCGAACAGTCCGAGCAGCAGTCGGCTCGACCCTGAAAAAGCAGGCGGCTCGCCAAGATCGATCGTGTAAGCACCCGACACGCTGAAGCGCGCGACCAGCGCGATGAACGCGAGCAGCAGCATTCCTAAGACGATCGGCACACCGAAGCTCATCCAATCGAGGAAGTCGAGACTGCGTGTAGTGCGAGTCGCGGCGATCGCGATGGCGTTGGGACCCGATCCAATGGGGGTTGCCATGCCGCCAAGGTTTGCGCCCATGGCGACCGCGAGCAGCAGCGCCTTTTGAAAGCTCGGCTGTATGGTCGTATTCAGCAGCGGAGCGAGCGCGGCGAGCAGCAGCGCAGCCGCAGCGACATTCGACATCCACATCGAAGCCCCAGTCGCAGCGAGCAGCACCAGCGCTACGAGCCGCCGCCGAGAGCGGCCGCCACCGCGCACGAGCAGCGCAGCAAAAGCCTTGTCGACGCCGTGCCGCTCAGCGGCAAGGCCAAGCGCAAAGCCCGCGGCGAACAGCGCGATCACTGGGTCGGCTGCCCACGCCAGGACCGAGGAGAGCTGATAACGGCTCGACAGTGAGCCCAAGACGAGGGGCGTGGCGGCCAAAAGAAAGATCGTGGGAACGAATGCCGCGACGATCTCGCTGAGCGCCAACACCAAATACACAAGCGCAAGCGCGAGCGCGCGTGCCTGTTGTGGTTCCGGCACCCACCACAGCGCAGCCAACGCGCCGCTCGCTGCCACTCCTAGAACGAGCCATCGTTTGAGCGTCGTTCCTTTCTGCGCCTGCCGTTCAAGCATCCTGCTCCTTCGTTAGCTTGAGTGCTCCGCACCTGCAACGTTCGCGCCCGTCTGACTCCGCACCGTCCAGCGCTTGCGAGCAGCTCTGAGTCTGGGTAAGCGTGCGCGTCGTGAATGATCCTAACTCGACTCCCGTTGCTCGTTCGCGACCGCACGAGTCGCCGCGCGCCGAGCGCAACTTCCTAGAAGGCCCCAAGAGCCGCTGGTTCGAGCTGCGGCGAGCGTTGCGTGTGTTTGGAGAGCTGATCCGCGGTTTTCGCGCGCTGCACTTTGTTGGCCCTTGCGTGACGATGTTTGGATCTGCGCGTATCGGCGAGAACAGTCCTCACTACGCGCTCGCACGTGAGACTGCTGCGCTGATCGCTGCGCGCGGCTGGACTATCATGACTGGCGGTGGACCCGGCTTGATGGAGGCCGCCAACCGCGGCGCTCGCGACGCAGGTGGCCGGAGCATCGGCTGCAACATCCAGCTGCCTCACGAGCAGCGGCCCAATCCCTATCTCGATGCGATGGTCGAGTTTCGCTACTTCTTCGTTCGCAAGTTGATGCTAGTCAAATACTCTTACGCTTTCATCGTGCTGCCCGGTGGCTTCGGCACCATGGACGAGCTGTTCGAGATCGTGACGTTGATCCAGACGGGCAAGGTGCGAGACTTTCCAGTTGTTTTGATGGGTGTCGCGTACTGGCAGGGCCTTTTGTCGTTTCTGACATCGATGCAAGTGGCTGGCGCGATCGAGCTCGCCGACGTCGAGCGGCTGGTCGTCACCGACGATCCGATGGTGGCGCTCGCTGCGCTGGATGCGTGCTGTCATCGGCACTTCGGCTCGCTGAAGCCACCGGCGGCGCCGCGGCCGACCCGCATTCTCGCTGAGTCCCTGCCAGGGCACTGAGTGTCGGCGCGGCTGGTGCGCCTCGATCATGCGCCTTTTGCGCGAGCCTACCCGCAGCGCGCAATCCTCGCGTGGTCGCGGGGGGCGCGGCTGAGTCCGTGACGTGGGTGCTTGGTACAACGCTTGCTGAAGCGGCAGGCCATGACGAGCGCTCAGGCTGCCTCCAATACTTTGCCGCGGACTTCGTTGCCGGAGTTGATCGCGCGCGAAACGCGGCGCCGCGGACGTCGTAAGCTCGTGTTTGCCGCGCTGGGCGGCGTGTGCGTGCTGCTGTTGTTGCTCGGCTACTTCGCTCTGCGCCCGAAGCCGGTGCCGTTCACAGCGCATTTCCGACAGGAGCCGGTCACGCGCGGCGAGCTGACGCGGGAGGTTCAGGCGACTGGCCGCATCGAAGCGTTGGTGACGGTTTCCGTGGGAGCAGAGATCTCTGGCCGCATCTCACACGTCGAGGTCGACTACAACGAGCTCGTCGCAGAATGACATTCGCTGCCGCACGCGGGATTGCGCAGGGCATCGACATCCCGTTTGCTGTTCCCGTTGCGGCGATCCCCATGGCGTTGATCGTGTCGATCGCGGTCGGCGTGATCTTCGGCGTCTTTCCCGCACGCAAAGCCGCGCGGCTGCACCCGCTGGCGGCGCTGCGCTTCGAGTAGGGCCGGATCTTGATCCGCGAATCCGAGTGCTGGAGCGCCGGATCGGCACGCGAGCGCAGGGCGCGCCCCCGCTGTGCGTCGGCGAGCTCGCCCGCGCGGTGAGTGCGCTGCACGACTCCGTGCGCGGCACGCGCGCCTGCACTGCATCGAGCGTCACGTGGTCACGCTGGTCGATGCCGGCACGCACTGGAGTACATCGCGGCCGCAGCAGGCTTCAGTGGTCGCCTGCGACGAGCCGCAGAATGTCGTCGTGCTTGAGCGGGCTGAACCATCGATACGAGCGCTCCTCGGTCGACCCGCGTCCGTCAGAACAGCTCAACATCGCCGACGACACGTTCGTGCCGCAGCTTGTCCCGCAAGCGTTGCTCCTGAGTACCTATCTTCGCCGCTTCACGCATGGGCAGATGTTTGACCAAGACCTTGCCGGTGGCCGGACAATAGCGCACACGGCGTGCGCACTCCCCGCCGACGTCTTCCACCTGCGCGGCTAAACCTTCGTCCGCCAGATACGTTCGAACGAATACCACGTTGGAGTGTCCAATGTCGCTCATGGCTGCGATTACCCGTCCGCCACCGAACACCTTGATCTCGAACGCGCCGCGCTGCGCGCCGCGCTTGAGCAGCTCGTTGATCAAGCGCTCCAGCGCGAAGCAACCATAGCGAAGCGCATCGCCTCGTCGATCCTTCCGCGGGTCTTCTGGAAGCATGAAGTGATTCATCCCGCCCAGCCCAGTGTTGCGGTCGCGAATGCAGGTCGAGACACACGAGCCCAGTACTGTGGCGATGATCTCCTTGCCAGCAGTCACGTAGAACTCGCCGGGTAGGATCTGCACGACCCAGGCGTTGGCAGCCCCGTCCCAGTGATGATGGATCTTCTCGAAGCCCAGCGTGGGCCGAAAACTGCTGCGCGCTTTGGCGTGTTCGTGCTTATGGGTCATGACGAGATCAGAACGCCAACGCGAGCCTTGGCTGCTGGCGATGGCATTGGGAGCAAGTGAAGAGCAGCTCCGCGAAGACTGCGGCTCGTGGCTCGTCGGCCTCCGCGCGGCTTGCCTTGACGCCCAGCTGACGGACTAGACCAAGTATGTTGACGACCGCCTGCGGCAAGCCCTGCGCCGTCTCAGGCGCTGCCATCGGTGCGTGGGCGAGCGCGTCCGCACCGGCCCTCCAAGAGTCGTCAGACGGCGCGATCAGGCCCTCCCACAGCCTTGCCATGGCCCAGGTATGCCGACGCATGCGGCCACTCAGGCGATCCGAGCTCGGCGTCGACGTGTCTGGCGTCTGGCGCGGCATTCGCGGCCCTCCTAGCTCGCTGTGACACTGTCCGCACAAGCGTCCCATGGTCGCGATGCCGGTTGCAGCCGCGGCTAGGGTCTGCGCCTGCGCGGTCAAGCGCGCTGCAGCTTGCAGCTGCGCGATGCCTTTCATCCAACCGCCCGGTGCCACCGTGTTGTAGCGATAGTTCACTAGCTCCATGAGTGGAGCTCGGATCACTTCTAGATCGCCATCGGCGATCGAGTCCCGGACCCATGTGCTGATCGCAAAATGCTCGAACATGAATGAATCGATAGACTCTGCACCCGGGGGCGGTGCGGCAGCAGCGATGGGCGGCAAGGACGCTCCTGCTTCCAGCACGGATTGCGGTTCCTCATCCTGCTCCGCTTCGATGTCGGACCGCTCTGACTCAGGCGGCTGCGGCGTGTCGAGCTCCGCGCTGCCAGTTGTCGATGTTGGCGGCGTCAGTTCGTGCACATGGCCACAGCTCGGTGCCCACATGCCGAGCATGAACGCACAGCGGATGAATGAGCGCGTGTGAATCATCTCAGCTTGTCTCGCATGCCGGTGCCGGCGGTGTGTCGACGCACGTAACGCAAGCCTCGCGCCAATCGTCCCTGGAAGCTGTAGTATGCGAATCTCTTCGGCCGTCGCTGGTTGTTTGGGTGCTGCAGCTGATGGCTTCAGGAGCGCGCGCCGGAAAAGTGTACTGGCGCCGCGCTTGCAAGAGCGCTTGAACTGCTAGTTGCCGGCCTACATGAGCTCACGGGTGAGCCTTAACCGTCGAGCAGCGCGCGCAGAGATTGCGGGAAATCGGAACCTGCCGCAGGGCGTGCGCGGATGAGGCGAACGATTTTCCTATGCGAGCAGCGGTCCTGTAGAGCCAGCATTTGGAACAAGGCTTGCGTTAGTCAATCGTGCGCGAGCCTCGCATGTTGTGCCGCACCAGGTCTCGCGTTCGGTCGCATAAAGCAGCACAAGACAGGAAACTATGAAGAACATCTTGATCGTCGATGACTCGAGTACAGTTCGCCAGCAGGTCAGCTTGGCATTGCAGCAGGTTGGCTTTCGTGTGTTAGAAGCCGCCGATGGCCGCGCAGCTGTGACCGCGCTCGACAAGGTTGAGATCGCCCTGGTCATTTGCGATGTGAACATGCCCGGGATGAACGGCTTGGAAATGCTCGAGCAAATTCAGCGGGATCGACGGCACACCCACATTCCGGTCCTAATGCTGACAACCGAAAGCAGCAAGGCCGTTGTTGACAGAGCGAAGAGCGCGGGTGCCAAAGCGTGGATCGTCAAACCATTCAAAGCGGACTTGATGGTGGCGGCGGTGCAAAAGATCTTGAGCCGCGAGTCTTAGGCGTCTGCAGTTGCGAATTCTCTGGAGAGGAATGATGAATGGCCCACGTCTTGGCAGTGGACGACTCAGTGTCTTTACGCAAGCTGATCGCGGTGACCCTCGCGAGTGCGGGGCATGAGGTCGTCGAGGCCAACAACGGCGCGGACGCCTTGAATGCGCTGAAGGGACGCAAGTTCGATCTGATTCTGACCGACCTCAACATGCCGGTCATGGACGGCCTGACTTTCATCCAAAAGGTGCGTGTGATCGCTGCATATCAATTTACGCCGATTCTCGTGCTCACCACCGAGATGGATTCAGGAAAGAAGCTGCAAGCCAAGCAATCCGGCGCGTCCGGCTGGCTCGTCAAACCGTTCGATCCGGAACGGTTGCTCGCCACGATTCGTAAGGTGTTGGCGTAGTCCTGCGAGTTAGGCCTGTTTGCGCCCGCTCATGGCTGTCTCTGTCTGTAAGACTGCGAGGGTAGTCTTGAGCACGGTGTCTGGATTGAGCGAAATGCTGTCGATGCCTTGCTCGACCAAGAATTGCGCGAACTCCGGGTAGTCACTGGGCGCTTGACCACAGATCCCGATCTTGCGTCCTTTGGCGCGACACGTGGCGATGACCTGCGCGATCATCTTCTTCACGGCGGCGTTGCGCTCGTCGAAGATGGGCGCGACGATCTCACTGTCGCGGTCGACTCCTAGGATCAGTTGTGTCAGGTCGTTCGAGCCGATGCTGAAGCCGTCGAAGATCTCAGCAAACTCTTCGGCAAGGATCACGTTGCTCGGAATCTCGCACATCACGTAGATCTCCAAGCCGTTTTCGCCGCGCCGTAGACCGTTTTTGGCCATCTCAGCTTGTACGCGGCGACCTTCCTCGACAGTGCGACAAAACGGGATCATCACTTTGAGGTTGGTGAGCCCCATGGTCTCGCGCACCTTCTTCACGGCGCGACACTCCAGCGCAAACCCCGCCTGATAACGGGGATGGTAGTAGCGGCTGGCGCCGCGAAAGCCGAGCATGGGGTTTTCCTCATGGGGCTCGTACGGCCGACCGCCGATCAGGTTCGCGTACTCGTTGGTCTTGAAGTCGGAGAGACGCAAGATCACGTCCTTCGGATAGAAGGCTGCGGCGAGCATGGCCACGCCTTGCGCGAGCTTGTCCACGAAGAACTGTGGCTTGTCGGTGTAGTCAGCAGTCAGACGCGCGATCTCGGCTTTGGCCGCGGCATCCTCGAGCCGATCGAAGTCGACCAGCGCGAGCGGGTGGATCTTGATGTACGTGCTGACGATGAACTCCATACGCGCGAGGCCCACGCCGTCGTTCGGAATGAACGAACGCCCGAAGGCTTCTTCGGGGTTCGCCAAGTTCATCATGACTTTGGTGCGAGTCTGTTCGAGAGACTTGAGATTCTTGCGCTCCACCTCGAAGGGCAGCGCGCCTTCATAGACATGGCCCACGTCGCCTTCCGCGCAACTGACCGTCACCAGCTGGCCATCGCGTAGCGCCTCGGTTCCGTGCTCTGTGCCCACGATTGCCGGCACGCCCAGCTCTCGGCTCACGATGGCCGCGTGACAGGTGCGACCGCCGCGATTGGTGACGATCGCGGCCGCCTTTTTCATGATCGGCTGCCAGTCGGGATCGGTCTTATCGGTGACGAGTACTTCGCCCGCCTGAAACTCGCCCATGAACTGCGGGCTGGAGATCACGCGCACTCGGCCACTGGCGATCTTCTCGCCTACGCTGCGGCCAGTGGCTAACACCGCGCTGCGCCGACCGAGCCGATAGATCTCTATCTCGTCCAGATTCTTCTGCGATTGCACCGTCTCCGGCCGGGCTTGTACGATGAACAGCTCACCGGTGTGACCGTCTTTGGCCCACTCCAGGTCCATGGGAGCCGGTTGCTTGCGCTTGGCCGAGTAGTGGTCTTCGACGATGCAACCCCAGCACGCCAGCTGCAGCACCTCGTCGTCCGTCAAAGCAAACTTCGCGCGCTCAGCTGGCGCAACTGGAACGTTTTTCACCATCTTGCCGCCGCCAGCGTCATAGACCAGCTTGAACTCCTTGCTGCCGATGGTCCTCTGCAGAATGGGCCGATGGCCGGTCTTGAGCGTGGGTTTGAACACCGTGTACTCATCGGGAGTCACGGAACCCTGCACAACATTTTCGCCCAGGCCGTAGGCGGCGCTGATCTGCACCGCGTCGCGAAAACCGCTCTCCGTGTCGATGGTAAACATGACGCCCGAGCAGGCCAGATCAGACCGCACCATGCGTTGCACGCCGATGCTGAGCGCGATCTTGAATTGATCGAAGCCTTTATCCACGCGGTAGCTGATGGCGCGGTCGGTGTACAGCGAAGCGAAGCAGCGCTTGCAGGTTTCGAGCAGCACTGCGCCGCCTTGGACATTCAGATACGTCTCTTGCTGACCGGCGAAGCTCGCATCGGGCAAGTCTTCTGCAGTGGCCGACGAGCGCACTGCGACGTCGAGCGGTGCTGCGCTCTGGCCCTGCAGCTCTTGATAGGCTGCGAGGATCTGTGCCTGCAAGTCATCGGGCAAGCTCGCGCTGCGGATGGCTTGTCGCACCGCATGACCGCGCGCGCTGAGGTTCGCCATGTCACGTGTATCTAGGTCGGCGAGCGTGGTGCGGATCAGCTGATCCAGCCCAGCTTCGCGCAGGAAGTAGCGAAATGCTGCCGCCGTGATCGCAAAGCCGTTCGGAACCCTCACGCCTTGGCTGGCGAGCTCCCGCACCATCTCGCCGAGGGAAGCGTTCTTGCCGCCGACGATCGGGATGTCGGCGATCGTGATGTCCGCGAACCATTTGATAAACGGCTGCTCATCAGCATCGGCAGACCGCACTATCGATTTCTTGGAACTGGAAGACGTCATCATCGCTTGGACCTTTCCGGACCTCAGACTCAGCGCTCCTGAGCATTTCGCGTGCCACATGCCGCACTTTGCAAGGCTGACCTCACAGCGATACGACCATGCTGTACTTACACGTGCGACCGGGCAGTCACTTGCCTCGATGCGCGCATGGCATCCTGCACCATCATGAGCTCGCCAATGTTTTCCATGGTTAATATTCCGAGAACATGGCCGTGTCGCACCACGGGCAGGGAGCTGCAATCGCAGCCTTTTAGGCGAGCCATTGCGCTGTCCAGCATTTCTCCCGGGTCGGCAATCTCGAAACGCCGGGTCATGACCGTCTCTACAAGTGCCGTCAGGCCGCCGGACGTGAGACCTTTGATGAGGTCGCTGCGCGTCAGGACACCGACGAGCACGTCGCTGTCGTCCACCACGGGGAAGTCGACCTGCGATCCCGCGAGCAGCGCCTGCGAGGCCGTTGCGAGGGTGTCGCGTGATTTGAGCAGATCGAAGTGCGTGACCATGGCTGCTTGAATCGGCAGTCCAGTTAGCGCTGCTTTGGTTTGTACCGCCTCGGATTCAGCTGCTGCTCCGATCCAAACGAATAGCGCTATGAAGACGAGGAATGGATTGCTGAACAAACCGAGCAGCCCTAAGCCGAGCGCGATCGCTTGGCCGATACTCGCGGCTGTCCGCGTCGCCGCGACGTAGTCTCCACGAAGAGCCAGAAGCGCACGCAGCGCGCGGCCTCCGTCCATCGGAAATGCTGGGAGCAGGTTAAACACTGCAAGCGTCACGTTGACCCAGAGTAGCTTTACGAGGAAGGGTCCGCTGCCCATGATGTTCTGTTCGACGAGGGCCAGCGGCTGACCGGTCGCTTTGAGAACAACAAAGATCAACGCGGCGATAACCACGTTGACGGCTGGTCCCGCGAGGGCGACCAGCAGCTCCTGCGTCGGCTTCTCCGGCATCCGCTCCAGCCGCGCCACCCCTCCGATCGGGTAGAGCGTGACGTCCTTGGTCTTGATGCCGAAGCGTCTCGCGGTGAGCGCGTGACCGAACTCGTGCAACACAACCGTGCCGAACACGACCAGGATGAACATCACTCCAACAAGTGCGCCGTGAATGTTGCCCTCGCGCTGATAGTGGCTCAAGCCCACCCACGTCAGCAGGATGAGGAAAGTCGCGTGCACGAAGACATCGATCCCAAACAACCGACCGAGGCGCCATGACCATTTCATCGCATGGCTCCTTCTCCGCGCTCGTCGGCTGTTCCGTGCCTCGTGCAGCTGCTCGATGTGCCGCGGCGATCCGAGTCGAAGCGGTCAAGGCTCATCACTTTGCTCCACGCTCTCACGAAGTCGCGCACCAGCTTTTCTCTGGCGTCGTCTTGTGCGTAGAGCTCGCAATACGCGCGCAGGATAGAGTTGGATCCGAAGACCAGGTCAACGCGCGTCGCGGTCCATTTCGTGACTCCTGTGCTGCGCTCGCGGACCTCGTACAGTCCACCTCGCACGGGCACCCACTGATAGCACTGCATGGTGGACGTGCCGACGCTGGTGTTTGCGCCGTGCATGATGGGGCATTTGCCAGGGCTGGACTTGATCGGGGTCTGGGATTCGGTAAGCGGCTTCGTTTCGCTCATGGCGTGCTCCATCTCTGTGTTGGCTTGGAGCCGGGTACGCCCAGACTCGCGCAGCTCTGCCGCTGCCATCAGCGCAGGTTCGCCAATGACATGGGTGGTGGGTTCGTTACGCAAGTGACGAGCCAAGCGCTCGAGTGCGTGGCCAGACGCTGTTCGTTCCGAAGCGCGAACTGTCAGCGCGTGCTGTTCGTCACGCCGCAAGCCGTGCGCGCATCACATCATCATTGCGGTTCAACGGTTACTTCGCTGCGGACAGACAGCGCGATAAAGCAGTTCTCGTGCGCGCTATGGTGCATGGCCGCGATCTCGGTGTCCGCCGGCCGCTTCTCGCCCGAGAACACGACCTTGGGTCGCAAGCTGACATGGCTCATCCAAAGCTTGCCGTGCTCATTTTTGCTGAGCACGCCCAATGCCTCGTCGCGGTACTGCTCCACAATGAAGCGCTTGCGCGCTGCGATTGCGAGGAACGTCAGCATGTGACAGCTGGACAACGAAGCGACAAATGCTTCTTCGGGATCCACTCGCTCCGGGTCACCGTGGAACGCCGGCGCCGCCGTCGCAGGCACGACGACACCGCTGTCGAACGACCAAGTGTGGGCACGACTGTAGTGATCGAAGTGAAACTGCGCGTAATCGAAACAAGCACCCTTTTGCGTTAGAGCGACCTCGAAACTTAGAGACGGCAAGAGCAGAGCTGACAGAGACGTCAAACAGTGGCTGCGGTCCCCGTGGCAACGCGATTGTCGGGAGCGCTCGCCCGTAAGCGCCTGAGTTTGGCGCGCAGAACGCAAGCGGCTCCATGCTTAGGCTCGCAAGCGTATTACAGCACACGGCTCCGAGCTTCGCGACGCGCGTGCGCTGGGCGCTCGATGAATCGGATAGTGCATCACTCGCTGCGCTGAAGGCGGAGAACACCGGTGAGTTCGAAGCGCTCGTGTCGCAGCTCCGACGATCAGCCATCTCGGTTGAGACAGACAAGCAACATGAGCTGAGAGCGACGCTGGCTCGTCAACGGCGAGAAGCCTACCTTGCGCAGAGCAAGGCGCCGGTCACTGACGCGGTGCGCAGCGCAATCATCGCTGGATCGCTGAAGGAAACAGAGGCGCTGCAGACTGTGTCCAGCTGGTTGGCGGCACGGTCGACGCCGTGGCTTATCCTGAGTAGTAAGCCGGACGCAGGCAAGTCAGTGGCGGCGGCCGCAGCGCTCTCCGATCACGGTGGTCGCTGGTTCAGCGCCAACGAGCTCGCGCAGGCCTTCGCTGGCACGTTTGGGGAAGCCTACTTGGCACAACAGCAAGCCAAGGAAACGAAGCTCCTCGTGATCGACGAGCTCGGCGGCGAGGACGGCGCGCCGCGCATGGCGTCTGCGCTTCTGCAGCTGCTCAATGCGCGCAACAGTGCCGGCCGGACACCGGTCATCGCAACGACGAACCTGACATTTGAAGCGCTGACCGAGCGTTATGCGAACGATCGGATTCGGTCGCGCTTCAATGAGCTGGTGAGCTGGGCACCATTGGCCTCGGCGAAGCTGAGGCCGACCCGCCCGCAACTTTTCAGTCCCAAGGAGGCTGTATGAGCGGTGATGGAAGAGAATTTGAGCGCGCGGTGCGCGTACCGCCCAACGATGTAGCGGCCGAAAAAGCTGTGCTCGGGAGCATACTGCTGGACAACTCGGCCCTCGACCTAGTCCTAGACGTGCCGATCGCGCCGGAGGACTTTTACTCCGACGCCAATGCTCAGATCTTCGCTGCGATGCTCGACCTGTTCAAAGCTGGCACGGAGATCGACACGCTCACAGTGCGCGCGCATTTGGTGAGCAGCGGCAGCTCTAGGTTTCGCAGAGTCGGCGGAGATGAGTACCTCTTCAGTCTGACCAACGTGATTCCAACGGTCGCGCACATTGAGTCGCATGCGCGCATCGTGCGCGATCGGGCGGATGTGCGGCGACTGCTTCAGGTCTGCCATGAGACGCTGATTCGAGGGTACGGCGAGTACACGTCCGCGTCGGCGCTGCTGGAGAATGCTGAACGCAGCATCTTGGAAATCGCAAAGCACCAGGTTCGTACGCCGTACGAACACGTACGCCCGATCGTCGTGCGGACCTTCGAGCAGCTTGTGCACGCGGCGCAGGTGCAGCAGCACATCACGGGTCTGCCAACCGGCTTTGAGCGCCTCGACCGCATGACGGCGGGAATGCATCCAGGTGATCTCATCATCGTTGCCGGCAGGCCTGCGATGGGGAAAACGGCGTTCGCCTTGAATGTTGCGGTTCACGCGTGCGTGTCGCGCAAAGCAGCTGTGGCGGTGTTCTCGCTCGAAATGCCCAAAGAGCAGCTCGCGAACCGGCTACTGTGCAGCGAGGCGCTGGTCGACGCCGGCAAACTTCGTACGGGGTACCTAGCTCGAGAGGATTGGCCGCGTCTGACCGCTGCTGCCGAGCGGCTCACGGAACTGCCGATCTTCATCGACGACACGCCCGCGTTGAGTTTGCTCGAGCTGCGAAGCAAGGCGCGGCGACTAAAGAAGGAACAGAACCTCGGTCTTATCGTTGTCGACTATCTGCAGCTCATGCGGACCGGCAGCAAAAGCACGAGCCGCGAGCAGGAGATCAGCGAGATCAGCAGGTCCTTGAAAGCTCTCGCGAAGGAGCTCGAGATTCCGGTCGTTGCGCTCTCTCAGCTCAACCGTGGTGTGGAGTCGCGGGGCAATAAGGACAAACGCCCGCAGCTTTCGGACCTGCGTGAGTCTGGTGCGATCGAACAGGACGCCGACACGATCATCTTCATCTATCGAGATGAGGTCTATCACGATGATTCAGCAGACAAGGGTCTCGCAGAGATCATTATCGGCAAGCAGCGGTCCGGGCCTACGGGCACAGTGAAGTGCGTGTTCCGCAGCGAGTGCACGCGCTTTGAGAATCTCGACGAGCACCACGGGATGCGCCGCATGGAGGGTGCGGCGTGAAAGCGATCACCCTTCATGCGCCGTCGCTAGAGGATGCGGGTTGGACGGCGCGACGATGTCAAAGCGGTGCAAAACGCCCTTGCGGGCAAGCCTTTTGCCGATTCCTTCAACGCTTGCGATTTGGAGGCTGTGTTGCGGTGGGCAGGGTTGCGGCGGTTGAGCCGACGGGTCGCGAAGAGCGCTGAGGCTGCAAGCGCGGTCGTCTGCGTCGTGGCTGAGCTGCGTGCACACAACGCCGCGTGTGATCGAGCCGCTCGGCTGACGCGGACGCGCCGGAAACGTTGGTGGAGCCGATAAAACAGCAGGCAGCATACGCATTCGAGAAAAAGGCGTATAGTGCGAGTTAGTTCATGAAAGGTCACGTATAGGAAGGAGCTCGCTGTGACACCAGAAATCCAACGACTTGAAGTCGCCGCACAGCTGCAGCGCAAGCTCGCCGAACGCGCTGAGGCCGACAAGCAGATTGCTGAGCTTCAGTATCAGCAACGGCTGAACGCAGGGCCGCAAACGGTAGGTGCGCCCGCCGCGTTTCTCAGCAGGCGAGATGCTGTCTGGATCATGGTTGTGCTTGCGATGATCGGGGCAGGCTTTTGGGCGCAGAGTCCAACGAATGCGCGGCACCGCCGTGCCTCGGTCATGTCGGGGCCGTCGTACTACAACGACAATTGAGGTCTTCCCGTGCTCTCGGCTTTTGTCGCTCGATGCAGGATCGCATTTTCTCTCCTGCTCGAGGACGAAGTGGAGATTGACGAGCCTGTCGAGGAAGTAGACCCGGCCCCGCACGGCTACGACCGCGTGCCCCGCTATGCGGAGCCGGTGTTGCTCGACGATGGCTGGAGCTACACACCCGCGGTCGGTTGGAAGCTCATACCGACGGTCGAACCTGGATGCACTTGTCCGAGTTGCCGTTTGCAGAAGTAGTTCGCACGGAGAACAATCGATGGACCAGCTGTTTCGTCAAGAAGATCATCCATCGCGACGCGAGCGCACATCGGCGGAGTCAGCCGTTTGTGCGGGACTGGCGTTGCTGATCGGGCTCTCACTCGGATCGTACCGTGCAGACGCGGAGACGAACCTCGTCGGGCCAAGTGGGCAGCTTGTTGCCGGCGCCTTGGTGAGCTTGTTAGGGCCGGGCTCGTGGTTCGTGGTATGGGGTCTCGGGCGTTACGCGCGGCGGCAGCTTCGGAAGCGGGAGCGCCCGATCAACGCTTGGCAAGCGATGCCTTCGGTTGCTGCAGGGCTGTTCTCGTGCGGCAGTTTGCATGTGACGCAGCAGCTGTTCCCGTCGTGGCGTCCTTTCGGGCATTCGTTGGCTGGTGGGCATCTTGGCGCGTGGATTGGCGGCGGTCTGCTCACGCTATTCGGCCCTATGGGCGCGACGCTAATGTGCACCATCGTTGCGGCTTACGTTTTTGTGCGAGTGGGTCAGGTCGACACGGGGGCGGCCATCGACCGACTGCATGGTTTCACACGTAGGCATGGCTCTCAGCTTGTGAACGCTTGGAGACGGTCGGGCGAGTTGCTGAGGGATCGCCTGCCTATCGCTTTGGAGGAAGTCGCGTGGCGCGCGCCGGCGCAAAGACCACCAACGCGTGTGGAAACACGTCGAGTGACTCAGAGAGTCGTCAAGCCAGTCCCCCTTCTGCAGAGCGGCTGTGCGCGCGAGGTAGACGTTGCTTCCTCCGCCGCCGAACGCGACGTGCCAGAGCCTACTTACGTCAATGTGGTGGACGAGACAGCGGGACCGAGTTCAACGGGAGACGAACGTGAGTCGCCGATATCATCAGTACTGAGCTCACCAGCTGTCTGCGAGTATGCTCGCACAGCGCGTGGCGTTATCACTTTGCCGCGCGCACGCCTGTTGGCAGCCCCTCCGGCGAAGCGCGCCGCAGATCGCACTTTGTTGGATCAGACAGCGCAGCGTCTCGTCGAGAAGCTGAGCGCTCTGGGGATCGAAGGCACGATCGAGCACGTCAAGCCGGGACGTGTAGTCACGATGTTTCAGTTCAAACCTCCGCCGAACATCAAAGTGTCAGCGATCGCTGAGCTCGGCGACGACCTATCTCTAGCGCTCGAAGCAGATGGCGTCAGGGTCATCGCGCCATTGCCGGGCACAGCCCGCATCGGCATCGAAGTACCGAATCAACAACGGGCAGATATCTATCTGCGCGAGCTCGTCGAGAGTGAGCGTTGGGTGAAGCACCCGGGCGTTCTCCCGCTGGCTTTGGGAATCGACATCGAGAACAACCCGGTTTACGCCGATCTCGCCGAGATGCCGCACTTGCTTGTTGCCGGTGCCACTGGTGCGGGAAAATCAGTGGGCCTCAACGCGATGCTGCTGTCGTTGCTTCTGCGCCACGGGCCGGCAGATCTTCGGCTCATTCTCATCGATCCGAAGATCGTCGAGCTCACGCCTTTCAAAGACATTCCGCACCTGCTTCAGCCGGTTGTGACAGACATGATGCAGGCAACGCGCGTGCTCGACTGGGTGGTTGAAGAGATGGATCGCCGCTACGAGCTTCTGGCCGAGGTGGGTGCGCGAAATCTCAAGTCCTACAACGCTCACGTAGAGAAGCTGCAGCGCTCAGCGTCGCATCAACCGATCTCTGATGAGGAAGCGGACTCTGTGCCCCTGCAGAAGCTGCCATACCTGGTAGTGGTGATCGACGAGGTGGCTGACCTGATGATGGTCGCGGGCAAGTCTCTCCCGCAACTGCTAATGCGGCTCGCCCAGAAGTCGCGCGCAGCAGGTATCCACGCGATCATCGCGACCCAGCGGCCGTCCGTCAAAGTGATCACGGGCGACATCAAAGCCAACCTTCCCGCGCGCATCGCCTACAAGGTCGCGCAGCAAGAAGATAGCAAGACAATCCTCGGCCGCGTCGGCGCCGAAAGGCTTCTCGGTCGCGGTGATATGCTGTGCAATCTGCCCAACGAGAAGGCTCTGAAGCGCGTTCACGGCCCATTCGTCAGCGACGAGGACGTAAAGGCGGTCTGCGACTATCTCCGCGCTCAATCGGCGCCTTCGTACGGGCGACCCGATGCGATCACAGCGGCGGCCGCGCACAGTCCTGACAGCGGCAGCAACCTCTCTGCCGAGGATGCAGCGCTGTACGATCGCGCGGTGGCACACGTCGCTGCCGCTGGCAGATGCAGTGGAACGATGCTGCAGACAGCGCTGGGCATCGGCTGGCCGAAAGCTTCGAAGCTCGTGCAGAGGCTGGAAAGGGAGGGTGTGGTTGGCCCAGCACCCCGTGGCGCGAATACGGCCCGCGAGGTCTACGTTCGGCCGCGGTGAGAAGTACGTGCTATCGAAGTTCTTCATTGCTCGCACACGACGCACCGCGCGGGGCTGCCCGGATTCGAGCTCGGGACCGGGAGGATTGCTGGGGCGCGTGGCCAGGAAGGAAGACCGGCTCGGCCGCGGTGCTGTCGTGACAATCTTGTACGTGGTTTCAGCCGAAGCTTGCCGACGCAATGCGCGACGCCGGAGAAGCCGTTGTGGGTCTACAAAGGGGGCACCTTCTTTGCGGCGCTGCCCCGATGGCACAGAGAAGCGTGGACAACGACCCTGGCCCGGATGCGGCAACAGGACCCGCAGGACCACCCGGCCCCCCGGTGCCGAGGGATCGCAAGGACCCGCCGGGCCTACAGGAGGCAGATAAAGGCGATGCCGAAGGCTTTCGAAGCTGTTACTGGAGGACTGGGGGGCTGCCCATCGAATGCATCGAGCGGGGCCCCG
>Ga0209082_1000211_pt1 | contig 26807 bp, 18 predicted proteins | sample ColdCreekSource_FD_184127 | JGI IMG/M metagenome (GOLD analysis project Ga0209082, IMG submission 184127) | Groundwater microbial communities from Cold Creek, Nevada to study Microbial Dark Matter (Phase II) - Cold Creek Source (SPAdes) (version 3) | ecosystem: Environmental > Aquatic > Deep... | reverse complement strand
TCTGAGGGTTGGGCTGCTCAAAGTTTAAACTAGGTGGTATTTGTTGATGTTTTAAGGCTAGGACTGTTTTGATTAATCCTGCTACTCCTGCTGCTGCATCTAAATGCCCTATATTGGTTTTAACTGAACCTACGGCACAAAAACCTTTTTTGTTGGTACTGGCATGAAAAGCTTGAGTTAAAGCTGCGATTTCAATTGGGTCGCCTAGTATCGTCCCACTTCCGTGAGTTTCTACATAAGTAATTGTTTCTGCTTCAACTTCAGCTAAAGCATGAGCTTCTGCAATAACTTCTGCTTGTCCGTTAACACTAGGTGCTGTGTAACCTACTTTTCCAGAACCATCGTTATTAATAGCTGTACCTTTAATGACAGCATAGATATGGTCACCATCTGCGATCGCTTCTGACAATCTTTTAAGAACAATAATTCCTACCCCATTCCCAATAGTTGTTCCTTTAGCGTTAGCATCAAAAGCACAACAATGACCGTCAGGTGATAAAACCCCTCCCTCTTCGTGTAAATAACCCGTTTTTTGGGGAATGCGAATTGATACTCCTCCAGCCAAAGCTAAATCGCATTGATAATTCAGCAAACTTTGAGAAGCAAGATTTGTAGCAACTAAAGACGTAGAACAAGCAGTTTGTACCGTAATACTGGGGCCAGTAAGATTTAATTTGTACGAAACGCGAGTAGCCAGAAAGTCTTTATCATTGCCCATCAACGTTTGATAAGATTGAGTCGAACCCAGGCGATCGCGGTTTAAATCGAAGGAATTATAACTATTTAGGCTAGCACCAGCATATACACCAATGCGACTGTTGCCTCTTTGGGAATCATAACCAGCATCTTCCAATGCTTCCCAAGCGCATTCCAGAAACAAACGGTGCTGCGGATCGGTAATTTCGGTTTCTTTGGGATTAAGATCAAAAAATAAAGCATCAAATAAATCAACATCTTCTAATATTGCCCCAGCTTTGACATAATTAGAATTATTTAAATTAGCTTGGTTTATTCCTGAAGCGATTATTTCTTCATCAGTAAAATCAGAAATAGACTCAATTCCATCTCTCAAATGTTGCCAAAACTCTTCAAGGTTTTTTGCTTTTGGAAAGCGTCCTGCCATTCCGATAATGGCAACTTCTTGAATTGACTCATAGTTTTTGATATCTTCCATCAGTCTTTTTTGTTTTTATAGTTTTATAAATTGCTTAATTAATAGAAACTAAACTTATTCTAAATCTTTAACATTATCGGTTTCTGTAAACAATTCTTTAGAAGTTAGTTGTATTCTATCTCCAATGTCTTTTAAACGACTAAATTGCTGCACTAGTGCAGGTACATTCTGAAGACTAGCCAAGAAATTCCATAGATATTGTAAAATTGCGTATATTTTCCCTACTTGAATTTCTGGTAACTGCATCGTGCGAATTATGACAAAAACAGATAAAGCGATCGAAAATAATTCCATCAGCCCATAATTAGCAGCTTCCGCATTAGACAAATAAATTTGCCATTTGACGAGAGATTGATAATGTCCTCGGACTTCTTCACTTTGACAGTTACTTAAAATATCGACCTCACGTTCGAGGAGATCGTTTAATTCTCGGTTTAAAATAATCGATGTTTTAACATACTTATAATTGATAATCGATAGAGGAATAAACAAGGTAAGACAGTAGCAACCTATCTGAATATCGTAAATAAATAGCATTACTAAAGCTCCGAAAAAGCCAAATAAAGCTTTAAAAATTTGAGGAAGATCACGCTCAAAAAAATCGACAAATTCTCTCGATAAAGCAGAACGGGCAATAATTCGCGATGTAGATACGCCTTGCTTATTTTGCTCTAGTACAACCGAAGTTGCTAAGTTGCTGTAAATATTCATAAAGGTACGAGTATCATATATATGGCGCGAAACGCCTGTAATCAAGTGAGCCAACCAAATGCAAGTGAATAATGTAAGACCTTCATAATTTTTCTTAATCAGCCCATCAATCGCAATGCCAGTTGCAAAAGGATAGAGCAACTCAAATATATTTCCAGATATGGTTAAAAAATATGTTAGTAGGATTGAACGACGATGGGCAAAAAATAGGCGTTTGAGTATCATGTAAGATGCGCCAAGTGTCTACAATAAGTTGATTGAGAAGAATATCTACTTTGCTTGTCTAGATTAAAATTTCAAGTTATTTATAGAAACTAGTCGAAATAGTATTATGAGATTTCAAAGACCGAGTAAAAATTTCTGTTGCTCTTTTAACACCTTTCTCTGTTTGAATCTGTTTGCTCATATAAGCTGTATTTTGGTGAATAGTTTTGTTATTAATAACCAGATTGATTGCTTCTGCTAACTTATTAGCTGATAGTTTTTGTTTTAAAATTGGAAAAGAACCTAAGTTCAATTTAGCTACTCTTTGCGCCCAAAAAAGATTATCTTCCTCATAAGGAATAATGATGTTAGGAATGCCAGCCTTCATCGCAGCATGAATCGTACCAAGACCACCATGATGTACAACTGCTGCAACTTTCAAAAATAGCCAATCAAAAGGAACCCAGTCTATAATAAATACTCGATCTGGTAAATCTATTTTATTACTGAGGTCTTCTCCTATTAATAAAATGCCTCGTTGTCCTGATATTTCTAGGGCTTCTAATACCAACTTTGTTAGCTTTTCAGGATCGAAATATCCTTTGTTGCCAAAGCCAATATATACTGGTGGCAAGCCTGCTTCTAAAAACTCAACCAAATTTTGAGGAGGCTGCCAATCACTTTTGCGATCGCAAAACCAGTAACCAGTAACGTTTACCCAGTCTGACCAGTCAGTCGGTTTAGGTAAAAAAGCGTTGCTATAACCATAAAGACAAGGTATTTTTTTTCTTTCAAGCCAGGGAATGATTCCCGAACAAGGAGAAAGAGCAGGCAAACCTAAAATTTCCTGTCGCCATTTATTTAATGGTTGATGAATATACTGCCAAACAATGCGATCGTAAAAAGAGTAACTTAACAAGTTGTAAACACTTCCCAAATGAGCGAGACCAGGCATACACGGATGAGTAAAAGTACGAGTTCGGTGAAAAGGTAGCAAAAAAGCTGCCCAACAAGGAATTTTTAACTTTTCTGCAATATAACTACAAGGAAAAGTAGCTAAGCTAAAAATAATCGCATCCGATCCTTGACAAACTTCCCATAAGTCAAATAAAAAACTCTCTAGAAACGGATTCTTTAAAATGCTTTTATATTCATGACCATCGCGAAAAGGAGCTAAAGTAGGAGCTAAAGTAGGAGCTTCTTTAGCTCCCCAATTGTGAATGTCTAACTGAATAAACTCTAACTTTTGTTGGATAACTAATTGCCGATATTCCGAAACAGTTGCTAATCGAACTCTGTAACCAGCTTCTTGCAATCCACAACTAAGAGCTATAACAGGTAAAACATCGCCGTCTGAACCAAAAGTCACAAGTGTTATAACCACGAACGTTATTCTTAATTAAACTATTTATGACAAATAAAACAAGTAGAACCAAATTCTTTGGGAATAGCGAAATCACGCTCTAAATTACAAATACTAATTTCTGAAAACCCAACGTTTTTTAGAGCAGATAACACTTCTACTTTAGAATAACTCTTTTTTGTCCAAGTAATATCCAAACGTTGCCAAGCTCCGTTATTCGGTTCAAGAATCGTTACTTTTTTAACAAATGTTCTGTTTTCTAAGTCAGATTTTACTTTAATTCCCCAAACATATTCATCTTTGACATTGCCAGCCATCAATTGCTCGTCGCTTTCCCCTGTCTGATAGTCATCATCTACACTCAGGATAAACACAAATATTCCGTTGTCTGACAGTGCTGTATAAACGTTTTGGAAAACAGATGCTAATTCTTGAAGGGTCAATATATAGTTAAGATTGTCAGGCGTACAAATGACTGCATCAAAACTGGAAGATAACTTAAAAGAGCGTACATCTCCTTGGATGAATTTTGCAGCAGGAGCATTTTGGCGAGCATAATTTAACATTGTCTCTGATAAATCAAGCCCAGTAACATAGTATCTTTTCTCAAGTAAATATTTTGCTAATTGTCCCGTACCGCAACAAAGATCGAGAATATTCACTTTTTGAGAAAGTTTAGGGATAAGTACTTTTTCCAAAAATTTTAGTGCCATGATGCTAAGATCTTCTCCCCATTCTTCATTATATATTCGTGCATAAGGAGAATAGTTAGAATTAGAAATTGTTGATGACATAAGAGCCTGACTTTTCATTAATAAAAGTGTATTGTTGCTTGATTGTACAAACTTTTCTCAAGTTTTTTATTGGGCTATTAATTGATTTTCTTCTTTGCTTATTCCTGGAACTTGAGAAAACAAAGTCATTTTGTAGAAATTCGATAAATCAAAACCATATTCTTTGATGGCGATGGATAAAACATCTTTATCCTGCAAGAGATTGAACAGTTTTCCTAAGCCCACACTTTGAATTTCAGAGCGTTGACTACTCAAACATAAAAAGGCTTTCTCTAATTCATATTCATTGCCATCTTTAAAATCAGCCTTTTTCAGTCGAGCTTTGAAAGCATCTCTAAATAATTCAATTGGCATATCATTAAAGGCATTTTTTGAGATGTGATAAATTTCAAAACTTCCTCGTTGATCGTAATCAGGATTAAAACTTAAATTTGCTTTATTCGAGCGAATTCTATATTTAACTAACTTTTCAGGAAGTATAAAAAGTTCGTATTTCTTGAAGAGCTTAATCCACATATCAAAATCTTGTAGCTGAATTGAAGTTAGACAAAATAATCCAGCTTCTAAAAAAACTTTTCTTTCCGCCATAACGGTGGACGAACAAAAATAGTTGCCATGATCAAAGAAATATTCGAGCATTTGCGCACGAGTTCTATTTGTAAAATCAAACGGCTCGTCTCCATCTTCTTTGTCTACAATTAATTCACCATCATCATCAATGAAATCAACTTGAGAAAAAATTACTTCGCTGTTTGACTGAGATATAAACTCGTATTGTCTTTCCAGCCTATTAGGATAGCAGATATCATCACCATCAAAACAAACTAAATATTTGCCTTTTGAAGCCAAAATCGCACGATTAAAGGCAGCACTTGGGCCTTGATTATTTTGAGAAATATAAATAATGCGATCATCGTTAAACTTTCGTATAATTTCATCCGTTTGATCGGTAGAGCCATCATTAACAATCACTAATTCAAAGTCTTCAAAAGACTGAGTTAAACAACTTTGTATAGCATCACCTATATACTTTTCGTGATTATAAGTAGTCATAGTCACACTAATTGTTGGACTTGGATTTTTCATCTTTAAAGTATCTCCTTTAGACTTTCTATAACTTTTTCAACATTTTGGTGTGTTAAGTGAGGACTCATTGGCAAACTTAGCACCTCTTTAGATATTTTTTCTGTTAGAGGAAAACTACCGATCTTCCATTTATTCCCTGTATAAGCGTCTGATAGATGAGGAGGGATCGGATAATGAATTAGCGAACCAATTTCAGCTTCTTTTAGATATTGTTGTATCTTATCCCGCTGAGGATGACGTATTACGAATAAATGCCATACTGACTCTGCCCAGATAGGGACATGGGAGAATGTTAACTCTACAACGTCACTTAGTCTTTCTATATACTGTTGAGCTAATTTAGTCCGATAAGCATTCCACTGATCTAGTCTGGCTAACTTTACTCTCAAGAAAGCAGCTTGTAATTCATCAAGTCTACTATTAAATCCTTTGATTTCATTAAAATACTTGACACGAGAACCATAGTTTCGGAGCAAACAAATTTTATCTGCCAGTTCAGTATTATTAGTTGTTATTGCTCCACCATCTCCTAATGCTCCCAAGTTTTTTGTTGGATAAAAACTAAAACCTGCTGCATCCCCTAAGCTACCGACTCGTCTGCCTTTATAACGCGCACCATGAGCTTGTGCAGCATCTTCGATTACCTTAAGCTTATGCCGTAAAGCAATTTCATTAATTTTATCCATGTCAGCAGGTTGACCGTAGAGATGAACCACCATGATCGCCTTTGTTTTAGAAGTAATAGCTGCTTCAATAAGATCGGCGTTAATATTGTAAGTCTTCTCGTCTGGCTCTACAGGAATTGGTGTGGCTTCCGCACAAGAAACTGCTAGCCAAGTTGCAATGTAAGTATTAGCAGGAACAATCACTTCATCTCCCATCCCAATATCCATCGCTCTTAAGATTAGATGTAGTGCCTCTAGACCATTACCTACACCAATACAATGTTTAACCTCACAATAAAAAGCAAAGTCTGCTTCAAAAGCTTCTAGCTCATTTCCCAGGACATACCAGCCAGATTCGATAACATTGTTGTAGGCTCGATTTAACTCTTGTCTTAGCTCAACAGACGCTATTTTTAAATCAAAAAATGGTATTTTCATTTTCTGCCTTTGATCGCTTTTAAAAAATCTTTGTAGTTGCGATAATAATCGGATTCATCATAGAAATTTGATGCTAAAACCATACATACTGCTCCTGATGAAAAATTGCTAAGTTCGTGCCAAAGCATCGAGCCAATATAAAGACCACAGTCCGAACGGTTTATCTGATATCGTTCTTCTTTCAAACCGTCGTCAACAGATATCTCGAAGCTACCTGAAATGGCAATTATAAATTGCTCTGACTCTTTATGGGCGTGCGCACCTCGCTTAGCATTACCAGGGACATCATAAAGATAAAAAACTCGCTTGATTTCAAAAGGAATATGCCGATTTGCCTCTACAAAAGTTAAGTTACCACGAGAATCTCGTATTTTCGGTAAGTTAATTAGTGTGTATTTTTGAGTGTTGACTAAAGACCTTATCATATGTCATACCAGTAATGAATGTTTGTAATTGTTTATGCTCTATCTCAATCAACATATTTGGTTTCTAGTTGTTCTTGATATATCGAATGGTAAATGTTGATGAAATATTTCTACTGCTCGCGCCACACCGTCTTCTGCTTGAATTCGTTCACTTACTTCTGTTACTTTCCGATAAATATTCTTATTAGCAATAACAAACTTAATTGCTTTTGCTAACTTTTCGGCTGATAATTGTTCTTGTTCAATCAATGGTGGACTCAATCCCTGTTCTACTAATCGATTCCCCCAAAAACAGTTTTCTTCATCTAAAGGAATTATGATATTAGGAACGCCAGCTTTTAAAGCTGCATGAATTGTCCCAAGCCCACCATGATGTACAACTGCTGCTATTCTGGGAAACAGCCAATCGAAAGATGCCCATTCTATCGTAAACACTTCTTTTGGCAACTGAACGTAATTGTCAGGATTCTTATCATTTTTCTCTTTTAGAAGTATACCTCGCTGTCCCGAACTTACTATTCCTTCTACAATTGTTTGTGTAAGTTGTTTAGATTTCAAGTTATCCGCATTACCAAGACCCACGTATACTGGAGGAGAACCTGCTTCTATAAACTCAACTAAGTCTTCTGGTGGTTGCCAATTAGGGCTATCTAGAAACCAGTACCCCGTAACATGAATCCAATCCGAGTAATTTGAACATTTTGGTACAAAAGCTGGACTGTGACTGTAAAGACATGGAATTTGTTTTTGATCGATCCAACGAATTACTCCCGACCAATATGAAAGTCGATGCAATCCTAAAACTTCTTCTCTCCACTGATTAAGTGGTTTTCGTAACGACTTCCATAGACGTTGATCGTAAAAATAATAACTCATCCAATTGAAGATACTTCCCAAAGTTGGCTTTCTCGACGCATAAACAAAAGGAAATGTATTGGTAGGAGAAAGAAGTATAACAGCAGATATGTAGCAAGGTATTTCTAGTTTTTCAGCTATATAACTGCATAAAAACCAATAGGGAGTGCAGATGATTGCATCTGCATCTTGAAATATAGTCCATAATTTATTTAACAACTCTTTTGTAGGATGATTTGGTTTTAAACGAGGATCTGGGATATAGTCTCCCATTTCATCTTCTGTAATCAAAATATATTCTAAGCCTACGCTTGTAATAAAATTCTCAAACTCTGGTGTAGCGATGATACTAACTTTATGACCAGCTTTTTGTAATCCTAGACCCAGGGCGACGGCTGGTCTAACATCACCATATGAACCCCATGTTATGTATTTAATGTGCATATATTCACCCAGCAGCCTATTATAATAAATACTTATATTTTCTTTCAGAATTTTCGCAAGCTATTTAGTAAAAGCATTGACTTTACTGCTATGAACTTGCACGTGTTGATGAAATATTTCTACTGCTCTTGCTACACCGTCTTCTGCTTGAATTCGTTTACTCATTTCCAACGCACGAGCCTGCATCATTTTGTCACTCGTAGCTGTTAGAATTGCTGCTGCTAACTTTTCGGCTGATAGCTTTTTTCGTTGTATTGGTGGCACCCCTAATCCTAATTCTGCTATCCGATAAGCCCAAAGAAAATTTTCAGAATGAAAAGGCACAATGATGTTCGGAACCCCAGCGCGCAAGGCAGCATCAACTGTTCCACAGCCTGCATGATGAACAACTGCTGCCATTCGAGGAAATAACCATTCAAAAGGTGTCCATTCAAGGGGAAACACTTCATTAGGAAAATCATTTCGATTGATAATGTCGTCCCCAACCAGCAAAATCCCTCGTTTCCCTGAAAGTTTTAAGGCTTCTAGTACTATTTTTGTTAGTTCTTCAGGTTTCCAATTTCCTCGGTTACCAAAGCCAATATAAACTGGCGGAGAGCCAGCTTCTATAAATTCTTTTAAGTCTTTAGGTGCTTGCCAATCCTTTTGACTATCTAAAACCCAACTGCCGGTAACATGTGTCCAATCTGGCCAATCTGAAGGTTTAGGTAATAAGCTAGGACTGAAACCGTAGATAAATGGCAGTTTTCGTTTGTTTACTCTACTTAATAAATGAGAAAATACAGGTACAGGAGGCAAATCTAACATTTCTCGTCGCCACTGATTAATTGGCTGTCGGATAAATTGCCAGAAAAGCTGATAAGCATATGAGTAAGTTAGCCTATTGTAAATACCTCCTATTTTTATATGACTGGGAGTTAAATGGCATGGAAATTCGCGTGTCTGATGTATTGGCATTACAGGAACTACAAAAGCAGGCACTTCAAGTTTTTCAAGTAATTCGTAAGTAGGGTATGCACTCACTGAAAACATAATTGCTTCTGCATCCTGACAGACACGATATATTGTGGGTAAGATGCTATTTTCAATAGGTAGTAGCCCGTGTCTATGATTTCGTGAAACTTCAAAGGGATTTTGACCTTGATTAGTTGGGTAAACATCATCGTTCTGCTCATCCTCCTCTTCATGTCCTGCTTCAGAATCTAGAGGAATAAAGTTTAACCCTTGTTTGATAACAAGTTCTTGATAATCGATATCGGTAACAAGACTTACTACATGACCAGCTTTTTGTAATCCTAAACCCAAAGCAATAAAAGGAAGAACATCTCCATAAGATCCCCAAGATAAAATCGTTATCTTCATGATTTGTTTTAAAATTCTGTCAATTTATTAATGAAATTCAATTGTTATTGAGTTGTTTTTGCCGATTAAGCACGGCAATGCGTTTTTGAGCGCGATCGCGAACCGCCTGAAAACGATGCTGGTTATCTGAGTCTTGAGTTAAATACCTCGCTAAAGCTGAAATCGTTGGATTCTGAAACATTTCCACCACTGATAAATTTCGATTTAAAGCTGCATTTAATTTCTGATTAACTTGAACCATGAGTAAGGAATGACCTCCAAGGTCAAAAAAGTTATCATTAATTCCTACCTTTTCTAGATTTAATACTTCTTGCCAAATAGTTGCGATTGATCGCTCAATCTCAGAATTTGGTGGTTTATATATTTCTGTTAATGTCGGGCGTGATTTTTCAGGCACAGGCAAGGCGCGACGATTTATTTTACCATTTGGTAATAAAGGTAAGTTATCTAGCCAGATAAAAACCGCAGGGATAGCATATTCAGGTAATAAATCTTTAAGGTAATTCCGCAGTTCGTTGGTTGTCAGTTGGCGATCGCCATTAGCAATAAGATAGGCTACTAATTGTCGCTCCTCAAATGTCTCTCCCCATGCAATAACTACGGTTTCTCTGACTGTGGGATGCTGATTTAATACCGTCTCAATCTCACCTAATTCAATGCGGAAGCCACGGACTTTGACTTGATGGTCTATCCTACCCAAATATTCAATCGCGCCATCTCGATGATAACGAGCTAAATCTCCAGTTTTATACAGCCTCTCTCCTTGCTTAAAAGGATTAGCAATAAACTTTTCTTCGGTTAGTTCAGTACGGTTGAGATAGCCTCTAGCTAGTCCCATCCCGCCTATGTATAATTCCCCAACCACTCCAATCGGGACTGGTTGTAGATATTGGTCTAAAATATAAATCTGTGTATTAGCAATGGGACGACCGATAGGTACAAAAGAGCGATCGCTATTACTCTGACAACGCCAGTAAGTCACATCTATGGCTGCCTCTGTCGGGCCATAAAGATTATGAAGTTCGGCATCAAGACGCTCAAAAAATCTTTCTTGTAGCCTCAAGGAAAGAGCTTCCCCACTACAAAATACTCGTTTGAGACTTCGACATTTTTCCAATTGCGGTTCTTCGAGAAAGACTTGTAACATCGAAGGCACAAAGTGCAGGGTCGTAATTTGCTCCCTGGCAATTAAATCTACTAAATATCCACTATCTCGATGACCTTCTGGTTTTGCCAATACTAGAGATACACCTGTAAATAACGACCATAAGAATTCCCACACTGAAACATCAAAACTAAAAGGAGTTTTTTGGAGGACTCGATCCGCGAAGCGCTCCCGCAGGGAATCGCTTGGGGTTAAATTATATTCATCTTCCATCCACAGTAAGCGATTGACTAAACCTAGATGAGTATTTAAAACTCCTTTAGGTATTCCCGTCGAACCAGAGGTATAAATAACATAAGCGAGGCTTTCTGGTTTGACTTCACTAATTGGATTTTTTTGACTTTGATGAGTAGTAAAAATTAAAGTATCGCGATCAAGACGGATAACTTGAGTATGTTGTAGTGATGGTAGCGTTTCTACCAAATGGTTTTGAGTCAATAATATTCCCACCTGAGCATCTGCGAGCATAAATGCTAACCGTTCTTTGGGATAACTAGGATCTAACGGTAAATAAGCTCCTCCAGCTTTGAAAATAGCGAGGATGGCGATTACTATTTCTAGAGAACGTTCGGTGCTAATGCCGACAACGACATCTGGTTTTACTCCCAAGCTTTGTAGGTAGTGTGCTAATTGATTGGCTTTATTGTTTAATTCGCGGTAGGTTAGATGTTGATTTTCAAAAACTACGGCAATGTTATCTGGTGTTCTCTCTACTTGTTCTTCAATTAATTGATAAATACACTTATCTTGTGGATAATTAACTTGAGTGTTGTTCCACTTTATAAGAATTTGCTGTTTTTCTGTATCACTTAGTAGAGATAATTCTGAGAGTTTAGCTTGTGGGTTGACAATAATCCTCTCTAGCAAGTTTTGCCAATGAGCTAGCATCTTCGTGATAGTACTCTTATCAAATAAATCGGTATTATACTCAAATGATGCGATCGCATTATCTTTATTCAGTTCTACAATTAAGCTGAGATCGAATTGAGCCTTAGTACTTTCTACATTAAACGAACTTAAAGTTAGATCGGGTATCTCTCCCAATTCAAGAGGGTTTCGGAGGACAAAAGACACTTGAAACAAGGGTGTATAGCTAACATCTCTTACTGGCTGTATGGCTTCTACTAGCTTGTCAAAAGGTAAATCTTGATGAGTATAAGCTTCTAAAGCTACTCGACGCACTCGACTTAATAATTCTTGAAAACTGGAATTACCTTCTAGATTTGTTCGCAAGACAAGGGTATTAACAAAAAAGCCAATTAGCCTTTTTAATTCATCGCGATTGCGGTTAGCGATGGGAGAACCTACTAAGATGTCTTCTTGTCCTGTATAGCGATGGAGTAAAACTTTAAATGCTGCCAACAGTAACATAAATAGAGTGACACTCTCTTGACGTGCTAGCTTTTTAAGTGCCTCAGTCAGTGGTTTAGCGAGTTCTAAAGATTCCTGCGCTCCTCGATAAGTTTGAACTGGCGATCGCAGATAGTCTGTGGGCAGTTGTAAAATAGCAGGTGCGTCTTCAAGTTGTTTTTTCCAGTAGGTAAGCTGGGTAGTTAATCTCTCTCCAGTTAGCCATTGTTGCTGCCAGTAAGTATAATCTTTGTATTGAATAGGTAAATCGCCAAAAGATGGCAATTTTTTAGTTCCAAAACCTCGATAAAATGCAGCTAAATCTCGAAGTAATACCTCTACTGACCATTCATCAGCGATAATGTGGTGTAGTGTCAGCAAGAGTATATGTTCTTCTGCTTCTAGGCGTAATACTTGACAACGCCACAAAGGTAGCTGGGATAGATTAAAAGGCTTCTGACTCTCTTGAGTTGCTAGTTGTTGTATCTTTGACTCGCGTTCAACGGGAACAAGTTTTTGCAAGTCTATTACAGCTAAGGATAGATCGAATGTGGGAATAATAACTTGAACTGGCTTTCCTTCCAAAAGAGTAAAAGTAGTTCGTAAACTTTCTTGTCGTTTAATAATTTCATTTAAACTTTTTTCTAATAAGTCTATCTGGAGTTTTCCCTGAAGATGAACCGCAAAAGTAATATTATATGCAGGATTGCCAGGTTTTAATTGCTCTAAAAACCATAATCTAGTTTGTGTAAAAGAAAGTGGATGAGTATTGGTATTATTAGTGACTGAGATTAGAGGTGGTAATGAACGAGCATCTGTTGTTAGTAGTTGAGCTAGTATTTTTGTGGCTAATCCTTGTATCGTCAAGTCTTCAAAAAAGTCCGTTATGGGTACACTGATCTTTAACTCAGTCTCAAGGCGGTTTTTTAACTCAAAAACTTTGAGGGAATCTAATCCAAAATTGATTATGTGTTCGCGAGTATTTATCTGCGATGAAGCTAGATTTAATATTTGAGCGATTAATGCCTGTAGATGAGACTCTAAAAATACTTGGCTTTCTAAAGGTGGTAAAGATAAAAGTGTTTGACGATTAAGACTAGTAATTAATTGTTCTGACTCAGTAGGGGCAATAATGCTAGTGGCGATCGCTTTTAATTCATTCCCCAGAAATTCTTTACGAGTAGCGCGGCGTTGAATTTTGCCACTAGATGTTTTAGGAATACTTCCAGGTTTTATTACAACTACCCCATAAGTTTCTATCTCATGTTCTCGTGTTACCGCTTGGCGAATAGCTAAGATAACTTCTTCTAGATTTGGTTGAGCGCGAAATTCTAATTCTTGTACTACTACCAATCTTTCTTCATTGGCTACATCTACGGAAAAAGCTGCACCAGCACCTGCTCGCAATGATGGATGACTAGATTCTGCTGTTAATTCAATATCTTGAGGATAAAGATTACGGCCTCTGATGATAATTAAATCTTTCCCTCTGCCTGTAATAAAAACTTCGCCATTATCGACAAAACCTAAATCTCCAGTTCTTAAAAAAGCTTCCTTACTAGTCTCAAATAAGGGAGTTGCTAAAAAAGTTGGTTCGGTTTCTGCCAAACGATGCCAATAACCTTTCCCGACACTTGCTCCTGATACCCAAATTTCCCCAACTTCATTGGGTTTACATCTAGTTAATGTTTCAGGATTGACGATAATAATTTGTTGTTCTGGTAAAGATTGACCACAACCGACAAAAGTTCGAGCATTTTTATTGCTAATACTAACTTCAACAACTTGATTACTTTCTAAAGCTTTTCCACATGTAGTCTTAAAAACAGGTGAATCTGCTTGATAACCACCAGAAATCATCAATGTTGCTTCTGCCATTCCGTAACAGGGATAAAATGCTTTTCGCTGAAAGCCGCATTGTGCAAATTTTGCATGAAACTCTTCTAGTATATTGGCTCTAATTGGTTCTGCCCCATTAAATGCTACACTCCAACTGCTTAAATCTAAAGTTTTTAATTGTTCTGAAGTGATTTTTTCAATACACAGTTGATAAGCAAAATTGGGCGCACCGCTGCTAGTCCCCCGATAGTCTGAAATAACTTTTAACCAACGATAGGGACGAGCTAAAAAGGCGGACGGGGGCATTAATATACAAGAAAACCCACCATATAAGGGTTGTAATATACCTCCAATTAATCCCATATCGTGATAAGTCGGCAGCCAAGAAACAAACTTACTACTTGGTGAATGCCCCATCAAATCGTAAGTCATGGCAGCATTATGAAGCAAATTACCATGAGTAAGGATAACGCCTTTGGGCGTTCCTGTAGAACCCGATGTGTATTGTAAAAAAGCAATAGTATCTCGATTTATGTCAGGCTGCTGCCAACTGCTTGCTAAAGTGTCGTCAATAGTGTCGGTATTCAGCCATCTTAGATGATTTAAATCTACTTTTTCGGCTAAAAATTGGATCTGAGACTGAATCTTGGTAGTTGTTAAGGCGATCGCAGGTTGAGCATCTGCTATGATCGCTTGGATTCTGGGAGTATTCCGTTGATTACGAGGTGGATAAGCAGGAACAGCGATCACTCCGGCATAAAGACAGCCAAAAAAAGCTGCAATATAATCTAGTCCTGGAGGATAAAGCAACAAAGCGCATTTCCCCTTCAATTTTAGATTTTGAAGTTGAGATGCGATCGCTTTACTCTGACGATTTAATTCTTCATAAGTTAATTGGGCTTTAATTGTCTCTCCATCCTCTAAAAAAGTAAAAGCAGCAATGTCTGATTGCCAGTAACTTCTGTGGCATAAAATCTCAACCACTGTTTTACAATGGTGAATATTTTCTCTACTTTTTCTAAAAATTTGGGTCATTATACTTTAACGCTTTTATTTAGACGAAAAATATTTATATTTATTAACGCCTCACGTTGGCAATCGCTTTATCAAATCAGACTAAGTTATTTGTCAGATTACAAATAACTGCTGTGGATGTTACTGAAGCTTATTGACTTTTTCTGGCTAAAGTTGAGAATCTTATGAGTGAAAATTACGGACATGGAAAGTATTTATTACTATCTGTTTTTTCTCCGTAATTCTATTGCCATTAGCTGCTCAAAACCTTCTTTCAGTAGGAAAGTTCAATATTTTTATAGACATTAGTAGTTGGAACTCTTTTCCTATCTACCTATGTCTTTTGGGTAAATTAACTATGAAAAAAAAATTTGCGAAAAGTTAGTAAATCACCAAAACACAGCGCTACTTTTTTGTTGCTAATTTTTAGTGTTTGCAAACTAATGTCTATTTGAAAGATACAGAAATATGAAATCCTTGTCAAGCATAATTAAGTAGCTTTAATTATTGATTAACATTTTAGTTGATTGTCCAAAAATTGATAAAATTTGTCAATAGTCTTGAAATTTAAGAAAATGAACAGTAAACAAGTTCGGGATGTTGTCTTTATCGCCCATCGTTATATCGGTCTAGTTGTGGGTCTTTTGGCAGCAGCGATCGCCTTAACGGGAAGTCTCTTAATTATTCACGGCTGGACAGCACCATTATTTGAGCCAAAAGTTGCAATTACTCCAACAGGAGAACCATTGGAGATCGCTGAAATTGTCGATAAAGCCCAGTCCTTAATTCCTAACACGACTCTCGAAAGCCTGGACATACCCAAAGAAGCTACCGAGCCGATTACTGGCTGGTGGATGGCAGGGGAAGATAAATGGACGGAAGCTAGTATTAATTCTTACACAGGGGAATTACTCGGTCAGCCAAAGCCTGAAGGTTCTAGTGCTTATATCGACTTTTTATTGAATGTCCATATTACTCTGTTGGGAGGGGAAAAAGGAGCTTATGTAGCAGGTATTGTGGGCTTACTAACAACGATTCTATGTATTAGTGGAATTATACTGTGGCCCGGTTGGCGTAGATTGGCAACTGGATTCAAAGTCAAATGGGATGCTAGCACCAAACGCTTAAACTTCGATCTGCATAAAGTAGTAGGAATTATTGCTGCGGCGTTTTTGTCGATGGCAATGTTTACGGGGTTTATCTGGAACTATAGTACGTGGACAACTCCACTGATCTATGCAGCTACTTTTAGTCCCCAAGCAGCAGAGGCGCAAGAATCTGTTTCTAAAGTTATTCCTGGTAAACCTCCTCTAAAATTTACCGATTCACTTTTAGCAAAAGCTAATGCTGCACTACCAGAAGGCAAAGTAACTTCAATTAAGTTTCCGACTGAACCCAAAGGAGTATTCACAGTCAGTAAAGAGATAAATGGTCAAAAAGTTAATGCCCTAATTGATCGCTATAGTGGTGAGATTATTAAAGTCAAAGACTTAAATACTAAAAAATCCTTGGGCGATCGCGTGATGGATTCTTTTATGCCCGTTCACTTTGGTACTTTTGCAGGTTTACCTTCCCGCATTTTCTATGTGTTTGTGGGGCTATCTCCCACCTTCTTATTAATTACAGGTTTTATTATGTGGCGATATCGTAGGGGCGGTAAATCGCAGCATCAGTTAAAAACCCCAGTTCTATCTAAACACTCGTAACGTTCTTAATCGATTTGGGAATTTTTCATGAAAACCGCACCTAAAGAACAAAAAATTACTGCTCAAGCAGACATAAAAAAGCCAAATTACTATTACCGCAGGGCAAAAACTTGGTTGCTGTGGTCTGGGTTTTTAGGAATTATGACTGTAGCTGGTTGGTTAGTATATGAGAAATATTTTGATCAACCACCACAACCAGTAGCAGTTAGAGTGTTAACCGTCAAAACCAGTACCGTTGAAACTACTGTAACTGAGAGCGGTACAGTAGAATTAGGCAGACAGATTACCCTCAAATCCCCCAAAGACGTAACTGTAGAAGAAGTAAAAGTTAAAGAGGGCGATCGCGTTGCTGCGGGACAATCTCTAATTATTTTACGCGATCGCCTCATCGTCGAAAGTTACCAAGATCAAATTGTTGACAATGCTAAAACACAATTGGATTTAGATCGCGCTCGCGGGAAAATCGTCGAAGCCCAAAAAAATCTTCAAGTTAAAGAAACTCGCTATCAAGAAAACCAAAGCTTAATCAGTCAAGGGGTTATTTCCAGGACAGATTTACAAGAAGATTTCGACAATTTAGTTCAAGCTCGTGCGGAATTAGAAGATACCCTAGTAGCAGAACAAAAAGCACAACTTGATGTTGATAACGGGACGAGAAAATTAGCAGCCTTAGAAAAACAAATGAGCGATCGCCTTGTCACTTCTCCCATTAAGGCGATCGTCTTAAAAGTAAATGTGAGAAATGGTGACGGCATAAAAACCGAAGGCAATCTGATAACTTTAGGCGATCCTAGTCAAGAAATTATTAAACTACAACTGACTACCCTTAACGCCCTCAAAGTCAGGATCAATCAAGTTGCTAGAGTCAGTATTATCGGCCCAAATTCACAAGTATTCACAGGTAGAGTAATTAGTCTTTCTCCCCAAGCCAGTGCAGCCAGTCAAGATAGTTCTTCTTCCTCTTCTGAATCAACTTCTAGTACTGGTAGCGGAGGACAAGCAAAAGTAGATGCCAAAGTTCTATTAGATAAACCCAGTAATACTCTAATTCCAGGTAGTTTAGTCAGTGTCGAAATTATCACCGAAAGTCAAACAAATGCGATCGCCGTTCCTCCAGAAGCGATACAGCGTGGTGAAGGAACACCTTTTGTTTGGCTCAAAGATGCCGATAATCAAGCCAAAAAACAACTAGTCACCGTTGGTTTACAAGGTTTACAACAAGTAGCAGTTACATCTGGTCTAAAACCTGGGGATTCTTTGGTAATACCCGAACCTGGTTCATCTTTATCCGAAGATCAAGCATTAAAAATTGAGAATTAAAAAATTGATTATAGCAATTCTTAGAAACGTGAGTTACTGCTTTTTCCCTTATGCGAAGCGGTATACTAAAGCACTAGCTTCGCGTCGCCCTTTAGGGTTCCCCCTTCCCTTTTCCCCTTTGACCAATCCCAACTAGGAAATTTATTTTGTACAACTATTTACCATGTTGCCTATTTTTGACTTATTAAAAATGACTTGTAAATCTCTTTCCAGTAATTTATTACGTTCTGGATTGACAAGTTTAGGGGTTTTTATGGGGGTGGCAGCAGTCAACGCTACCCTTAATATTCAGACAATATCTAACTATAAAATTACGCAACAACTAGGAGAAAGAGATAACCCTTATGTCAATCCTTGGGTTTATTCCGAATTTGAAGAGGCACAGCTTACAGCAGCGGATATTCAAGCCTTAATCCAATCAATTCCAATTATTCGCTCTATTTCTACTCTTGGTTCTGTAGAAGGAATTGAATCGGTTCAATTTGAAGCTAAACAAGTCAAAAAAATTAGTGTCAACAGTGTTTCTGACAACTATTTAGAAACCACTGGGAGGAAAATGCTCCAAGGAAGATTCTTCAATCCGACAGATTTTGAGCAGTATTTCCCTGTTGCAATTGTCGATCAACGATTAGCGAGAGTTTTATTTGGTGAGCAAAATCCTGTTAATCAAGTCGTTTTTGCTGCCAATCTGCGTTTTATTGTCATTGGTGTAGTTCAAACTAAATCCAATGAATTAGATCCAGACTCTAATGGTAATCTTTTGATCACCGAAAATTCTGCGAGTGTTTTACAAGGAGATAATGTCTTTAAAATGCTCCAAATTACCCCCAGATATTTAGAAGAAATTCCTGCTTTGCAAGCACAGGTAGAAAAGATCCTCAGACAGCGTTATCCCCAGTTCATGGTTTATGCTGACAGTAATGCGGATGGATTACTAGCAGAAAAAAAAGCCCAACAAACGTCTTCCTTAGCTTTAGCTGGAGTTGGTTTAATCGCTTTGACCATTGCAGGAGTGGGTATTGCCAATATTACCATTGCTTCAGTTATCGAACGCACCAAAGAAATTGGTATTAGACGCGCTATCGGTGCAACTCGGTTAGAAGTGATGTTGCAGTTTATTTTTGAAGCTATCTTATTAAGTTTAATCGGTGGTGCGATCGCCATTATTACAGTCCACGGTGCGACTCGCTTCGCTACAACTAAGATCGTAGAATCTTCCTATCAATTTTCCTCTCGTAATGCAGCCCTATCAATTGCCGCAGCCTTGGCTGTTGGGGTAGGTTCTAGTTTTATTCCCGCACTGCGAGCTACTAAAGTTGATATTGTTAAGGCTTTAAAGGGAGAGTGAAGAGAAGTCAACCCTAAAGGATTCCCTTCGGTCAAGTCAAAAGTCAAATTATATTTCTAGAAATAACATGACACCCGAACGTAACTTGAGAGTTGAAATTGCCAGAAGTCTCGTCGAGCAGTTGGAAATTCTTTTGAGCGCGCAAGCTTGGAAGTTCTTCCAAAGATCTGGTCGAGGTTATCTCTATTTTCACAAAGTTGTCGATATTCAGCATTCGGGGGGCAATAACTTTGCCATTAGAGAATTCCCATCTGCCCTGAAAAATAAAGCTCATTACGTCGCTAAAGGTAGCGAACCTTGGAAAATGATGACGCTCTCACAAGCTGCACGGGAACAACCCATTGAATATGCTCGATTTTTTGCCTTAATCGACAGCTATCAAACCAAGAACGAATATGTCATTGTTATCGGGTTTAACTATGGCTCTGATGCTTCCGAACACTGGTTTTTAAGAAGACCAGAATTACCTCCCATGAAAGCTTACACGGCAGTTCGTCAACGCCCCCAAGAATTTGGAGTAGATTCGCTGTGAAGGTAAATTACTTAATTCTCACCATAAAGACAATTGACCTTCACTAACTGAACTATATCTGCTTCGATGTAAACTCAAATGACAAGCAGCACAGACAGACTGTAGATTAGATAGTCTGTTATCCCTCGTGTTGTGGTTGCGATGATGAACCTGCAATATATCCGCAGTATTAGGGTCGAGGTGAGTGTTACCACTACACCCCTCCCGTCCGAAACCGAGCGTGAAAGCTTTCCCTTCACTCGGCTACTCAACATATTTTCCTTTGTCAGTAGGACATCTTACCCTTTTCAGTGGAGAGAATCAGGATATCATTATCATTCCAAAACCAGTTGTATTTATCTAGTGTTTGGTTAATATAATTCATGTATTTCATGAATTTATGATTTCTAATATGTTCCAAATCAAGGGCAGTTTTTTCATCATGGCAATGACCGTGTAGAAGTTGTAGATTTCTGTATTCATCTTTGCCACCAAGGGCGCGAGGAATATTATGATCTCTCTCTAACAAATCTCCTTCACGGAAGTATAGACAACACCAGGAGCATATACCTTTTTGTCTCTTGAGCAAAGATGCTTTTCGAGAGGGCATATCGGGGTTACGCCCCATCCTGGTACTCCAGTAAATTAACTTTCCATCATATGGACTGGCTTCACCTTTAACCTTCACATATTCAGTGCTACTGCTTCCAAACTCATTATGTGAGAGTAACCGAAGAGGATTTTTATCACCTTTCCTGGCTGCGAATACCCAATTGTTGTTACCGATAGTCATCCAATATTTCTTTTTAGCTTTAGACCAATCACTTGTACGGTGAAGACCCCATGCTCTAAGCTTTTGGAAGACAAGGTAATCTTGTCCTGTTAATACTCTTGTTGTCTGAGCATCTGAGAATGAATAGTAATTCATCCATCCTCGGATAATCGGGTTAAGCTCAACTATAAGTTTTGCTTGATGGGAGTATTTGTGTTTTTGAAAAACATCTTTGATTTTTTGTTGATGTTTCTTGCAGGCACTCTTTGACGGCGTAATGAGTGTCCTAAAACCTAGTTTTTCTTGACTACTGGGATGTATTGAACTCTTGTATTTACCCACCTGAAATTGTCTGATGTGATAACCCAAGAAATCAAATCCAGCTTGTCCATCTTCGCTTTGCTCTGGGATTAGAGTGTGGGCAATTCTGGTTTTTGATGGTTTTAGTTTCAATCCCATGTCGTTGAGCCACTCAGAGATCAGTTCTCTGCATCTTTGGACTACATTTAGGTCATAATGTATTAGAAGAAAGTCGTCTGCATACCTAATAAAAGTAAGAGACTGAACCTTTTGTTGCCAACTTATTTGGCTATTTGGCTGCTCTTTTCTTCTCATGTCAAGAGTTTTAGCAAACTCCATCAACATATTTTCCATTCCATGTAGAGCAACATTGGCAAGTAAAGGGCTAAGAACCCCGCCCTGTGGTGTTCCCTCGGATGTGGCAGTAAATACCTTTTGGTCTATGACTCCAGATTTTAACCAGGCTTTAATTTGTTGTCTAAATTTACCCGTTATCCCTAGTTTCTGTAGTAAGGCTAAGTGGTCGATTTTATCAAAGCATTTGGCAATGTCAGCATCTAGCACATATTTGGCTTTAATTTGAATTGCGTTTTTTATTTGTTTGATAGCATCATGACAGGAACGTCCTGGTCGAAAACCGTAGGAATTCTTCTCAAAACGAGCTTCCCATTCTGGTTCTAGAGCGTTTTTTAGTAACGCTTGCAAGGCGCGGTCGTGCATTGTGGGAATTCCCAATGGACGCTTTTCATCCTTTCCAGGTTTAGGTATCCATACTCTACGAGTAGGTTTGCTTTTACCTGTAAATTTGAGTTGTCCGATGAGTCTTTGACGCGCTTCTGGGGACAGTGATTTAACTCCATCCACTCCTGCTGTCTTTCGACCTCGATTATCTTGTGTCACCCGACGAATCGCTAAGACCTTATTTGACCAAGACCTCATTAATGTTTTTTGGAGTTTTCTAACTTGTTTTATATCTCCACGACGAGATGCTGCGTAAATGCGCTTTTGCTGCTTAAAGACGTATCGTTCGACTTTCAGCCAATTGATATCGCTCCATCCCACAGTATTCGTATTTATTGAATCTGTCTTAGGCATATTTGCTACTATTTGTACCTTTACGCATCAATATATTGCGGGTCACGTCTGCATATCCTGGGTGTTACCCCATCCCTTTTCAGGCATTACCTGTTGATTCAGCTTAGGCTTTTGCTTCTTGACCCATCTTCCTCAATCTCACCATACGGTTTTGACGATACCTACCAGTTTTACTGGGGATGATGTTGAGTTACTTCGTTCCTGTATATCTTTTGTTTGAGTTCTTTAGGGTTCATCTATCCGCCTGTGTGAACTGATTGTGCGATATGAGAGCAATGGAATCTCATAGATCATTGTTCTGTCTGGTATTTCAGACGTAAGGGGTGGAATTATCCACGAGCTTATATCCCTTACTCCGTTCTTGAGACGGTTCTGTAGATGATTCGTTTGTCTACCCCACGATATTTCTTTCCTTGATGTAATCTCAGTCCGAATCGGTTATAGAACTCTTGCTAGCGATAGGTGTTTTCAGCAATTATCACTCTGCTCGCGTTCACTCCCGCTTTTACATCTGGGTTGTCATCCCAGATGTAAGGGAAACTTCTCTCTCTCGTTGCCGAGAGGGACGCTGTGTGCTTTTTCCTCCGCACAAGAGGATAAGGACTTGGTTTTCTAGGTTACTAACCTCACCTTAAAGAAATACAAGTTATCATCTGTTAAGGATTAAAGTGCGAACTCCATCCGTGATTGGATTACTTAACAGAAGCCCTACATCCCTCCTCTAGAGAGGATTTCGTAGGAACGAATCGCACCCATTGAGAACGGGTTAAATCTTCTGGTCTTTCTCCTGGTTTATAGCACTTTTTACCGCAACGCTGACACCGCCACTGGTCAGCTTCTTTAACTTTAAATGCTAGGCTGTACCAATTATTGGGGTAGTGAGTAGGATTTACAGGCATTTTGATTTATGGCAATCTGTAATCGCAGAATAAGGTTATCCTATCGTATTCGGCAACCGCTGAGTAAAGTCATTTAAAGTAGCACTGTAGATGATGCTTTTCACACATTGACTTTAAAATCAATTAATAGAAGAATATAAAAGAAGGAGCGGTCGCTAACCAAGAAAGGTTAGTAGTTCGCCCCCAGATGGGTGCTACTAACATCCATCTTGAATCTCTTACATTAAGTACAGAAATGATATCATCAGAACAGCTTACTGTTCAACTAGCTAAGGTTGACGACTATATTTGCATTGTGGAACTCGCGATGTCTCTCGGTGCTTCTGTTTCCCAGGTCAGACATAGACTTAAAGAATTAGGCGATCAAGTAGAACACAATGATCGGGACGAATGGCGGGCGGTTAAAAATATTGTTCCCAAGGGCATATTGTCCGAAGTAGAAAAAACAGAACGAGATGATCTCGAACGTACTGTACAACAGGCATTTTTTGTGGCAGGCAAAGCTCTAAAGCTCTTACGAGATAGGAGATTGTATCGAGAAACTCATGCTACTTTTGAATCCTATGTGCGTGATCGCTTTGATTTTACCAAACGTGCAGCTTATTATTTGATTGATGCTGCTGAAGTGGTTGATAATTTGAAAAGTGAACAATTTGTTCACTCGAACAAAAGTACTAGTATTTTGCCAACCAAAGAATCACAATGTAGACCCCTTGCTAAATTATCTCCTGAGCGTCAAAGAAAAGTTTGGCGAACTGCCGTAGATAAGGTAAAAGGTAAAGTTCCCAGTGCCAAAATAGTCAAAGCGTTAGTTAACCAGAGTAGTTCTGATTTAGATATTAAAACTAAGCCAAAAGATTGCGAAATAATCTATAAACCTGGAACTGGAATTGATTATGTAGTGCATTTAGACCAGGAAACCTACAGATTATTAGAAACTTATCAGGATAGAATAGGTACGGCAACGAAAAATGGAGCTATCAGAAGATTATTAGACGATGCGATCGCTTAGTAAACACAAACAAAAAACAGCCCAAAATTTGCTACATCTGTTGTTCATCAATAAATTGAGATATAACGAACAATGGGAATGTTGGACTGGTCACATTGTTAAAAGCGAGGATAAATGGGGTGAAATCCCTTACGATCAGCTTACAGATATTGCTGCATTACTTACTTCAGGATTGACAAAGCAGAGAGCTAGCATTGAGGAAACTAAAATATTGCTTCAGCAGATAGAGCGTTGGGTTACTCAATCAAATGGAAGATTAATCGAAGTCAAAGAAACCAAACATCGCACTAAATGGTATCCTGCTTGTCTGATTGATGTTGCAGTGAGTGAAGATAGAAAAATCGCTGAAAAATCCCTTTGCACTTATAAACTCTAAAATTACCAGCCTAACGGCAGGTTAATCCATTTTTTGATAATTAAATAGACTTACTGGCTATATTTGATTTTTTCTGTGACCCCAAATCCCCGAATAAGTTAGAACATAATACGAATTGGCAATAGAGGTTGTAGATTAATAACTCGATCCTGATAATTATTATCAAATGTTAATTCTAAAAGTGGAGCAGTATTCATCTTGATGGAGACAATCTGGTTTTGCTCCAATAAACAAATAGTATTAGTTAATTTTTTATTAGTATCAAGTCCAAGATTTATTTTAGTTAACTTTTTGACTCCCAATGGGTGTGTAATTAATTGCTGATGTTTTGTAAATGAACAATCGAGCCAGGAAGTTAAAGCCAATTTATCAGGTACAAGAAAAAAGACAGGCTCTTCTATTTGTGAGAGATTTTCACTAGAAAACTTGGCTGAAAAATTTAAATTTTGCTTTTTGATTTTGCGTTTTTCAAACTGCGATTTGATTTTAGTCTTCTCTGGTTTAGCTCTCAAACCAATGCCAAAAGGAGAAGCTCCAGTTTGCTGCCAATTGCTATGTGTCAGTATGTCTAGACCTTTAAATTTTGTACATTGTTTTACAATATCTCGATTTTCAATCCAAACTAGCTCGATATATATATTTTCAAAGAAAATAACTACTGAAGCAGTTCCTTGCTCTAAATGATGAACAACTTGTTTAGAACAATGTAGACCAAACTCTTGCAAAATTGAAATGTTAGATATACTCTCTGTAAAAAGTAAGATATGGTCTATTTCCCAAAAAAAAATATCCAAATCTAAGTTTACTTGTGAAGATTGAGTCAGCATAATAACCAAGCTAGGTAAAAATTTTCATTAGTTAGCAGATATTTTTTCATCTCACCATAAAAACTACTTTGTAAAAGACAATCATTGGTTCGGCTAATATACTAACGATTGCTCTTATTACCGAGAACGAAAATCTATTTTTAGAACAGGTTAAATTAAAGTACTTATTTAGAATTATTCCTAATAAGGATAAGCCTATATTACACTGTTTTGGATCTAAACCGCATCTACTTTGAACAAGAGGGATACTGGGGAAACCTGGTTTTTCTTCTTCACGAAAGAATTTAAGCTACTGCCTCCAGAAATTAACTATCAGAACTGGAGGTTGTTTAAACAGGGTCATACCTACTCAGTATCATTTCACACAATTCAGGCAGTTAAGCGAGTTCCAATTGAGATTAAATCTAATCACTGGCAATCACTATTAGATAGATTGCTTGATAGATTGCTTGTTGGAGATCAAACTATCTCAAAAGGAACACTATAGTTGTATCAGTGGTTCAAGCATCTTAAGTAGAATACAAAACTAGCGAATGGAAGCTAATAAAAGTATAATTAAGCGACTGAAGCATTAATTGGTGTTTGTATAGCAGACGAGAAATTTTGGTCGGTAAGAGATTTTTAAATGTTAACTGTCCCACTTTTGATGGTTGGGCAATAATTTTAAAAGTGTCTATAACGAACATTTAGCAATGGTTTCAGAGAAAACTATCCCAGTAAAAGGCTAAAGTGGAACACTCGCCTAAAGAATGCTTATCTGTTTCATAAGCGATCGCCTGATAATTTTACTCTTAAAATTAAAATCCATTGTTTACAGGGGTTTTGGCACTTTGCTTTTCCTTAGCGACCAAAATTTCCCCGTTGCTAAACAAAAGCCTAATTCGGATTTTACTAAATTTGTTAAAAACTCTAGCTAAGTATTTTTATTGTTGCTATCCTAACTTGCAAAATATAATATCTTAAAATTCAAGTTTAAAGGGTTTTGACCTCACAAACTCAATCAGCCTTTTCAAAAAGCAGTAATACTACAAACATAATAATGAGTGACCAAAAAAAAACTATTATTAGCTTTGATTACGAAATTTTAGACTCAAAACCGAGGAGTTTGATTCAGCAAAAAACTGAAGAAATCAAAAAACGTCTTAAGAGATCGGCACAGGATATTTGGGAAATTGGTCAACAACTAGTGGAAGTAAGAAACCAGCTAAATCGTGGTCAATTTGATACTTGGATTAAAGCTGAATTTGGTTGGAGTAGACGCACTGCCTATAATTTTATTAGCGTCTACGAAGCATTTAATCAGAGTGAAAATTTTGAACAAATAAATATTGCTAGTTCGGCTCTTTACCTGTTGGCAGCACCATCAACTTCAGATAAAGTCCGTGAAAAATTTATACAAAAAGCAGAAGAAGGTAAACTTGTAACTCATAAAGATGTAAATCAAGCCGTTAAGTCAGAAAAAATCCAAAATACCTCTAAATCTGAAAAATTTGAACCTCTAATAGTTTCTAATTCCCAAAAGCAAGAGATAATTTCCGTAATTCCCAAATTTACAGTAGAAGCTATAAAAGCATCTCAAACAGAAACTCTATCAACAACACTAACTTCAGCTTTCTCTAAGACTATAGAGATAAAAGATATTGAAGCTGGTTGGTATTTATTAAACAAGGAACATTTGCTATTTTGTGGCGATACAGCTTTGCCTGAATTTACGCAGCGAATTTCTGCTGCTGCTCTAGCGATCGCTATTAC
>Ga0209082_1000209_pt1 | contig 27272 bp, 21 predicted proteins | sample ColdCreekSource_FD_184127 | JGI IMG/M metagenome (GOLD analysis project Ga0209082, IMG submission 184127) | Groundwater microbial communities from Cold Creek, Nevada to study Microbial Dark Matter (Phase II) - Cold Creek Source (SPAdes) (version 3) | ecosystem: Environmental > Aquatic > Deep... | reverse complement strand
CGAGAATATTATCAGCAAGGGCGCTTTCCCGATGCCGCGCGCGAGTTCGAGGTGGCGTACGGGCTGAGCGGTCGCGCAGCGCTCTTGTACAACGTGTACATCAGCTATCGCGACGCGCTCGACACGCCCAAGGCCGCCGCCGCGCTACGCGGCTACCTTGCTGCCGTGCCCGACGCGCCGGACCGCGAGAACCTGTCGGCGCGCTTGGCCGCGCTGGAATCGCAGGTCGCACAATCGCAAGCCGATGCCGAGCGTGAAGCCGCGCAGCGCAGGGAGCTCGAGCGCTTGACCCGTGAGGCCGAAGCCAAGCGCGCAGAGCCGGTATACTCGACGCCGCCAGCAGCGGCAGCGAGTCGGCCTTGGTGGCCTTGGCTCGTGGTCGGTGCCGGCGTGGTCGCCACAGCTACGGGCGTGACGCTGGGCGCGCTTGCGAGCCACGACGCTACCGCGCTGCGCGAGCAATGCGTCACGGATCCTCGCGACGAAGGTGCACGCGCGCCACTCACCGTGGGCAACACGTGTGCACCGAGCGTCGATCTCGAAAAGCGCCGCGATTCGATCCAGACCCAAGCCCTCGTGGGCGACGTGCTCTGGATCGGCGGCGCCGCGCTCACGCTGACTGGTCTAGTCCTCGCCGTGTTGCTGCCTGCCAGCGAACGCACTGACCGCCCGCCGCTCACAGCGGCGTGCGTGCCCGGCTCATGTCAGGCCGCGCTCCACTTAAGCTTTTGAGAGGTCCCGTGTCGCGCACCCTATCTGTGCTGTTGTCGCTGCTCTGTGCCTGCTCCACCGGCGTCTCCGACCTGGACGATCTGCAGACCGACCCGGACGCCTGTGATCCGCGCGGGCGTGCCGAGCGCGGCACTGACTTCGACCTGACTTTCAAGAACCTGTCGCCGCACATCAACCAGGATATGTTCTTCGCGGTCACGAAGGGCAAAGAGCGCAACGTCGAGTCGATGATGGTGCTGTCGAGTCTCAACGACCCGAACCTGCATTGGGTTGTGCCCAAGCTTTTGCCAGCGGGCACCGCCGAGCTCGCGTTTTGGGCCGACGGTGAGCCGTTCGGATTCGATGCGATCGACAACCCGATCCCCGACCATCAGTGGATCAGACCGATGTGCCCGAACGGCAAGCTGACGTTCACGCACAACACGCCGTTCCAAGATGTCGAGGGCGCGATCGCGACCGGCGCAGTGTTCGTGTTCGACATCCCTGTGCTCCTGCAGCGGCAGCGCCTGTTCGATCGCTATCGGATGTGGCTCAGGGTGACGCAGCTCTCGGACGACGACGGTGAGCGCACCGAGGTGCAGACGCGGGCGTTCTTCCGCTGGTCGCCATTCGTCGATCCGCCCGGCGACGCCGAGCAGCCCGAGCAGCGCCAGGTGCCGAAAACCTTCCAGGTCGGCGACAATGTGCTGGGTGAAGGCCGCGGCCCGATCGACACGTTCTCCTTCTACAACATCGAATTCGTGATCGATCTCGACGACGACGATGAGCTCGGTGGTGACGACGTCGTCTGCCGCTGGAAGAACGAGCAGGCGCCGGGTGGGAACAGCTGGCGGTTCAACAAAGACGTGTCGGGTTGCGACGTGCCGAACGGCCTAGATCTGGACACCCTGGGATTGTAAGAAAAGCCGCGCTGACGGGCTCTTGAAGCGGAGTGCTGTGCATCGGCCGCCCTGCGTCAATATGTCCAGTTGCTTCCACGCCTTTTGCAGGCCAACTGTGAGGCTGCAGGAAGCTTGTGGAGGAGCGCGGATGAGCTTGGATCTTCGGTGGAATCGGGTGGTGCAGAGGGCCATGCTCGCGCTCGCATGCAACGTGGGCTTCGCCTGTGGCGACGACGCGGAGATCAGCCCTCCTGCTGTCGACGCCGGAACCCGTGACGCAGAGGCGCCAAAAGCAGGCAAGGGCGGCGGCGGTGGTTCCTCTGGCCAAGCCGACCGACAAAGCGTGACGATCAGCTTTCGCGCGGCCGTTGCGGATCGCGACTTCTCGTGTCTCGAACGGTACGAGAACGTTGGCGCGACCAAGACGGGCGCACGGCCTGTCGATTTTCGCTTCTACGTGCAGGACCTCGCGCTGATCGACGCCGATGGCGAAGAGGTGCCGGTCGCGCTGGAGACGCGCGCGCCCTGGCAGACTGCGGATGTCGCGCTGATCGACTTCGAAGACAGGAAGGGCAGCTGCAAGGGCACGCCCGAGACCAACCTCACGATCACGGGCAAAGTGCCTGCTGGCGAGTACACTGGCGTGGTGTTCACCAATGGCGTGCCGGAGGCGCTCAACCATCTGGATCAGTCGAAGCAGCCTCCGCCTTTGGATGTGACCGAGCTGTATTGGGCGTGGCTCTCGGGCTATCGCTTCATGGTCGCTGAGCTCGCGCAAGATGCTGAGCCAGCTCCGGCGGCGGATGAAGATGCGGGTATCGTGCAGCCGGGCATCGGCCTGATGCATATCGGCTCGACCTCGTGCGGCAAAAACGACGGTTGCAAAAAGAAGAATCGCAACCGCGTGCGCCTCACCGACTTCAAGCCTGACAGCGATGTGATCGTCGCAGACATCGGCGCGATCTTCGGCGACACCGACGTCGCACAGGACATGCAATGCCACTCGGCCGATGAGATCTGCGCGCCGATGTTCGAGCGCCTGGGTGTGGACTTCGCAAAGGGCGAGAGCAACGAGGCGCAAAAGGTCTTCCGCGTTGCTGCGGCGGGGGCCGGTCGATGAAGCCACGCGTTCAACGCGTGTGGCTGCTCTTGCTGAGCTGTGCCGCGTGGGCTTGCGACGACGCCGCGGAAGCACCGAACGACGCGCACGATCATGGTGATCATGATCATGGTCACACGCATACCGGCGTTGACGCTGGCGCAGCTGGCGCGGCCGGCGCGGCTGGCAAAGCAAGCACAGCTTCGGAAGACGGGCATACGCACTCGCATACCGACATGCCGACCGAGCTCGATGGCAACGAGCCGCCGCCCGGCAGCGTGATCGGCGACTTTCGTTGGAACCTGCCTGAAGGCTTTCCGCTGCCGGTCGTCCCCGCCGACAACCCGATGAGCACACCCAAAGTCGAGCTCGGCCGACGCTTGTTCTACGACAAGCGTCTGTCTGCGAACGAGACGCAGTCTTGCGCGACCTGCCACAAGCAAGAGCTGGCGTTCACCGACGCGCGCGGGACGGGCCTCGGTTCGACTGGCGAGGCGCATCCGCGTGGTCCGATGGCGATCGTCAACCTCGCATATGCGCCGTCGATCACCTGGTCGAGCGTCAAGTTCTCACTCGAGCAAAGCCTGACTCCGCTCGAGGATCAGATCGCGGCGCCGCTCTACGGCATCGAGCCAATCGAGCTGGGTATGTCGGACCCAAAGATGCTCGAGGATCGCTTGCGCGAGATCCCAGAGTACGCAGCATGGTTCGGTGATGCGTTCCCCGACGACTCGCAGCCGATCACTTCCGACAACGTCGCGCGCGCGATCGCAACGTTCGAGCGCACGTTGCTCTCTGGGAACTCGCCCTACGATCGTTACATGGCCGGCGACGACTCGGCGTACAACGAGTCGCAGATGCGCGGCTACGAGCTGTTCAACGGCGAAAAGATGGAGTGCTTCCACTGCCACTCCCAGTTCAGCCTGACCGACAACGTGCACTGGCAAGGCAAGTCTGAGTTGGAGCTGCGCTACCACAACACCGGCTTGTACAACGTCGATGGCAAGGGCGCGTATCCGGAGCCGAATACTGGGCTGTTCGCGGAGAACAAGAACCCGCGCAACATGGGCATGTTCAAAGCGCCGAGCTTGCGCAACATCGCCGTGACCGCTCCGTACATGCATGACGGGAGCATCAAGACGCTGCCCGAGGTGCTCGATCACTATTCCGCGGGTGGCCGCACGATCGCTGACGGTCCACACAAAGGAGTGGGCAGCAAGAGCCCGCTCAAAGACACGCTGATGCGTGGCTTCAAGCTGACCGAACAAGAGCGCGCCGACGTGATCGCATTCCTCGAGAGCCTCACGGACGACGAATTCCTCAAGAACCCAGCGTTCAGCGATCCCTGGGCACAAGACTAGCCCGCCGCCGTCAGCTGCAGTCTGCGCAGTCGTGTAGGGGGCTGTGCTGTTGGCGGTTACGTCGCGACCACGGTGGCACGTGTTAGACTTTAAGCTCGATGTTCGGCCGAAGTTTTTCGTGTGTTTTCCTGGTCGCTTGCTGCCTCGCGCTGGCGCTTCCGGCGCACACGGTCCACGCCGACCTCGACCTGACCGAGGAAGACCCGGATGCCCCGCTGCCTTGGCAGGAAGGGCCTAAAGCGATCCCGCTCGGACATCAGATCGAGCTGACGCTGCCCGACGGCTATCAGTTCCTCGGCTTGCCGCACGCCGAGACGGTGATGACGCAGCTCGGCAACCTGTACAACGAGAACCTGCTCGGCATCGTGATTGCGGGCCAACACACCGGTGATCAAGAGCCGGTCGAGGACGATGGCTTCTTGATCACGCTGCGCTACGACGCAGAGGGGTACATCAAAGACGACGAAGCGCTGGATGGCACCGCGATCTTGCAGGAGATCCGCGGCGCCGAAGCGACTTACAACGAAGAGCGCAAACAAGCGGGCTTTCCCCCGATCCACGCGGAAGGTTGGCAAGAGTCGCCGCGCTACAGCAAAGCGCAGCACGAGCTGATCTGGTCGCTGCTCGTCAGCAGTCCCGAGGACGAAGAGCACACGGTCAACTACAGCACGCGGGTGTTAGGTCGTAAGGGTTATGTCTCGATCAACCTCGTGACCGACGCCTCGCTGCTCTCCAAACACAAGCCGGCAGCGAGCGCGATCTTGGCAGCCACCAGCTTCAGCCCGGGCATGCGCTACGAGGACTTCGACTCGACGACGGATACGGTGGCAGAGTACGGGTTGACCGGGCTCGTGCTCGGTGGCGTCGGGCTCGGCGTGGCCAAGCTCGCGAAGATCGGTTTGCTCGCCAAGCTCGGCCAGCTGATCTGGCTGGGCCTCGTTGCAGGTAAAAAGGCGTTTGCCTTGTTCCTGGTGATGATCGCAGCTGGCTTGCGCAAGCTGTGGAGCCGACGCAAGAACCGCGTCAGCCAGGTCTGAGCGGACCCGGGTCCGAACTCGCGGGCCTGTAAAAAGCGCTTCTTCCAAGCTATCTAGCGCCATACCTCATGACGATGACATGGCGTGTTCTGCCCAAGTGGCTTCCTGTTCTTGCGATCCTACCGAGCGCTTGTGCGAAGACCGCATCGACTGAGGCGCCGGTTGCGCAAGCCGGCTCGTCAGGATCGACGACCACCACCTCGCCCGCGGCCTCTGGGATGTCCTCGCCTTTACCCGCGGCAGGTACAAAGAGCGCAGGCGCGGGCGCTGCAGCTATGGGCGGCGCCGTGAGCGCTGCCGGGACAGGTGGTAACGCGCCGCCGCAGCAGCCGAGCGCAGGCGCGAGCGGTAACGCCAGCGCAGGCGGCCCTGCAAGAGACATGGACAGCTCGGTGCCCCCGGTGCCAACCGACGGAGGCGTCGACGCCGGCACTCCCGACGCTGACGATCTCTGCGACATCGGCAAAGACGAAGGCCAAGAGCCGATGCGGCTGCAGCTCTCCGGCAACACCTTCGCGCACGATCCGACGATGATCGAAGCGGACGGCAAGTACTATCGATTCTGGACGGGCGACAACACGCCGGTCGCGACTTCGACCGACTTGAAGAACTGGAGCAACGCGCCGGCGGTTTACCGAAACGGCTATCCGGAGTGGAGCCGCGAATGGCTCGCGGGCGTGCAGGGCGAAACGTTCAACTTCCCATGGGCGCCGGACGTCTCGTTCTTCGGTGGCAAGCACCACCTCTATCTCTCGTTCTCAGCGAAGTTCGGCGACAACATCTCGTGTATCACGCACCTGAGCACGTCGAACATCGCCGCAGGCGAGTGGACGGATCACGGTCCAGTGATCTGCACGAAGGGCAATGAGAAATACAACGCGATCGATGCCGATGTCGGGCTCGACGCGGAGGGTAAGCCGTACTTGTCGTTCGGAAGTTTCTGGGACGGCATCATGGCCTTTCCACTCACGGCCGAAGGTGACCGAGTCGGCACAGAGCTCACGCGCCTAGCGTGGGCGCGCGAGATCGAAGCGCCAGTACTCTTTCGCCGCTGCGGTTACTACTACTTGTTCGTCTCGCACGGCTTGTGCTGTCCGGGCCAAAACCGCTCGGTCGATCAGCTCAGCTACCGGATCCTCGTGGGTCGATCGAAGGACATCCTCGGCCCGTACGTCGATCGCGAAGGCAAGGCGATGATCGATGGCGGCGGGACTGAGCTCGTGAAGGGCGACAGTAACTACGCGGCTGCAGGTCACAGCGACGTGCTCGTCTCGGGCGGCCACATCTACCAGCTCTACCACGCATACAAACGCCCGCGCGGTGACGCCGAGCTGCGCATCCACGAGCTGTTGTTTGACGCCGAGGGTTGGCCGCTACCGAGCGCGCCGTGAGGCTGCTGCGCGGCGTGGACCCAGCCATCAGAAGCGCAGGTTGATGCGCCCCGTGATGTAGCGCTCGTTCTCCGTCGCGGAGGTGCCCCAGTCGCTCGCGACCAGCGCGCGCGACTCTCGGAACTGGATGCCGAGGCCGAACGCCTTGCTGATCCGGATATCGAGCGTCACTTCGCCGCCAAATCCGAAGCCTACGGTGCTGAGGCCTGGAACATTGGCTGGCAGCTTTGCCGACGCGCCTACGATCAGGATGAGCTCCGGCGCGATGCGCAGCGTCACCACGCCGCCGCCGATCGGAATATGCAGCTCGGGTCGAAGTGCGGGTCCCTGGATACTGGCGCTCGGGAGGGTTTCGACCGCGGCCGTTAGACTTCGGTATGCCCAGCCGACGAAGAGGTGCAGACCCAACGTGTCTGGACCATTCGTGAGAAAGCCGAGCGAGCCGCCGACCACCACGCTGTGCGAGCTGAGCGAGCTCTGCGCCGGCAAGTTGGCCGCGTCGAAGTACGCGGCACTCATCGCGAACAGCGTGCGATATGCACCGCCCACCCGCAGCACCAGCTTCTCGCCCACCGCAAACTGCAGCATCGCGTTGATATCGAGGGCTGGAGAGAACGAGGTGTCGATGCCGTTGCCGCCCAAGCGCGACGGGCTGGTCGGCACGAGAATGGAGCGCGAGCCCACGCCGCCGCCGATGCTCAGCTGAAACGAAATGCCCGCATCCGCGCCGGCCTTTGGCTTTTCATCGGTCGCGGGCGCTTGCTCCTCTGCGTCGCCTTCTTCCTCTTCCTCTTCCTCTTCCTCTTCCTCGGCTTGAGGCTGAGGCTGAGGCTGAGGCTGTGGACGAACAGGCCGCGCAGGCGCTGCAGGACGGCTGGGCGCCCGCGCTGCGGTTTCCTGCGGAGCGCTACGCTCCGACGCTGCTGGGCTGCTGCTCGGTGCAGGACCGACCTTTGCCATGGCGCGTTTGGCCGCGCTGGCGATCTTGCGCCGCGCAGGCGGTGCGAGCTTCGGCCGCTTGCCGCGCGCAGGCACGCTCTCTTCATCGATCACGCGGCCCGTGTGCCCGTTGCGGAAGGCCACGTCGAGCTTGTTGCGCGACACTTCGAGCACGACGATCAAGGTCGCGCCCATCTGCGGTGCGAGCTTGGTCAGCGCCTCTTCGCTGTCGGGCGCTTGCCTCCGCGCGCGCAGATTCCCGGTGTACCCGGCAGAGCTGATGACCGACCCGACATTGTCGAGCGCTTCGGCCACATCTTCTTCGAGCTTGCCGGGAACGTCGCTCCCGCTCACGACCAAGATCTTCTCGGATTGAGCGGCGGCGGTGCTCCACAGTGGCGAACACACGCTCAGCAGGGCGAGCAACCGGACAAACATCTGTGAGACAGAGAAACTGTGCCTGAAGCGCATAGCTTACCGAACGACAACAAACGACTAAGTCGGGCTGCACGGTACACTGTGCGCAACCCGCGAAGGAATCCGCGGATAGCGACAAAGGACAATTCAGTCAGTTCTTCGGCGCCTGATGATTTGGAAGCGCGCCTGAATCTGACCAGTGCCGTGCACGCCGTTTCAACTCTGGAACCGTACTATCCGAGAGTTTCGTTCACGTGACGGCGCGACCGTACTGCACACCGAAGCTACGGCTTCAGACAATCCCACTGCGTAACGCCGAACGAATGTCCCCAGAGATTGCACATTTCTCCGGTCTTGACTTCGTTGGTGTAATGCAATGGTTGGTCGGAATCGTTGACGATGTGACATTCCCAAGCGAGCACGTCGCCGGCTTGGACCTCTAGAATTCCGGTGAATGCGCCGGCAGTCGTCGCGCCGAACGGCGGGTTCTTCGCCACGCTGTTGTACGCGAAGCCCGCTGGATCTTCGTAGCTGTACATCTCGAAGATCTTTTCGACATTGCCTGCTTTGCGCTTGATCGAAGATGTGAAGCGCACGCCGTGTGCATGGTAGTGCCCTAGCAACTCCAAGATGCGGCCGCTGCCAGCGATCGGGCACTCGTACTGATAAACCATGTCGGTACCCGGTGCGATCGGCTCTTCATTCCAACCGAAGCCGCCCATGCCGCGGACGCGCAGCATTTCGCCTGTGATCTGCTCCTTGGGCGCCGTGTACAGGTTGATCCAGAGCTCACGGATAATGTCGTGGTCTGTGAAGTTGTAATAGTGCATGTCCGCCTGCGCGAGCACGTGTGCAGGCAGACGTCGAGCGATGTTCTTGTTTTCGGGCGCGACCGGCATGCGCGGCATATACGCCTTGGTCGCCATTGGCATCGGACCGAGGTTCGTGATTCCGCTGCCCTCGCGCGAGTCCGCGCAGCGACCGAAGCCTTCATCCACCGGCAAATCACCCTCGAGCGCAGAGCCGAGGATGTGATGCGTGCCCGCGCGTCCGCTCAACACGTAGCTCTGGAAGTAGATCTCTTCCGCGTTGGTCGTGCGGTAGGTCCAGCACTGCGAGCTCTCCTCGCCTGGCTTCATGATGTACTTCGCGACGTCGGCGGGATCGTTGTAATCCTTCGGGCCGATGTGGATCTGAATGCCTTCGTTCGCGGGTGGGGCAGGGATGCACGCGTGGTCGTCGGGGAAGCCCGAGGTGATCGTGCAACCGCCTCGCAAATCGGGATAGGCGACGGCGCCGGTCGCACTGGCGGCGGGGGCCGCTGATGGAGTGGCCATGCCATTCGGAGCACTGGTCGCAGGCGTGGTGGCAGGCGCTGCCGCGGCACCCGACGTATCGACATTTGCGGCTGGATTGGCAGAACCCGGAGCGCCCGCAGCGCCAGCGGCAGGTGTCTGCGAGGTTGCCGTAGCCTGTGATGGCTGAGCTGCTGACGGCGCAGTCGCAGTGGTGTTACCAGCTGCTGAAGGCACTGCGTCTGTGCCTGAGGAGCCGCAGGCCGCTGAGAGCCCGAGCAACAGGCACAGCGCCCGTGAGCCGTGCCGCGGAGCAAATCTCGCGGCATTGCGAGCGTTCAAGCGATTCATCAGTTCTCCTCCCAATCCCAAGCGGGCAAGACGTAGCGACGCCTCGAGATCGAAGGATTCGTTATACCGATGGACCTAGTGTTTGACTAGTACGCGAACCGACTCACTCTTTCTTGTAACAAGGCTCTTTCAGCGTGCTGGGAATCTTGAGCGCATACGTCTGGTCGCCGTATTGGACCGTGTATTTGCCTGGTTCCAGGCTTGGTGTGTCACAGCCAGCCATCACCTCGCGGCACTCGTCGCTGCAGGTCGTGCCATCCTTGTGGTACCCGATGTAACGTGCGGTTACTTTGAGCGTGCTGCCCTCGCGGTCCACTACGCACTGTAAGGTCGGCAGATCGTCACACTGTGGATTGATGCAGTATGGTCCGTATGCTCCGAACGTGACCGGCTGGTTGGCCTTGAGCTTTTGTGTCGTCGCCTGATCGACGAACTTCGCTTTGTCTCGCTCGAGCGCATTTTCGAACACGCACAGCGGCAGCGTGTCCTGCAGCTTGAGCTTGCTCCAGCCTTCCTTCGGATAGCCAATGAAGTCTGCTGATGGGCCACGCTTCGGCTCCGGCGCAGGCGCAGGTGCGGGCTCGGCAGGCGCGGAAGTCGACAGCGCCGCGGGTGGCGCGGGCACAGGCTCAGGCTCTGGGATCTTGCGTGTGCAGCTGAGCGCGGCAGTCAAACAGAGCGCGAGTGTCAGGTGGGTGGCAACCAAAGGTTTGTGCATCGCGGGCGCGAGTCTAGCACTACTGCTCCCATCCTTCGCCGGCTCTCGCTTGTTCCGCACCGTTCTGCGGTTCCGCGGGCAGGCGCTGCCCGCAAAACCACAGAACGGCGCGGCCCTACGCGATCATCCGACGAAGGATGGGAGCAGCAGTGCTTGCCTTCGCCATTTGGCTCACTGTGCAAGGCGCTGCTTCACCTCTGCGAAGAAGGCGTCATCGTTCAGCAAGCGCAGCTCGAAGCGCTGGTGCAAGAACTTCTGCATCAACTGCAGCCACACCGCGGTCGGCAGCTTGTCGAGGAACAGCGCGAGCACACGCACCTTGTCCGTGCCTTTGGGCTGTGCGTAGTACGCAGAGGTCAAAAGGCCGGGCAAGCTGCCCGGTTTTGTCCCCACGCTGTCGAACTGCTCTTTGACCTCAGCGTTTTGCAGCGGCCACGCCAGGGCTGCGCGTGCCAGCTCCGCCCCTTCGACCTCACTCTTCGCGACGCGCCCCATCAGCTCGGCGTAAGCGCGAGCGCTGCCGCGTGGGCTCGTGGCGCGCGTGAGCAACGCTTGGTCAGAGAGCCGCAGCGTGAGCCCTTCGTCTTCCAGGCGCTCGCGCTCTTGCGCAGCGCGCTGCGGGTTGGTCAATGCAGCTGACAGCTGCCAGGCCGTGTCGGCGTAGCTGCGGCGATCGAGCTTGCCGTAACGCTGGACGAGCTCCGCTGCAGGCTCGGACAACGCCGTGTTCTGCCAGCTCATGATCTGCCCGGAGAGCGGCCATGCGGGCTCCTCGTTGGGCATGCCGAGCTGCATGGGCAGCGCATCGACGCGCGCGCGACCGAGCTTGTGCATCAGATAGTCGGCTGCCGCGTCGTCGTTGTAGCGGGCCATCATCATGGCCAGGTCCGCGACGCGCACATTGCCGTTGGTTACAGCGCCTTTGCTCTCGAGCGCTTGCACCGAATACTCATGCGAGCCGCCGTCGGTGCGAGGCAGCCAGTAGCGCTCCCACTCTGCCAGACTCACGGACGCGTCCGCGCTCAGCTCGCCGCGCGCGACCAACGCGCCGTAGCCGAGCAGCACTTGCAGCTCGACGGTCGACGCCAGCGGCCGCACCGTGTCGGCGTTGAGGTAAATGCCATTGGACTCGTCACCCAGCTCGAACGCGACCAACGAGATGTCGTCCTTGTGCAGCGTGATGTAGTCGAGCACATCGGGGATGTTTCGCAGCTGCTTGGCTTCGACCGAGCCGTCTGAGAAGTCCCCCCAGTTGCGCGCGAACCCGGTGATCGCGCGCAATTGTGTGGCGAGCGTGGCGAGGATCAACGCCATGACCGTAATGGCGAAGATCTTGCCCCAGGGGCTTTGCTTCGGGGCTGTGCGCGACGGTTGTTCCATAGCGGCTCTGAGACGATCGGCCTCTATGCGCTGCGCGCACGCCTGTCAACCGAGATCATGCTGCGCTGTGGACAGAGTCGTGCCTACGGTCGCCGCACGACCGGCCAGGCGGTGCCAGCTCGTCATGCGCGCATGTGGTCCAGCGCCGCGTCGCGGTGCGGGCCGGTGACCGTTTGTGCGTGGATGCGTCAGCTTCCGTGCGCCGCGCGCGGTCCAGCGCTGTCCGGTGCCGGGCGCATCCGTTAAACTTCGGGTAGGGCCAGTTGGCGATGTCCGCAGCCAGTGGCGGCGAGGAGCCGCTCTGCACACGCAGCGCCAGGCCCGCTTTAGAACGAAGTGTGGAGTAGTTATGCAGTATGGAACGGCGCACTGCGGCGCGGCTCGGGGCCGGGCTGTCTCGCGCTTGTGGCTGATCTTCTTGGGCTTAATGTTGTGTGGTTGCAAGGGGGCGGTGACACCTCGAGCGAGGCCCGCAGGGTCTTCGCCGAGCAGCGAGCTCCGCCGGTTTGCGTTCGACCCGGCCGACAATACGCAGCTGTCAGCGGCGGCGGTAGCCGTAATCTCGGAGCGCGCGCTGCACGTCGAGCTACCGTTTGGCAGCATGGTCACGGCGCTCGTGCCGCGCATCGAGCACGCCGGCGTGAGCGTGTCACCCGACAGTGGCGTGGCGCAGGACTTCACGCAACCAGTCGACTATACCGTGACAGCCAGTGACGGCAGCGAGTCTGTCTATACGGTGACAGTGCATGTCTTGTCGGAGGTGACGCAGCCTCTCGACGCGGGATCGCTGGCGCCTTCGCTGCTCGACTCCACCAAGGAGATCACACGCTTCAGCATCGCGGGCGTGGCAGCCACGATCTCGGGAGCGATGGTCGAGCTGACCGTGCCGCACGACACGCGCTTGCTCAACATCACGCCTGAGCTGGTGTTCGAGGGCGCCGCGATCCTGCCGAGCCCGCTCGAACCGCAGGACTTCCGCGGGATCGTGCACTACACGGTGATGGCCCAGGACGGCAGCACACGCGAGTACAGCGTGTATGTCAACGTCGCGGCGAATGAGTCCAACGCCATTACACACTTCAGAGTGTTCGACACGGAGAGCACGATCACCGGCAATCAGATCGCGCTTGTGTTGCCGGCTGGTACGGACATCACGATGCTCGAGCCACAGATCATACTGTCAGGTGGCACTGTGATGCCGCCGAGTGGACAGCAGCAGGACTTTTCGCAGCCGGTGCACTACACGACGACTGGCCGAGATGGCTCGACCGAGACGTACACCGTGATGGTTTCGCTCGCAGCGAGCAACACCAACGAGATCCTGAGCTTCGAGGTTCCGTCTGTGTTCACGAGCTTGCGTGGCGACGAGATCTCGCTGTATGCGCCGTTCGGCGCGAATGATTGCACTTACGCTCCCGCGATCACGCACGCGGGTACGAGCATCGAGCCACCCGTCGGTGAGCCGCAAGATTTCCTGCGTGGCGCTGTCTACACCGTCACGGCTGCAGACGGGACCGCGCGCAGCTACACGGCGACCTGTCAGATCGCAGAGACCAGCGCGCGAGGGATCGCGAGCTTCGAGGTGCTCGGCTTGCCGGCCACCATCCTCGGCCACGACATTACCTTGACCGTTCCGAACGCCGCGAGCCTAGGCGCGCTGACGCCGACCATCGTGCATCACGGCGTGCGCTTGAACCCGGCGAGCGACGTGTCGCAGAGCTTCTACGGGCCCGTCACGTACACGCTGATGGAGGCAACCGGTGAAAGCAGCATGTACACCGTACGCATCGTCAATGCCGAGCGCGCTGACAACACGCTGGTGGACCTTGTCTACGAGGGTCGGCACGCACAGATCGAGGGAGATAAAGTCGCGCTGACGCTGCCTGCGGGCAGCGCCATCAGCGCGCTCGAGCCGACGCTGCTTCATCGGGGCGCACGCGTGACCCCGAGCGGTACGCCCCTCAACTTTGCGACACCGCAGATCTACGGTGTGATCGCGCGCGACAACACGCGCCGCAACTATGAAGTGACTATTCGCGTTGCGGGCCAGAGCGAGAAAGCGCTCACAGCGTTTGCCTTCGCGCCCACGGTCGCCAGCATCACGGGCAACGAAGTCGCGGTGGTGTTGCCTGCAGGGACCGACCTGCGAGCGCTCAAACCAAGCCTGCTCCAACACACCGGCAAGAGCATCTCGCCGAGCGCCGACGAGCCCCAGGACTTCAGCAACCCCGTGAGCTACGTCGTCACAGCGGCCGACAACTCGAAGCAAAGCTACGAAGTGCATGCCAGCAAGTCGCCTGAGTAGCGCGGGTTCAGGCCTTTTCCGCGCCCGTGCGTGCGTTGCTCATGAGCGTGACGTACTTGCGGATCTCTTCGCGCGCAGCGTCCGGCAGATTGTTGAACTCGATGCCGGTCGCCGGGCTGCCACGGCCGGCGCGACTCCAGCGAACCGTCGCGTTCAGCGCGTACACACGCCCTGAGATCGGCATGCCGAAGCGCAACTTCACCAGCTCGTTCGCTTTGTACGCATCGCGCGTCACGAGCAGCGCGCCACCTTCGGAGAGATCCTCGATGCGCGCATCCTGAGCGGCATTCGCGCCGCGTTGCAGGCTCGCCAGTGTCACGTACGGCGCCCGTGCATACGCGCGCCGCGCAGCAAAACCTTCGGGCTTCTGCGACGCCACCGTCGCTGCCGGATTGGCAGCCGCGGAGCGCAGCAGATCGATGTCGTCGACCTGCTTTTTCGTGCACGCGCGCAGCGCGCTCGCGAGCTCGGTCATCTGTGAAAACCGCGCCTCCGGCTCCTGCGCCAAGCAGCGCGCGATCACCTGCGACAGCTGTCGTGGCACATCCGGCCTGAGCTCGTGCAGCTGAGGCACCGCCGCACTCGTGCGCTGACGCAGGATCGCACCGATCGCACCTTCGACCGGCAACGCGCCCGTCAGACACTCGTAGAGCATCATGCCGAGCGAAAACACATCCGCGCGATGATCCACCTCAGAACCGTTCAGGAACGCTTCGAGCGGCATGTACTCGGGCGTTCCGAGGATCGCGCCGAGCTGCGTGAGCGCGCGATCTTGCCGCACTTCGGGCCCGATCAAGCGCGCGATGCCGAAGTCACAGAGGTGGATCTGATTGCGCGCTTCACGCGTGATCAAAACATTCGCCGGCTTCACGTCGCGATGGATCACACCTGCGCTGTGAGCCGTCGCCAAGCCTTCTGCGAGCGCAGCGCCGACCTTGATCACCTCTTCGGGATCGAGCCGCCCGCGCGCTGAAAGCAAGCCGCTCAAGGTGCGGCCTTCCAGCAGCTCCATCGCGAGATACGGCATGCCATCTTCTTCGCCCGCGTCGATGATGTCTACGATGGCAGGATGCCGCACATGCGCGAGCGCCTTGGTCTCACAGCGCAAGCGCGCGTCGAGCAGCTCGCGCACATCGGGGTTGCGCAGCGGCAGCTTGAGCGCCACCGGGCGATGCACGATCACATGGTCCGCCGCGAATACTACAGCAGCGCCACCTCGTCCCAGGATGCGTCGCAGCTGGTAGCGGCCGGCTACCGTGGCACCGATCGGTCGAGGGTCATGATGGCTAGAGCTGACCTCGAGGACGGGAACATCCATGAAGCTAGGATCGTACGGAGTGTCTGAAACCTGAGCCGAAATGAAGCGTTGGCGCGGTCAGCGCGGGCTTCGAGGTCGGCGCATGTCGCACAGGAGGCCATGTGAGACAGGGCTGCCCTCGTCGTCCGAGGACAGCCCCGTTCCCTTCATCGGCTCAACGTCGCCAGAAGGGCCTCCAGCGGTCACGCCTGCTGCGGCGATCTTCGCTCGCAGGCGACACGCCGGCATCGTTACCAGTTGCAGCTCCGCCGCTGCCAGCTTCAGGGCCACCGGCTCCACCCGTGCCCCCTGTGGATGGCGCATCCGAGCCAGCTCGGTTGTGCCAGCGATCGCGCTTCTTTTCGCGCAGCTCGTCGAGCCTCTCTCGGATGCACTCGTGTGCCTCGGTGACGCAGCCTCGCAGCTCGCTGCGCGACGCTTCGCGCTGGAACAGACCCGCGTCGTTCACGCAGGTCACGAGACCCCTCAAGCACTTAGGCAACCTGGGCGCGTGCTTGTGGATGCACTCGTCCATATCACCGGTGCCGCCATCAGCGTCATCGGTGCCGCCTGGACCTGCATCGTCGTCGGTGCAGACCTTATGGCACCAACGCGTCTCACGCTCGAGCGTGTTCTCTGCTTGCTCTTCGATCGGCTCTGCTTGCGTGCGACAACTCGCTGCGTCGCGTGCACATTGCTCGCGGGCGCTGCTGTCGTTGCCGGCTGCATCCAAGCAGGCTTCGTTGGCATCTTCGCAGCGCTCCAGCGCGCTCGCTAGCGCGGCGTACGCAGCCGCGCTGTCATCGACTACTCGAGTCGTGGTGGGAATGCTGGGCGAAGCTTGTTCGTCGCAGCTCGTCAGCGCAGCGACCGCGAGCAGCAGTGAAGCCACGCTCAGGCCGCGTCGACGCATTTCAGTCGGCTTCCGAATCGTCTTGTTTTCCTGCATGTCCTCCTCATCGCTGTCGATTCGGCTCTGACGGCGGCCGTGCGCACAGAGCTCAGCATGGTGAAGAGTTCCCCCCCGCTGATCCAAAGGCTCGCGTTAATCGTGTAAGCAGCACATTTTCATGTGCTCGTGTATGCAGCTGACGGCTGCGGACGACGCCCGGTCCACGCACGCTCCAACGCGCGCGAGTCAGAGTCGTGGTTGCGAGACGCTGCAGCCCATGAGGCAAGGGGACAGGACTGGCTCAGGGCGAGTCGGGAAAACTTGAGCTATAGTCCGCGTCAGCAGGGTGCCTACAGTTGCGCATCCGTGCGCGTGAGCTAAATCGGCTTCCAGATCGCACTTCCCATGAGCGTGAGTTGGTTCATAAAAGTACGCATGATCCGCTGGATCCCTCTATGGGCGGCGCTCGCAAGCATCTCCGGTTGTGCCATGTCGCACGACGTGGGCGGCTCCGCGACGTCCGGCGCCTTGTCGTTCCCAAGTTCTGTCGACGACGACTGTCTAAGGCAGCAGGAAGACTCGCAGTCAGGTCTTCCGGAAATGCTCAGCTGTACGGGCCTTTACACGGACACGGCTGCGCGCGAAGTCGCATCCGATGTGCTGACTTACGAGCCGGCGGTGAAGCTCTGGTCCGACGGTCTCGATAAGTCGCGTTACATCTTCCTGCCCAAAGGGACACAGATTGACGCTTCTGACCCTTCGGGTTGGAAGTTCCCGATCGGTACGCGCTTCTGGAAGGAATTCCTGGAGCCAGGAAGCGACGTCCCGGTCGAGACGCGCATCTACTACAAGAAGGACGAGGGCGAGTGGAAGCAGAGCACGTACGCCTGGAACGCCGGCCTCACTGACGCAAAACGCGTCCTGCTCGCCAAAGACGTGACGATGGGCAACGGCCAGACCCACTGGCTGCCCGGTCCGAACGACTGCGACGAGTGCCACAAAGGCCGACGCGACCGCGTCCTGGGGTTCGAGCAAATCGCGCTCGGTTTGCCCGGAGCGAGCGGCGAGACGCTCGCGAAACTCGCCGAAGACGGCGTCCTCAAGAGCCACGACGGCACCACCGAATATCATATCGGCCCGGACGACAGCAGCGTAGACGCCAAGGCTCTCGGGTGGATGCACATGAACTGCGGCGTCACCTGTCACAATGACACTCCGACGGGCGGCGGCATGTCGGTCGACATGCGCCTGCGTCTGAAGCCCGAAGAGCTGGACGGCCGGCCCACCAATGCTTTCCCCGCGGTTACGACCACGGCTGGCGTCAGCGTCGAAACGCTGCGTTGGTTCGGGAGAACCCGCATCGTTCCAGGCTCGCCGCAAGACAGCTGGCTGTACTCGCTGATCACGACGCGCAACGTGGACCAGGCAGAGCAGATGCCGCCGATCTCTACCTACGTCGTCGACCCGGACGGCACGGAATGGGTGAAGCAGTGGATCGAAGGACTGGAAGCTCCCTAAGAGATTCGGTTAATATCCCCTAGTTGACGAAGCGGGCGCTCGGGCCTAAGAGTCCCATCGTCACGTTTGCGTCGCCATCTGGCGCTATTAGGAACAGGATCATGTCCATCGACCCCGGGCTTCGCACACGCATCCAAGAAATCATCGACAGCGACAACGTCGTGCTGTTCATGAAAGGCACGCGGCACTTTCCGCAGTGCGGATTCTCGGCGACCGTCACGCAGATCCTCAATCAGCTCGTGAAGCAGTACAAAACTGTCAACGTGCTGACGGATGCTTCGGTCCGCGAAGGCATCAAAGCGTATTCGGAGTGGCCGACCATTCCGCAGCTCTACGTGAAGGGCAAGTTCGTCGGCGGCTGCGACATCGTGCGCGAGCTGTTTCAGTCGGGTGAGCTGCAAGGCATCATTGGTGCGCCCGGCGAGCAAGCAGCCCCCGCGCCTGCTCCAGCTGCGAGTCCTGCGCCGAAGATCAGCGTGAGCGCTGCGGCCAAGCAAGCGATCGCTGCAGCCCAAGGCAACGAGCAAGGCACGCTGCGCTTGGAGATCAGCCCGGCCTTTGAGCACGCGTTGTCGATCGACGATCCGAGCGAAGGGGATCACCGCGTCGACGCAGGCGGCATCACCGTGCTGGTGGATGCAGACAGCGCGCAGCGCGCGAACGGCGTGCAGATCGACTACGACCAAAGCGGCGCCGGCTTCAAGATCGAGAACCCAAACGAAGGCCCCAAGGTCCGTCAGCTCACGCCCGCCGGTCTCAAGACGATGATCGACGAGAAGAAGCAGTTTCAGTTCTTCGACGTGCGCACGCCCGCAGAACAAGAGCGCGCCTCGCTGGGTGCACGCTTGCTAGACGAATCCGCGGCCCAAGACATCGACGCGCTGGACCGCGACACCGCGCTGGTCTTCCACTGCCACCACGGCGGCCGAAGCCAAGCAGCAGCCGAACGCTTCGTCCAAGCAGGCTTCCGCGAGGTCTACAACCTAGCGGGTGGCATCGACGCCTGGTCTCAAGAGATCGACTCGAGCATCCCGCGCTACTGAGACGTAGCAGCGAACACCAACCTCAGATTCACAACAACGCGTCGCGTTCACTCGCGCAACCGCAACCGCAGCCGACCTGGTTACGGTTGCGACGCAGCAGGACCCGCACCTCAGGGCTTTGGCAACCGCCGCTTGGCAGCCAGCCCAGCCTCACGCTCGCGGCCTTCCTCGCGATAGGCGCGCTCCAGCGCTTCCCAAAGCCCAGGGTCCGCCTTTTCCCCTGCCGCCACCAGCTGCGCCCGCAAGCGCGCGGCCCGGTCATGCCCAGCGGGCTGAAAGCGGTTCGTCACAAAACTAACGGCCTTGGCCACTCCTGGCTCCGAGCTCGGCCGCCAAAACAACGGCACCAGGCACAAGCCAAGCGCAACCAGCGCAACGCCCAGCATCGCAGCCACCGCCCGAGGCGGAGCGCCACGTGCGCGCGTTCCTCCCGGGACGGCCGGCGCGTCGCTCACCTGGTCAGGAGCTTCGTCAGGCGCCAGCGCAGCGAGCTCACCCTGCTCGCCGCGGATAGCGGCAGACGCATGTGCCGCGATCGCTACCTCGCCGCGGAAAGCTGCGAGCGAACACAACACGAGCGCTGCGAGCGCAGACGCGCACAGCGGCACGATAGACGCTGTCCCCCACACGCCGAACCAATTCCCAAGGTTCGGTGGCGCGAAGTCATGCGCGACCAGCACGGAAAACAACTGCGGTAGAGGCCGCGTAAACTCCGGTGGCAAGTGCGGATAATACGCGCTCGGGATCCCCGACGCGACCACCGAAGCCGCAGCCGTGCCGACCCCGAGCCCCGCCGCCCAGAGCGGCGCGCGTGCAGCCAGCCGCTGCAACGCAACCACCGCCGGAAACGCAAGAAACGGCACGCAGACCGCGAGGTACCGCGGGCCCACCGTCCAACCCCCACGCCAATTATTCATCGCTGAGATCACCAGACAGCTCAGCACGAACAAAGCGAGGCCCGTCACCGCCGCCGCGCGCTGCGCCCGGTCACGCAGCTGCAGCCACCACCCAGGCAATGCCAGCCAAAGCAGCGGCGTGAGCGGAAACAACCCCGCACCGGGATCGAGCAAGAGCCCATAAAGCGCCGCAGGACTCACGCCCACAGCGCCGTAGAGCCCCTGCTCATGCGCCGCACGAAACGCGTCGCTCTCCACGAACAAGTGCCCAGGCGTAAACGGACTGCCGAACGCGCGATAGTGAAAGTGCATCATGAGCAGCGCAGGCGGTAGGCTTCCGAGCAGCCACGCCACCCGCAGCCGCCAGCTGCGCAGCACAAACAGCGCATAACCCAAGAGCACACAGCTCACGACGAGCCCCGGGTACTCGAACCACGTGGTGGCTGCCGCCAGCAATCCGAACCACGCAGCTGAGAGCGGCGTAGTGATGCGCGCGCGGTGCTCGACCTCGTACAGAAACGCAAAGCCAGCGAACGCGACCACCGCGCTCAGCGTATGGCTCACGAACAACATGCCGTAGCCGTAGAGCAGCGAGCCCAACCACACCGCAACGGCGGTGCTCGCGCGCAGCGACAAGTCGAGCTTGCGGCGGCGTAAAAACGCCATGAAAAACCACATGCCGAGTAGCGTCGGCAAGATCGACCCAGTCAATCGGCACACCCACAAAGCTTCCGTGCGGTCAAACTCGCGCCCGAGCATCTTCGCTGTGCCGACGTAAAGCGCATACCCAGGCACGCCGAGAAAGCTCGTGCCGGGGGCTTTGACGCTGTACACGTGCCCGCCATGGACGGCTGCATCGTTCACCCAACCCCAGCGCTCGCGCTGCGCATCGATCGCGTAGCTGTGCGAGTCCACGAGCGCGGCCGTCATGTAGAAGCGCACGTTCTCGTTGGGGTTGTTCAGCGTGGACTGGTACGGGAACACGTAGACATACGCGAACGCGCACAACCCCCAGATCCAACGTTCATAGCGCTCGAGCTGCATCACAAATCGGCCCGCATCGAAGCGCACTCTACCCGAGAGCACAAGCGCGCTTTGCGAGCAGCGCGCTCGTGCCTGAGAGTGGGCCGCGTTTACGGTCGCGCGAGCGCCAGCGACACGTTGGTCCCGCCAAAGCCGAACGAGTTAGAGAGCGCGAAGCGCAGGTCAGCGTTCTGGCTCTTCTGCACGGGCGGAAAGTCGCTGAGCTTGGGATCGAGCTCGGTGATGTTCACGCACGGCGCGATCCAACCGTCGCGCAGCATCGCGATCGTGAAGACCGCTTCGATCGCGCCGGCCGCCGAGACAGTGTGCCCCGTGTAGCCCTTGGTCGACGAATACGGCACGCGCCGCCCGCCCATGATGCGCCGGATCGCCTCGACCTCACCGAGGTCGCCTACGGGTGTCGAAGTGCCGTGTGTGTTGACGTAGTCGATCTGCTCGGGGCTGAGCTGCGCCGCCTGCAGCGCCTGCTCCATCGCGCGAAACGCGCCATCCGAGTTGGGCGCGACCATCTCGCCTTTGCCGTCCGACGACATGCCGAACCCTTTGACCACGCCCAAGATCGTCGCGCTGCGTTCAGCGGCAGACTTACGCGTCTCGAGTATGAGCGCGCCCGCGCCCTCCGAGAAGATGAAGCCGGCGCGATCTTTGGAGTAGGGCCGCGACGCGATCTCGGGCCGCTCGTTGTCCGAGCTGTTGTACGCGCGCATCGAGTCGAAACCCGCGTGGAAATGCACGTCCATGCTCTCCGTCCCGCCCACCAGCGCGCGCTTGCATGCGCCCGACCGGAGCAGCATCGCGCCCACTGCGATGTTCCAGGCGCCGCCGGCACAGGCAGCTGTAATGCTGCAGCTCGGCCCCTTGGTCTGCAGCGCGTTCACCAGATTCGCGGACACCGTCGAAGCCATGATCTTCGGCACCACGAACGGCGAGACCTTGCGCATGCTTTTGGTCTGCTCGAGCTTGCTGGAGATCTCGCGGTGCGTGTCTGTATCGCCGCTGCCGCTGCCAAAGATCACCGCGAGGTCCGACGTCTGTGCTTGCGACTGCTCCAGCGCACCGCGACTCGCGCGCAGGGCCAAGCGCGAAGCGCGGCCCATGAAGCGCCCGATCGATTTATCGATACCGAGCGACGCGTCGCTGAGATCGCCGGGGAAACGACCGATCAATGTGCAGCGCGCGTCGAGCGCAGCCGCTTCGTCGTAACGATTGAAAGGCTCCGAGCTGCCTTCGCGGAGCTTGCCGAGAATGGAGCCGAGCGAATCGCCCATATGGCAAGCGACGCCCATGCCTGTGACCACCACGTCATTGTCCATGTCCTACTTCTAGCGCACTTGTCCGACAGAGCGAGCGCGGAAGTTTCAAGGTTCTGGACCTGCACACTGGCTCAGCAGCGGCTGCGACGCGGATTTCCGGCTGGCCATCCTGCGACAAAAGCCCCCGCCAACGAGTGTCGGCGAGGGCTTCGGAGCCGCGGATCAGTTGGCTTTCTTCTCAGCTGTCTTCGGCGCAGCGGCCTGGGCGCCGGACGGATCGTCGAGCGCTTTCCAGTTCTGGCCGTTGAAGCGGACCATGTTGAGCTTGTCGAACGGGAAGAAGTCCTTCTCGCCCGTGCTCACTGCGATGCCGGGCAACACGAGATCGGGCGTGAAGTCCTTGAGCGCGAGCGCCTGCTTCATCACGTTCTTCGAGCTGAAGTCGTCGCCGCACTGCTTGAGCACTTGGACCGCAACCTGTGCGGCGATGTAGCCGTAGCTGTTGCTGCCGTCGCCCGCATCGCCTTCCGGATAGTACTTCTTCATGAACTCTTTGAAGGCCTTCACATCCGCGTCGTTCTCATACTGCGAGTCCGTCACGTCCTTGAAGTACCCGACGGTGAGCGCACCCACGGCGTTCTCCACACCGGCAGGCTTCAGCACGGATGCGATCGACGCGCCGACCTGGTTGAGGTAATGCGTCGGCTTCCAGCCAATGTCGTGCACCTTGCGGATCGCTTGGGCCGCGAACTTCGGCGTCGTGATGTTCACGAACGTGTCGGCCTTTGAGCCGCGCAGCGTGACGATCTGCGAGTCGATGGTCGGATCGCTGACCTCGTACGTCGCTTCGGCGACGATCATCTTCTTGGCCTTGTCGCCGAGGCCGGCCTTCAAGCCCTCCAACAGATCCTTGCCGTAGTCATCGTTCTGATAGAGCACGGCGATCTTGGCTTTGGGCTTATTCGCGAGGATGTGCTCGCCGTACGTCTTGCCTTCGAGCTGATACGAAGGGTTGAAGCCGATCGTCCAGGGGAAGTGCTCGGGGTCGCCCCACTTGGTCGCGCCCGTCGCCACGAACAGCTGCGGCACTCCCTTCGTGTTCAGATACTTCTGCACGGCCGAGTTCGCTGCCGTACCGACCGAGTTGAACACGAACACCACGTTCTCTTGCTCGACGAGCTTGCGCGTCTGCTCGACGGTCTTCGGCGGGCTGTAGCCGTCGTCGAGGCTGATCAGAGTCAGCTTCTTGCCGTTGATGCCGCCGGCTTCGTTGATCTTCTTGAAATAGGCTGCTTCGACACGCCCGATCGTTCCGTAAGCGGATGCCGGTCCGCTGTAGGGCATTGTCTGCCCGATCTTGATTTCCGCAGCTGCTGGCTCCGGCTTCGCCTCCGGCGCTGCCGGTGCTGCTGGCTCGGGTGCAGCGGGCGCCGGGTTTTCCGCGGGTTTTTCTCCGCAGGCGCTTGCTACTAGAACAACGAAGTAGGCGAGGACTACTGCCAAGCGACTCTCACGCATGACCACCTCAGATGTTTGTTGCTTGTCTCAACGCGCGGGAACAACCCACATGGTGCGACAAGCCATCAACGTGCCGGGAGCCTAACGTGCACAGGTCGACTCGAAAAGATCTTGCCAGTTGGGGAGCGCAGTTCGTTTGCTGTGCCAACTGTCATGCGAGCTATGTTTGTGAGCTTCGCTTCAACTGCGTGCGCGATGATACTGCGGCGCGGGCGCGCTCGACCTGCTCTAGAATCTCGCGCGCATGCGGCAGAAAGCTCGCGCCCGCATCCGACAGCGAAACACCTTGCGAATTGCGCTCGAACAACGGCGCGCCGAGCTCATCTTCCAGCTCGCGGATGCGCCGGCTCAGCGGCGGCTGCGAGATGTGCAGCAGCTTTGCGGCGCGCGTGACGCTGCCGCTCTCGGCTACGGCAACAAAATAGCGAACTTGCGAGAAACTCATGGGGCTCCGAGCGTAGCACGACCCGGTCGCTCCCGGGCCGCTGCCAGATCAAAACGGTATGGGCGCTCGTGAGCGGGGCACCGCAGACTGCCGCCATGCGCTTCGAGCACATCGAACGGTACGGCAATACAGAGCTTCCAGCCTTGCGCGCCGCCTCCAAGGTCGCAGCCCAAACGCTGCAGTTCGTCGGCGAGCGGCTCAAAGCGGGCATGACTACGCGCGACATCGACATGCTGGTCCGGGAGGACACGGCACGCCGCGGCGGCCAACCGAGCCAGCTCGGCTACCACGGCTTTCCAGCATCCGTGTGCACGAGCCGCAACCAAGTCGTCTGTCATGGCATCCCGTCAGCGACCGACGTCTTGATGGACGGCGACATCATCAACGTGGATGTCACCACCTACTACGGTGGATTTCACGGTGACACTTCCGCGACGTTCGTGATCGGCGAAGCGAGCGCCGACGCCTTGCGACTCGTCGAGATCACGAAGCGCGCGTTATGGGCCGGCATCGAACAAGTCAAACCGAACGCACGCCTCGGAGACATCGGTGCAGCCATCAGCGAACTAGCAGAACGTGAAGGCTACTCAGTCGTAAGAGACTTCGGCGGTCACGGCATCGGCCGCCACATGCACATGGACCCCCACGTCTCCCACTTCGGCCAACGCGGCCGCGGCCTACGGTTGAAAGCCGGCATGACCTTCACGATAGAACCCATGCTCAACCAAGGCACCCACGAAGTCCGCCTACTAGAAGACGGCTGGACAGTAGTCACATCAGACAACCAACTATCAGCCCAATTCGAACACACCGTCCACGTAACAGACACAGGCCACGAAGTCCTTACGCTCATGCCAGCCAACTAACAGTCAGTCATCGAAGCTGCGCCGCGGTCACGTGACAGCGCGTCGCGACGAAAGCGCGGCGAATGCGCCAAAGCCCAAGAGCATCGACGGCACGCCGATGCAGGCCAGTGCAACGGAGTTAACAACGAAGCCGCATATCAGTGCAGCAACTCCACCAACCATAATGGCACCCGCGATCAACCGCGCCCTCGGAGACCCACGTCTCTGCGGTCTTGTGGGAGCGCCGAGCAGAGACCGAAGACAGCGCTCGATCCCAGTTTCACCGTCGCGCTTCATACGCAACCGATACGTCGTGCCACCACAGATTAGTGTGATCGCTCCCTTGGAACAGGTCCACCACCGAACTGAATCGCGCGGAACGCTAATACCCGATCCGAGCCAAACAGCGTCACCATCGACACGAACAATCTGCACGCCAAAGCGCGTGACTGCGCTCCGCAACACAAGCCAGAAAGCAAGCATGACAGCGAGCCCAATGCTAAGCGTCAAAATCCCCGGAAAACGCCTCGCGGCCGTCGAATTAAGGACCCCCAACGGGATGAGCACCTGGATACGCTGAAGCTTGGCAAGCGTGTAACGAGTCACAGTCGCTTCCAGATCTGGGCCCATCGTGTTGCTCACGTTAGTTATATGGTGGCTCTGCAACGATGCTTGCGCGACTTCGCGTTCGTGCGTGCCGTAAAACGCGAAGCGGCCTAGCACGGGCGGACGCGTGTTGGCTTGGCGCTGCGTCCCAGCCGATGCATTCACCGAGCGCCTCAGAGCAGGTCGCTCGGTGAAGCTTGACGGGGAGCCGGCCAGTAGACGACGTTCTCGAATTTTTTCACGAACGCGAGGTCTTCTTGCGCTGTTCGAGCGCCTATTGCAGCCTTCAGTGTGTGGATGTTCATTCCGATCAAGCTCTCTGCGCTCGCGTAACGAAGTACTCCCTACCTCGGATTCGGCTGGCGCAACTACTCATCCCGTTCGCGTTCATCGCGTCAGTGTGGGCTCGTCGACAGTTTGGTGCGGCAACTGTCGCTGCCGCGATCATGCTGCAGTTGGTCATCGGGTTCGTGTTCCTTGGCGCTATTAAACGGCTGGGAAAGCAGCCTATTCGAATCGATGACGGCACACTCTGGATTGGCACCCAAGAATCGATCCCTCGAGCGGCAGCACAGAGGTGGACGCGCTCGGATTCTGGTGTGACGGTGTACAGTAGAGAAGCAATACATCGGCTGTGCGTCGACCGTGGAAGCGAACTCGACCTCGAGACGTGCCTACGACAGCTGATCGGTGAGCCCACTAAGCTTCGTCGTCGTGGCTCTCCCCGAGCTCGAATCGCTGCCGTGTCTGTGGCATGTGTTGGACTTGGACTCACCGTGTCCTCGTTTACGATCTACGATTCAATCGTGCCGATTGTTATTGGGATACCCAGTTTCGTATTCGGCATCGCTGCATTTGGCGCGTTGTCTCAGCGCGTTACCGAGGAAACGGGCCCTTAGATTTTGGGTTGACCAGCGTCAAGCAGGTTGATTACCCAGTTCAGTGAGCCGCTTCCACTCCCGGTCATCTCAGCCGGCGTGGCGCTTAAGCCAAGTCCAGTGATGTTGGCCAGCACTTCAGACAACGAGGCGTGCAGCTGGCGGACGGTTTGTTCAGAGACAATTCGCTGTAACGTATCAGTATGACTAACAAAACTACTAGATGAGCGCGGTATGGTACGAGCGGCGACTTGTGCTTGCTTGGCTGCTTGAACGATCTCAGTCACCGCGTCACCCGACCTGGTCGCCTCATCGAGAATTTTGGCAACCGCGCGCAAACGCTCAGGTCGAGTCAGCCGACGCAAGGCATCGAAAGATAGGCGCGCGGCGTTGTACGCACGAAGACGACAAAAGACCTCCCACAATTTTCGAACGGCAAACGGCAGTGAGCCCACCGCTGACGCTACACCAAGGGCGTCCACCAGAAGTATAGCAACTGCATACTTCTTATTCTTGTCCCAAGCGTCTAGCGTGCCGCCATCGAGATCTGCGAGAGCAGCACCCACTCTAACAAGTCCATTGCCGCATTGGATTGCGCCGGTTGTGAAGCCTGTCCATGACGCGACGAAAAGCAGCAACGAGACGCCGCCGGTCGGTACCGCAGTGCCAATACTGCCGACCACGCCGATGCCAGAATAGACAGTAAGGCCGCAGCTAAGCGTGGCTCCAATGAGCTCGGCTCCGAGTTTCGTGCGGTTCTTAACGAAGTTCTGCGCAGCACTACTCGTGACCTGTCCAGTCTTATGCGGGGTCGCGGGCATGCTTTGCTCAGCGACGACGACCTCTTCGATTACCACCGCAACATTTTCGGAGTTCGTAGTGACGCAGCTCGGAAACCCAACGGTCCTACAATGATCTGCTCCGTAGTAGCCAACAATGCAGCCTTCAAGTCCGGGTGCAGTCTGAATCCGCCACACCATTTCCTTGAGAGCGACTTCTGGGATTGTCACAGGTCGGCCTATGTGATCCGAGCGCGGTTCGGCAGACCTGATCAGCTCAGTTCGGCAGACCTGATCCGGTCCAGTTCGGCAGATGTGATCCGGCTCTTCTGAACACGCGCTCAGGCTGATT
>Ga0209082_1000207_pt1 | contig 27460 bp, 21 predicted proteins | sample ColdCreekSource_FD_184127 | JGI IMG/M metagenome (GOLD analysis project Ga0209082, IMG submission 184127) | Groundwater microbial communities from Cold Creek, Nevada to study Microbial Dark Matter (Phase II) - Cold Creek Source (SPAdes) (version 3) | ecosystem: Environmental > Aquatic > Deep... | reverse complement strand
GGAATTACTTCTGTATCGGTTTCGGAGCGAAATTTAATTCCTTTGCTAATTAGCTCTTCTTTTAACTCTAAATAATTCTCAATAATGCCATTTTGGACTACCGCCAAACCCAGCTCAGTGTCTAGATGAGGATGAGCGTTATGTTCTTCAGGTTTACCATGAGTCGCCCAACGGGTATGCCCAATACCAATTTGAGACTTATTTACTTCACGATCTAACTTTTCTCTTAGATTGTAAAGCTTGCCCTTGGCTTTAACACAATTTATTTTGCCTTCTTCAACCGTTGCCACTCCAGCCGAGTCGTAACCCCGATACTCTAAACGTTCCAAACCCGAAATTAAGATATCTGTAGCCGCTTGAGTACCGATGTATCCGACAATTCCACACATATTGAGTTCCTAGTGATTTTATCGATCGCCTCTAGTTTATATCAGATTTTAAAAATTATCCGATTCCGGTATGGCTTCAGAAGCCCCTCTTTGATTTAAAAACAGATTACCAGCCGCATCATTTTGATAAACACAGTCAATCTTGGGGTTTGCCTCTAAAGCACCGATAAAACCAAAAGTGTTCATGCGCCTTTTACAATCCCTTACTTGTTCTGAAGTTACTAGCTTTTGTTGTTCGATAATCGACCAGTTAGTCCGACGCAAAACGCATCCTGGCTGCATACGGGGTTGAGTCAGATAAACGCTGAAAGGATTTAAAGTTAAAAATACGCGCATATCCGTGACAATTGCACTAGCTCCAAATTGCTGACATAGTTCAGGATTCGGTGCTTTGCGGTCAATTTCTGAGCTTGAATCTATCGTAGCAGAATTAGAGTTATTGCTGAAGTTCAAAGCTAGCCCTACCACTATCCCCACCACAAAGACACTAGCTAAGATAGCTGCTTTGGCTACATCAAAGGGGGTTTTCTTCGGTGGAGTAGGGTTAGAGCGGTAATTGGGGGGGTCATAACGGTCGTAATTGTCTCTATTTCTGCGAGCCATATTGGTATTTTTAACTGGGTTTTGCTTCCAGCTTAAATTAAAAAGATTTTAGCTAACAGGACTTTTTTTGTCTCTGTTTCACTGTCGAGTAATGTTAATTGCGAAGATATTTCTATTTTAAAAGTTTTACCTGGTTATTTCTTAAATAAAGCTTGTTGAATCAAGGCAGGGACTTCACTTGGTCTTTTAGCCACTTTGATCCCTGCTTTTTTTAACTCGGCAACAGTTTGCCGCTCAGTATTAACTGCTGGAATCGAAGCCGAAAGATGATTGTTGATAATTGTCCAAGCATTCCGAAACACTTTTTCTTGGGGGGCTTTCAACCCTGCAATATAAGCTATGATCGGTTTATGATCACCATATTCTCGACAATAAGCGATGATCTCTTCTGTATCATTGATGCTTTGTCCAATAGAGACTATGGCTTTGGTATTAGAATCTTGATTAAGAATTGATAACCATGTTGACAAATTAGAAGCAATAATGCGTTCTGTTCCTAAACTAACTGCGATCGATTGTCCAATACCTGCTTGATTTAACTCCCAAGCTACTTCATAGCATAAATACTGACTATTCGTAATTAAACCGACTGTTCCTAGTTGATAAAATTGAGGATGGAGCTTACCCAACCAAACTTGTTCGGGAATGAGTATACCCTGACTACCGGGGCCTAACACCAGTGTATCATTAGCCAGTGCGCACTTGAGCAAGGAAATTGTGTCCAGTGGTGGCACTCCTGATGTAAAGATAATAATCCGACGAATACCTGCGAAGATCGCTTCTCGTGCTGCATCCAGTACCTGATAAGGGTGAACAAAAATCAAGCTGATATCTATTTTTTCAACTTGGGTCAGCACCTGTTCCACTAAATCAAAAACGGGTATACTTCCAACTTTTGTGCCGCCATTACCAGGACTAACTCCTGCTACAACATTAGTCCCATAAGCTTTCATTTGAACTGCATAAAAAGCAGCTTGTGAGTCATCAATTCCTTGGATGATGACCTGATTTGGGGGAAACCAATTCATAAAATTAGGGTGATTAACTGGTAAATAATTAATTAAATGTGTAACAGCTTACCTTTACCTTGATTTAACCACGGTAATTGTTTGAGATACAGCGTCTTCTAAGCTGTTGGTCAGGTACATTGTCTCTGGGATTTTCAGATTTTCAAAATTAGCTTTGTTGATTAGGCGTAAGACAAATTGAACTTGAGGTACTGAAGAAACGGGTGAACCAGCAAGTTTTTCACCACTTGTTGTTCTACTAATAGAGTTAGATGTCGAGTCGTTATTAACTAAATCAGAAACAACAGTTGTTTCTGATGTTGTAGATTTTACTAGTAGTTCAGAAGAAGCTTGACAGTAATCAGCGATCGCTTGCACGATCTCGCGACTCATCGCTTCTGTATCCCAAATATTGACTAAAATCGCCTTTAATTCCTGAACAGATTGCAATTCAATTAAAATCTGCCGTAATTGTTCGACATAGACAGTTACGTTATTTAGTTCAGAAGCACAACTATTCTCGCTATTCTCAATGACGATTGCACAAGCCGGCTTGATTTTTTTTTGCGCGATTAAATCCCATGTCAGCAATGCTAAATCACAACTGTTGCAAATAATAGCTATCTTGCCTTTTTCTTCTTTCCAATGCCAACGCCAGCTTGGATTATGTTGCTTGTTAGCCTTCTCCCCATAGTATTGATTATCTAGCTTGCTTGGAGTTTCAGGCATATTTAAGGCTTCAATGAGAGGATGCCTTGCCAAAGCATAATCGTTAATCGTAATTTTGCCATCGAGTGCCATCAACTCTCCTTTACTATTAACTCCTAAAGGATTAATCTCGATTAAATCCAAGTCTTTTTTGTTAAATAAGTAATACATTTTTTCAATGATGTCACTAACAGACTGAATTAATTTTCCAGATAAACCCATATTGGCAGCCAAACGGCGAGCATAAAATAGAGAAAACTCTCTATCAACAACCACCTGTTGCAAATTCGCCAACAAAGATTCAGCATTCATTCCACCATAAGCCGAGCCAAGCAACACTGGACATTGCAATTCATAGTCTAAAACTACAGCCAAAAAAAATTCTCTTTCAGTATGGTAGTGAGCCTCTACTAAAATAACTTCGGGGTATTCCCCCAAAATCGGCAGATTAAAAATAGTACGAGCTCCTGCTATTGCGTCAATAGTGTTAGCAACAAAGCGCACTCCCCCCGCTTTACCTCTACCGCCAGACCTTACTTGAGATTTCAAGACTACTGGGTAAGGAATTTGCAGTTGCTTAATTTTTCGAGCATCTTTAATCGTCTGGGAAGGCAAAATAGGAATACCGACACCACGAAACAATTCTTTAGCTTGATATTCTAGTATCTCCATGTTTAGTTATGGATTAATTAATTAAATTAATTAATTTGTTACCTTATGTTGACATTGTTCAATTATTTGCCTAATCTCTTGAAAATACAGTCAAGAAGCAATTATGATAAATATTGCTTAAAAACTTGATCATTGTGGATGTAAATAATTACATAATAGTTGCAGTAACAACAATAACGTTGGGATTTCGAGATTAGTATCTTATACTCATATTCTAGTATCGCCTAAAGTTCGCTGTTTTGCTTGCATTTACACCCTGTTAACAATTCCCAACTAGATAGATCAATAATTCAACTATGCCCTACAAATATTACGAGCTATTTTTTCACGAAGCCGAAATGTTGAGAGTTCAAATAACAAACATCTAAATCCGCAAAGAAATAACTGTTCGACTTAAAACAGCTATGGCAACATCTCATAACTATGGAAGGGGAATGGAAAAAGTTGTAATCATCATCAACGCCGACGTTAGTGAACAAGGAAAGCTAATTTCAGCTTCGCCAGTAACGCAAAAAATGGTTGAGGCTTTAAAGCAAAGTATTGTTGCTCATTCCTCGTCATCAACAACTGTAGAAATAATCTCTGCTGCGACCTTATGGTCAAGACAATCAAAAATAAACCACAAAGATTCTGAGACGATTTATTGTCCCTTGACTATTCAATTACCAGAATACTTCGATTTTCCTGAAAAGAATATTTACGCCGCTTGTAAAGATCTTCTTAGTAGAAGACGTTGGGTAGAAAGAAATTTAGGATTTAAAACCAGTGTTGGGGATTCTTGGTTAGGTCATCTTTGGCTACCCATAGTTATGACAGGTAAAAAAACAATCTACGCCGGGATTATTGGAGAAGGAGCAGTACCAAATTCTTATGAACAACCAATAGATATACCTCTTCGTCAGCGTAAGTCCCTTCATACATTAGCAGATCAACTGTTAGATTCTTTAGATGCTCCTCCAGCAACATACTTGCTTCAATTCAGTTTATACAATGGTGAAATTGTTTTTGATCGTCTTTGGCCCTTTCCTGCGGCACCTGCCTTAATTACTCTCAAAACTCAACATCCTAATCTATTTAATTGTCATTGGTCTTGTTTGACTCAGCAACCAATTTTAGACATTAATATTTCCGATGCCATGCCGATATAAATCGTAACTCGTTCACATCAAACAAGATTTATTCAAAGTTTATTAATGTGAACGAGTTATCGGCATAATCGGAATTTTATAATAACCGATGAAAATTTATACTTTTTTTTAAAAGCTTATAGCCTACATTGTCCGCCGCTGGGGAGAGCTGCATCGCTCTTGAATTTCACGTACCGAGAGTTATCGTTGCCGCAGTATAATAACCTAAGAAAAGATTTTCGCTCATTGGTTATAGATATTAATAGAGGTTTCTTACCATGCCTTCACAACAAAATAAACCTTTATTTATCTTAGTAGATGGTCATTCTTTAGCTTTTCGTTCTTACTATGCCTTGACTAATTCTCATCGAGGGCCGTTAGTTACTTCTACAGGAATTCCTACTAGTATTTGTTTTGGATTTATTAATTCTTTATTACAGGTTTTAGAAGCAGAAAAACCTGACTTTATGGCGATCGCATTTGATTTAAGTGACCCTACTTTTCGCCACGAAGCTGACTCTAATTATAAAAGCGATCGCAAAGAAACTCCTGAAAACTTTATCCCCGATATGCTTAATTTGCAACAGCTATTGGCTGCATTTAATTTAACTATTATAACTCAGTCAGGGTATGAAGCTGATGATATTTTAGGTACTCTAGCGACACAGGCAAGTGCAGACGGATATTGTGTCAAAATTGTCAGTGGCGATCGCGATATGTTTCAATTAGTTGATGATCAGCGAGAGATTAGTGTTTTGTATCTGCACAATCAAGCTTTTAAAACAACCTCTCAAGGCTATACGGAATTTAATCGCGCAGGCGTGATTACTAAAATGAGCATCAAACCTGAACAGGTAGTCGATTACAAAGCATTATGCGGTGATAAATCTGACTGTATTCCTGGAGTAAAGGGAATCGGCGATAAAACTGCCGTTAAGTTATTGAATGAGTATGAAAACCTAGATGGAGTTTATGCCAACATCGATAAGATTAAGGGTGCAACTAAGAAGAAACTGGAAACAGGAAAGGAAGATGCTTTACATTCTCAACATTTGGCACAGATTGCTTTAAATACTCCTGTTGCTGTTAGTTTGACTGACTGTAAATTAACAGGCTTTGCTAGGGAAGAAGTTCTACCTTTGCTTGAAAAATTGGAATTAAAAAAAGCGATCGCAAGCTTAAATAAGTTACAAGTAAAACTAGGCGGGGCTGCCGAAATAGATGCAGAAAAACAAGTTATAGAAGTAAAATCTACTAGTGCTAAAAATGAGCATGGTCAATTGTCTTTATTTGCCGATGATTTTACTACAGCAATTGAACCAGAGATAATTAAACAAGAACTTTTTACACCACAACTTAATACTAAAATTATTGATACCGAAGTCAAATTACAGCAGCTAATTAAAACTCTTGAAAAACATACTGATTCAGAACATCCCGTTGCTTGGGATACGGAAACTACTTCTTTAGAAACTCAAGATGCTGAATTAGTTGGTATTGGCTGTTGTTGGGGAAATCAAGATACAGATATTGCCTATATTCCCACTGCACATATAAAGGGCGAGCAGTTAGATAAACAACAGGTATTATCGGCTTTAAAACCAATCCTCGAAAGCGAGGACTATCCCAAAGTTTTGCAAAATGCTAAGTTTGATCGCCTGGTTTTACATCATCAGGGAATTAAGTTGGCTGGGGTAGTTTTTGATACTATGTTAGCCAGTTATGTTCTTAACCCCGAAACTACTCATAACCTGGGGGATTTATCAAAACGTTACAGCCTAGAAATTGCTGCTAAAAGTTATCAGGATCTGGGTATTCCTAAAGGCAAAACTATAGCTGATGTAGATATTGAAGTCGTTGCTGACTATTGTGGACTTGATGCTTATGCTACTTATTATTTAGTAGCTAAACTTAAACAAGAATTAGCTAAATTTCCTGACTTATATAAATTGCTATTAGAAGTAGAACAACCGCTAGAATCAGTTTTAGCCACGATGGAAGACACGGGGATTAATTTAGATACAGAGTATCTCCAAAAATTTGCTCAAAAGCTAGACCAAGACTTAGAACATCTCGTCGAAAAAACTTATGAAGAAGCAGGAGAAGAATTTAATTTAAGTTCGCCTAAACAACTGAGTGAAATTTTATTCGATAAACTTGGTTTAGATCGCAAGAAATCTCGTAAAACCAAGACAGGCTATTCCACAAACCAGGCTGTATTAGAAAAACTTAAAGGCGATCATCCCGTTATCGATAATATGCTAGAGTATCGAACTTTAGCTAAACTTAAGTCTACTTACGTCGATGCCCTACCAGCTTTAGTGCGATCGCAAACAAAAAGACTCCATACTAACTTTAATCAAACTGTGGTGGCGACAGGAAGACTATCTTCTTCTAATCCTAACCTCCAAAATATTCCCATCCGTACCGAATTTTCTCGTCAAATTCGTCAAGCTTTCATTCCACAACCAGGTTGGCTATTAGTAGCAGCAGATTATTCTCAAATTGAACTGAGAATTTTAGCTCATTTAAGTCAAGAATCAGTTTTACTTGAGGCTTATCGTAATAACAGAGATGTCCATAGTGTCACCGCCAGACTATTATTTGAAAAAGCAGAAATAACTCCTGAAGAAAGACGTTTAGGTAAGATAATTAACTTCGGCGTTATCTATGGCATGGGAGCGCAAAGATTCTCTAGGGAATCTGGTTTTAAAACTGAAATTGGCAAGGAGTTTATTGATAAATATCGCCAGAAATATTCTCAGGTTTTTGAATATTTAGAAGGAGTTAAAAAACAAGCGATCGCACTAGGATATGTTAACACTATTTTAGGTAGAAGACGCTACGTTAATTTAACAAGTGATAGTCTAAATCAGTTAAGAGGAAGCGACCCACAGACAATCGATTTAGATAACCTTAATTACAGTTACTCAGACGTGCAGACATTAAGGGCGGCTGCTAATGCTCCGATTCAAGGTTCTAGTGCTGATATTATTAAAATCGCCATGATTAAACTACAAAAAATTCTGCAAAATTATCAAGCGCGTTTATTACTACAGGTACACGATGAATTAGTTTTAGAAGTACCACCCGACGAATGGTCAGAATTACAGCCAATAATTAAATCAACTATGGAAAATGCAGTAGATTTAAGTATTCCTTTAGCTGTAGATATTCATGCAGGTAAAAACTGGATGGAAGCTAAGTAACCTGAGTTCGGATTAAATAATAGATTTCTTGTATTAAGCAGCAAAATCGTAAACAGGGGTTTCTATAAAGTGACTCGGTTTTGTCTGTTCGCTGATAATTTGTTTAATACGCTCTAGAGTAGCAGGAGAAAAGAATTGCTCGCCAGTTTCGACATTGACTCGTGCGGGAACGTTTTCAATGAGGAAAAATTGACCATTCATTTCCAATGAATAAGTTACTTTGGTTTCGATTAATGTTTCATTATATTCTTGGTTCATTAGCGTGTTTAGAAAGCTCAAATCGATCTTGTTTGATTTTCTCGTATATTGCTTCAATCGAAGGTGACATATTTTTTCAGTAGCTGTCAGCTATCAGCCGCCGGGACGGGATGCGATAGCTGATAGCTTTTAGATAAGTCTTTCGAGTTTCCCACGGAAGACTTTTAATTCTAATTTGAATAACTTTGGACTATAGTACCAGGTTCGCATTGCGCACACTTTTCCACTATGTATATAATATCATGTCAAGATGCAAGTTTAGCAGCAAAAATAATTTAACAAAATGCGAGACAACTCTCAGTCTTCGGCTACGCCAAGGCTGAGACGGCGGGTAACATCACTCACGAAACCTCGCCGTTTCCGCCTTATGAATCGAGCTTACCACAAGCGCAAAATTCACTTTCTAGAACAATTCTATCATTATATGTTATAATGATAGCTATGATTAGACAGGCACAGAAAGTACGAATTTATCCAACTGACGAACAAAAACAGCAATTAGCAGGAGCTATGGGTTGTTCTCGTTGGTGGTGGAATTTTGCTCTCAACAAAAGTATTGAAACCTACAAAGAGACAGGTAAAAGTTTGTCTCGCGCAGGACTCAATGCTTTACTACCTAGTCTAAAAGAAGAACATGAATGGTTGAGAACAGAAGTTTATTCTCAATCACTGCAACAGACATCACTTAATTTGTCTCGTGCTTTTATTAACTTCTTTGAGAAACGAAGCTCATTTCCTAAATTCAAATCTAAGCATGGTAAACAATCTGTTGGTTTTCCTCAATCAGTAAAGATTATTGATAACTGGATCAAGTTACCCAAGATTGGATTAGTCAAAGCTGTATTTGAGCGTCGCTATGTTGGCACAATCAAGACTGTTACCATCTCTAAAGATAGTTCAGATAGGTATTTTGCTTCAGTTCTTTATGAATTAGAAGCTTGCTTTATATCTGGCACACCACAAGGGTGCAATGATGGTGACAAAATAATTGGCTTAGATCTAGGAATCACTGATTTTTGCATAGCTAATGATGGGACTAAGACTAGTAAATATGCTAATCCTAGACACTTCCTCAAGCATGAGAAAAATCTAGCTCGAAAACAGCAGAAACTATCTAGAAAACTAAAGGGAAGTAAAACCAGACAAAAAGCCCAAAAATTACTCGCTAAAGTTCATGCACGTATTAGTAATGTCCGTCAGGATTTCTTACACAAACTAAGTAGAAAACTGACTAACGAAAGCAAAGTCATTGTGGTGGAAAACCTCAATGTGAAAGGCATGGTGCGTAACCATAAATTAGCCAAAGCAATATCTGATGTTGGATGGGGGATGTTCGTAAATTTTCTAAGCTATAAACTAGAGCGTGAAAATAAACGCCTGGTTGAAATCAGTAGATGGTTTCCTTCATCTCATATCTGCCCTGATTGCCTAACTCAAACTCCGAAAATGGACTTGAGTATTAGAGAATGGATTTGTTTGAACGCATCATGTGGCAAAACTCATGATCGTGATATCGCTGCTAGCCGAAATATCAGAGCAGAAGGTATCAGAATCCTAAAGACGGATGGAACAGCCGTCTCTGCTAGTGGAGGGACTGTAAGACCAAACCGAGGACGAAAGACCAAGGTAAGGCAAGACTCAGCGAAGCTAGAAACTCAGTCCTCGCGTAAGCAGGGCTGAGTAGTTCATTTTCTTTTATTCGTACATTAGGTAAAAAATACCCAAAATCTATGTCTAATAAACAAGTACGAAAAGCTGTGATTCCTGCGGCGGGTTTTGGTACTCGTTTATATCCTGCCACCAAAGCTCTTAAAAAAGAACTGTTTCCGATTATTGATCGAGATGGACGAGCCAAACCGCTCATCTTGGCTATAGTTGAAGAGGCGATAAGTGCAGGCATCGAAGAAATAGGAATTGTAGTCCAAGAATGCGATCGCACTGTATTTAGTGACCTATTTAAATCAGCACCTAAACTTGAACTGTGGCAAAAATTATCAACAGAAAATAGAGAATATAGCAAGTATTTACAAAAAATAGGCGATCGCATTACTATTTTGACTCAAGCTGAACAAGAAGGATATGGTCATGCCGTATTTTGTACTAAAGATTGGGTCAATAATGAGCCTTTTTTATTGTTACTAGGTGATCATGTTTATACCTCGGATACAGATATTTCTTGTGCCAAACAAATGGTTGATATTTATCAACAAGTCAGCCAAAGTGTAATTGGTTTGACTGTAATGTCAGCCGATATTATTCATAAGGCTGGTTGCGTTAGCGGAACATGGCAACAAGAAAAATCCATTTTAGAAATTACTCAGATATATGAAAAACCAACAGTAGAATACGCCAGAGAGCATCTAACTGTTCCAGAGATGAAAGCAGATGAGTTTTTAGGCATTTTTGGAATGTATATTTTAGAGTCAGATATCTTTGATTTATTGGCAGCGGATATTAATAACAATGAACGTTACAAAGGGGAGTTTCAGTTAACAACTTGTCTGGATAAATTAAGACAAGAAGCAGGCGCGATCGCCTATTTAGTAAAAGGGCAATATTACGATACGGGAATGCCTTTATTTTATCGTCAGACCATGATTGATTTTTATAAAAATACGTCTGATGTGAATTAGGAAAAAAGGGTTGATCGGGCAAGATTGCCCTGAGGAGATAACATTTATAATGTAAGGTTGGTATAAATATCTGCAATCATCGAATTATAGAAAGCACGTTGTTTTCTGTTCGTTTACTATCGGAGCGCCAATACGGTCATTTGATCGCTCGTACGGATGGATTGACTGCTAACCATGCCATGAGCATCAGAATAATACAGCTTGTAAGGCTAAAAAGAATTGTCAGATTTAAATCCACTAATAAGCCCGCTAAAGCAAAAGAAAAAGGTGCAATACCAAAAGAAGAAAGCATTCTCAAACTCATTACTCTTCCCAGTATTGCAGGTGGAGTTTGCTTTTGAATCCAAGTTATTTCCGTCACAATAAAAAAGCCAGTACAGAATCCTAACACGACGAGCGTTAAACTAGCTAAAGCTACATTTGGGACAAAGCCAAGAAACATTAAACTCGTGCCTTGTATCGTTCCCAGAATTAACATCAATACTCCAAGTCTGGGAATATTTCGGAATAATGATGGTGCTAATGCTCCTAATAGGCCACCCCCTCCCCAAGCGGAATTCATGACCCCCAAAGCAACTGCACCGCCTGGAAAGCGACTATGAGCTAGTGATGTGACACCAATTTGTAATGGGCCGATAAAAGCCAAATTGTATACCATAACGACCAGTAACACCGTTCTCAGTGCTAAGTTGTGCCATCCATAATTGATTCCCTCGCGAATGCCAGTCATTAAACTCCAAATTTTGCTGCTTAAGGAAGGTGGATTCTTTGGAGTTAAATCATCCACACTTTGTAGAGATTCTATATTCGGCTTGAGCGAAGTTTTTATAAATAACAAAACGATCGTCGTAAATACAAAAGTTGCCGCATCAATGGCAAATGCACTCTCAATACTAATAGTAGCGATAAGTAATCCCCCAAAAGCTGGACCGAGAGTTAAAATTAGCTGATTCATTCCTTGATTCAAGGTGTTACTTGCTACTAACAACTCCTTTTGTACTAGACTCGGTACGATCGCTTTTGAGGCTGGGATAAAAAAGCCATCTACAATGCCAAGACAGACTGAAAATAGATAAAGATGCCATATTTGTATAGCTTGGAGTGCAACAATTACTGTCAATAAAATTACTATTACAGCGCGTAAAGCATTAGCAACTATCATTACCAGTCGGGGTGAAATGCGATCGCTTACGACACCTCCCAATAACATTAAAGTAGCACGGGGAATTGCTGCCGCCATTAAGACTGTCCCTAAGCTAACTCCAGAATTGGTTAACTGTATAGTCAACCAGGGTAATGCTACTAGAAAAAATTGGTCTCCTAAAAGAGAAACATTTTCGCCAATAAATAAAAGTAGAAAGCTACGAACCCTTAGCGGTTGCCAAAAAGAGATTTGATTATCCTTTGAAAGATTGGATTTTGCCATAGAGGAATCCTAGATTAATCGCGCGCGAAGTTGATCAGGATAACCGCCAAAAGAGAACATAGGCATAGAAAGAAAGAGTGTGTATAAATAATTTGCCGACTGCCATAAAAAGGAGTCGTTGATTAATTCACTTTACGTTGATAGCCTTGCCAGTATTTTTCTCGAAGTTTGCCTTTTTGTACTTTTCCACTTGGTGTTCTGGGTAAGGTTTGCACAAACTCCACACTTCGGGGTAATTTAAAGTCGGCAAGTTTACCTCGCACAAAATTAATAATATCCAGTGCTTTCGCCTGCATTCCTGCTTTTAAAACTACAACCGCTTTAATCGATTCTCCAAAATCTTGATCGGGAATGCCAATAACTCCCACTTCTTCAATAGCGGGATGTTCGTATAAAATATTTTCAATCTCTGCCGGATAAACATTCTCCCCAGCGTAGCAGATCATATCTTTAAGGCGATCGCAAATATAGATGTAGCCTTCTTTATCACAATAACCTGCATCTCCCGTATGAATCCAACCATCGACTAAAGTTTTAGCTGTTGCTTCGGGTAATTTCCAATAGCCGAGCATTTTGGCGGGTGATTTGAGCCAAATTTCGCCAATTTGAGAAGGAGGCAGTTTTTTTCCTGCACTATTTACAATAGCAACTGATACGCCAGGAAAAGGCTTCCCAGCAGATTTCAATAAATTAGTATTGCTAGAAGTATGTGCTGCTTCTGGTAGACATACGGCACAATTTCCCGTTTCAGTTAGACCATAAATTTGGACAAAATCGCCTGAGAACGTTTTCATGGCTTCTCTCAATAACGATTCGGCAATCGGGGAACCACCATAGAGAACATATGCTAGGGATGAAAAATCGGTTTCTTGGCATTGAGGTTCTAAAAGCATGACTTGAATCATTGCTGGCACCATCGCCGCTTTAGTAATGCGATATTTCTCAATAACTTCAAGCACTTCAATCGGATTGAAAGCTGGGAGTAAGATATTTTCTGCTCCAGCGACAAAACCTCGAATCGCCCACCATAACCCCCCGATGTGAAAAAAAGGAACGACGAGCAAACTTTTGTCAGTTTGCCGCCAATTCAGCCAATTTTGCCCTTGTCGAGTCCATTCCTTGGCTACAGCAAAAAAGCTATAATGTCCTAGTTGAACGCCTTTAGGTCTTCCTGTAGTACCACTAGTATAAAGCTGCACGGCGACATCATTAGGAGCGATCGCAATTTCGGGACTAACATCGCTACATTGCTGACACCATTGATGATAGTTGAGCCAATTTTCGGCGTTTTTTTCGGTAGTAATGAAGGTTTTAAGCTTAGTCAGCTCGCTTTCGAGCGATTTAATTAAATCATGAAACTCTGAGCCGACAAAAAGAAGTTCCACTTCAGCATCGTTGAGGATATAACTCACTTCTGAAGCAGCTAAACGCCAATTAATTGGGACTAAAACAGCCTTAATTTTAGCGCAGGCAAATAAAATCTCATAGCTTTTGGGAGAGTCTTTTGCTATAATTGCAACTCGCGATCGCGCTTTGATTCCCTGTGCTAGTAAGCCATTGGCGAGGCGATCGCTCTGCTGATCTAATTGTTGATAGGTGATAATTTCATGTCCCAAGATCAAGGCTTTAGCATTGGGAAATTCTCGTGCCTGTACACGAGATAAATCGGCTAAAGTATCAAATTCTTGCATTAATTTATTCCCCAATGTTATTGATCTGTAAAAGTTATTAAAAATTTTCGGTCTTAGACGATTGCACGGCTTCAAGACAAGCTTGTAGTTCTTGGGCAAGCATTTCAACATATGGAGGGCGAACAATGGTAAAGTGATTGCCTGCTAAAGCTTTGGTGTAGCTTACACCCGTTGTATATTCTGACCAGTCGGTATGAGATATTGTTGATTCTAGTCGGTCTAAAGCCCACCAAATATGGAGTTTTGTTTGAATTTTCGGCGGGGAGTGATTGCTGAGTAGCTTCTGGTGTACCTCAGTTAGAGTTAATTGTTTTTGCCAGACATCGAAGGAAATATTTTTGCTAAGAATATTTCTTGTTTGTCCCCAAGTTAAAATTTTCTGTAAGCGATCGCTTGGGGATAAATTTATGAGTGACTCGCGTAATACTTGCTGTTCACTTTCAGCTAAATTCATTAAAGCTTCAACGAACTCACCGCCCAATATAGATGCAAATTCGAGAAATGGATCTCGCTTTAAAGTGGGGAGATTTTCTGGAATTAAAAAGGCATCGACAAGTCCAACAAAAGCGACTTTTTGCTGCTGTTGTTCTAGTTGTTTGGCAATGCTCAGAGCTAGAACTCCCCCCATAGACCAACCCAGGAGATAGTAAGGCTCTTGTGCTTGTTCTTGACGAATAGCCTTGGTATATTCGATTGCCATCTCCTCAATACTATGGTGTTCATGGTTGGGGTTATTGATAGCGCGAGATTGTAAGCCATAGATCGGGCGATCGCCACTTAGGCAATTGATAAGCTCATTGTATGGCATAATTTGCCCTCCAGCTGCATGGATGCAAAATAAGGGAGGCTGAGTCTCGGCAATCTGGATCGGAACAAGGTAGTTAGAAGTAATTTTTGGCAAAGGGAGATCACAATCGCGACCTTTTTGAGAGTTAACTTGACGTGATTCCCCAAGCGTCCGCTCTAATCCTGCTACTGTGGGATTTTCTAACAGACGACGGAGAGAAAACTCCAGATTAAAGGTTTGCCGTAGTCGGGAAATAACCTGAGTAGCGAGTAAGGAATGTCCTCCCAATTCAAAAAAATTATCGTAAATACCTACCTGTTGTAGTCCAAGAACTGAAGCCATAATCTTGGCGATCGCTATCTCGTTTGGCGTACGGGGTGCAGTAAATGCTTCAAGGCGGTTTTTGGCTAAATCTGGTGCGGGTAAAGCGCGGCGATCAATTTTACCGTTGGCAGTCAAAGGCAAAACCTCTAACATCACAAAAACCGAAGGCATCATATACTGAGGCAATTTTTGCTGGAGAAACTCTCTTAGTTCGCGACTATTTAGAGTCTTTGATTGAGTTACGATATATGCTGCTAAGTATTTATTACCTGAACGCTCTTCTCTGGCGATTACTACCGCTTCTTTTACTTGTGGCTGACTGATTAAAACTGCTTCTACTTCCCCTACTTCAATGCGAAAACCGCGCACCTTTACTTGATTGTCAATTCGACCCAAGAATTCAATATTGCCATCGGGCAAATAGCGAGCTATATCCCCTGTCTTATAGAGCTTTTGAGCAGGATCAAAGGGATTGCTAATAAATTTCTCCTGCGTCAAATCTGGGCGGTTGAGATAACCTCGAGACATACCCAAACCGCCAAGGTGCAGTTCTCCAGGCACGCCGATTGCTAAGGGTTGGAGTTGGTTATCTAGGATATAAACTTGCATATTGCCAAAGGGTCTGCCAATAGGAATCACCGCCTCATTCGCTAATTCTACTGTTGTGCTTTCAAAATAAGTGCTGTCGATTGTCGCTTCAGTTACTCCATAGGAATTAATTAAGCGCGTTTCTACACCACAGATACGCCGAAACTCCTCAAATTCTCTGACATACAAAATATCCGAACCAACAACGAGCAACTTCAGGAAGTGGAGATTTTGCTGCGTATTCTCCAAATACTGCACCAAGTTTTTTAAGACAGCGGGGACGAATTCAGCACTATCAATCTCTTCATCACACATTAGTTGATAAAGTTTCTGTGGTTCTAACAACAAATCACGAGGACATAAAACTAACTTTGCTCCCGAACACAAGGCACGAACCCAGTCTCCGCTAAAGACATCAAAAGAGAAACTCGCCATCTGCAAGTGGCTTTTGAGAGTTGGCAGTTTGTATGAATTCTCCCATCCATGATAAGCATTAACGAGATTGCGATGAACTACAAGTACGCCCTTAGCTTGTCCAGTCGAACCAGATGTATAAACTGCATAGGCCAAATTATCTGGTGTTGTCTGAACTGCTAGATTTGCCTCACTGTAAAGTGCGATCGCTTTTTGCTCTTGTTCTAACAAGATGATCTTTGTTTTTTGCTTCGGTAATTCTTCGACTAGCTTTTCTTGAGTCAACAGAACCGATACCCGCGCATCTGAGAGGATGAAACTTAGACGAGCTTGAGGATAGGCAGGGTCGAGTGGCAAATATGCCCCACCTGCTTTGAGTACAGCCAGCAGACTGACAATCATCTCTAAAGAGCGATCAAGGCAAATTCCTACTAATACTTCTGATCTAACGCCTAATTGCTGCAAATAGCGAGCAAGCTGATTAGCACGATGATTTAATTCTCTGTAGGTTAATGTAGACCCCTCAAACGTCACTGCTAATGCATCGGGTGTCCGTTCTACCTGTGCTTCAAACAATTGATGGATACAACCAGAAAGGTCAAAATATTGTTGAGTTTTATTCCAAGCTTCTAATTGCTGTTTCTCTGCTTTCCCCAACATGGGTAACAAACCAATCGCTTGATCGCTATTGGTGACAATTGCTGCCAATAAATTTTGGAAATGTTCAGCCATGCGTTTAATTGTGGCTGTTTCAAATAAGTCTGCGTCGTACCTGAAGATACCAAAAATCGATTCACTCGTCTCGATAATGTCCAGACCAAGATCGTACTGTCCTTCATCGTACTGTCCTTCTTGTTGAGGAATGACAAATGGCTCTAAAGATAGCCCTCCCCAATCTTCGCGCGTTTTAGCTTTAGTAGATACAGATAATTCATAATCTGCTCCCATATCCTGCAATTTCAAAAGATTAAAAACTACTTGATAAAGCCCAGCAAGAGTAGCACCATTATTGAGCTGCAAGTTTTCAATTAGCAATGCAGAAGGATAATCTTGATGGGTGAGTGCTTCTAATACTGTTTGGCGTACTTGAGCTAAAAACTCGCCAAAAGTAAGTTCCTTAGTAACTTTAGCCCGTAAGGGAATCATATTAAGAAAGAAGCCGATAGTTCGCTCAAACTTAGACTGACTCCTCCCCTCAGTAGGAGAACCGACGATGATATCGTACTGTCCTGTATACCGATGCAGCAGCACTTGAAAGACAGCTAAAAGAGTCATATAAAGAGTTGCACCTTGAGACTTAACCATTGTCTTTAGTTGATCTGTTAACTTGCGATCTAGTTCAAAACTATAAGACACTCCCCGATGGTTTTGTACCAGCGATCTCGGGCGAGCTACGGGTAGTTTGAGAATTGGCAACTCACCGCTTAATTGTTGTCGCCAATAATCCCAATGGGCTTCGCCAATAGAACTTTTTAACATCTCCCTTTGCCACTGCACAAAGTCACCATATTGTCTCTCAATCGGCGGGAAAGATATAGGTTGTCCCGTACTTTCTGACTGATAAAGCGATCGCAATTCGTCGAGCAGAATGCCAAACGAAAAACCATCAATAGCAATGTGATGGATACCAAGTAATAAAATATAGTCTTGTTCAGAACGAGCAAATAAATTCACTCGGACTAAACTACCCCGTTCTAAATCAAAAGGATATCGGTGAGCAGCGATTACTTTTTCTCTCAGTTCGTGCCAACTCCAACTCGAAGCATCGATCTGTTTAATGCAGACTTCCTGATGTTCGACAACTTCTTGAAAAGGTTCGCCATCTTGTTGCTTAAACATCGTCCGCAGAGTTAAATGACGCTCAACTAACTTTTGCACAGCTCTTTGTAATGCTGGAATATTTAAAGCAGAGCAAATACGTGCAGTAAAAGCAAGGTTGTAAGCTGCACTTTCTGGGGCTAATTTATAGAGAAACCATAAACCTTGCTGTCCATAAGTTAAAGGGTAAGATTTAGGTACATTGTATTCATCTTTTTGGTGAACATCAAATGCTGCAATTTCCCCTGGAGGCGGATTTAAAAGCTGTTCAACTACTACAACCAAATCAGTGAGTTTGGCGTCTGCCATAAACTTAACCGCACTCACATCTACCGACAAATCAGTTCTCAATCGATTCCTTAATTTAACCGCTATCAAAGAGTCAATTCCTAAGTATTGAAGAGGTTGTTGCTCCTCTACATCAGAGGCTTCAATGCCTATAAGTTTAGCGATTTGCTCCTGAAGATAAGCGACCAAAAATTTTCTACGTTCGCTTTGGGTTATATTTTTAAGTGTTTTGGAATCGACAAGTTGAGCATTCATCGCAGAAAATTTTAATTAGGCTTTAATTAGGCGTATATCGTCTTTTCAAAGTAACTTTATACTGAGGAATTCTTTAGTAAGATGATCTTAAGCAAATACATTATTTTGCTTACTATCAATTGTTGCTTGGGGTTCGCTATTTAAGATAGCAATAGTAACATCTCCTTCTGCCCAACCTTCATGGTTATCATAAAAGGCGCAGGAAGTTTTCATCATAATTAAATTGCCGCGATCGCTACATTTATTAATTGAGAGAGTGCCTTGAAAATTTCTAGCGTTGATCGGCTTTTTAAAAGCACTTGAAAACTTGACGATTAAAAAATCACTAAGCTGACGGCGTTTATAAGTTTCTAAATCCCAACCTTGCATTGCCTCTGCTACATTATTTTGGATTAAATAAGCGATCGCTACATAGCAGATTTGATTGAAGCAAATATTAAACTCGACCGCATTAAAATGTCCAGTATCATCGATATAGCAAGACTCTGGAATAGAAAATTTACCTTGGACAAACCATCGTCCGTGATCTGGTAATTCTGGATATTGGAATTGAGCCTTTTGCAGATACTTACAGTGTTCTTTATATGGCTCAATAAATCTATTTAATAAGCTTTGGTTGATATCATCTACCTTGATAAATTTCTGCTCAATCTTCATCATAAAAAACCTAATTTAGATCAAAGTTACGCAAATCTAAGAGAGAAGAAAAAATGTATTTTTCAAACCGATTCTCTCGATAAATTAACGGTGTTTTATTTTTGAATTGTGGCTGTTTTAAGTGCATAATCTAAGAGTAAATCTCGAAACTATGCACCAGTTTGTTATCTTTAGCTAGCGCAAAAGCAATGACTTTTCGGCTTCTTTTTCAGCAGAAAGATAAAAAGGTAGTCCATCATCAACTCCAATGCGATAACTGACGCTTTTCTCTCCTGGCGCTACCTTAGATGCCATATGGTTCAGCGTTCTGTTCTCCCACAAAATTAGATCCCCGTCTTGCCAAACGTGAGTATAAATATGTTCAGGGCGCTCGATAAAGGCAAACAATTCTGGTAATTTTTTTTGGTTAGTTTCATAATCTAAACCCTCGATTCCAGTCGTAAAACCTGAACTTGCATACAAAATTTTGGCTCCAGTGACTGGATGCGTCACAACTGCTGGATGTCTAACAGCAGGAAATCTCTCTTCTATATCGCGCAGGATATCTATAATGGCTTTGTCGATGTCCCACTCTTGAACCTTATAACGCCATTTCCCTTCATGTATTAGATATTTGCCATCGACATAACTTTTTAAATGAGCAGGTAATGTCTTGTAAACCTGCTGCATATCGATGTAATAAGTCTCTCTAATTGACTCTGGTAATATCTGTGGATAGAGCATTGTCAAAGGCAGTGGCTCTTCAAGAAACGCACAGTCCGTATGCCAATATCTACCCGTCCCACGAACTCCAAACTTTTTCCCATCTTTGAGCAAATTAGATGATACGAAGATTTCAGGATGCTCTGGATGATGGTAGTTATCTTGAGGATAAACTTGTGGAGTACCAATTTTTTGAGCAAACTCTAAATATTGATTGTCATTTATCTTTTGCTCTCTAAAAATTACGAGTTTATAATCGTATACAAGTTGTTTGATTTCCTCAATTTCTATTGGAGTCACTGAGGCAACGTCCAGATCGAGAATTTGAATACCGATTTGCTCTAAAGGTGGGGAAATTACTTTCATGTTTTCCTTGGTAATCACTTTTAGTGTTTTCTCTTCAGACTCTCAATTTTCTTTAAAAGCCCAATTTTCGATTAACTGCTCGATTTGTATATATCTAGTACATTATTAGTGAAGTGAACTTCATTTACAATGCAAGATTGGGAGCTAAGACTGACGATTTTTTGATGTTGTGACCAAGCGCGATCGCCTTTGTCAAGCCAGTTGCAATCACCCTAACATTTATCAAAAAAAATGCCAACTTCTGAGTTTTGCATCGAACAACGTGAAAAGGAAAGACAAAAACTCAGAAAGACTTTAACGTTATGCTTTGCCAGTTCGGTATTGTTTCATAGTGTGTTGGCGTTAACTTTTGCGGATTGGCAAAGTCAATCGCCTAAATCTCTTCAGACAAAAAAACCGATACAAATAATGATTCTCCCACAATCCCGAGGGCGATCGCCTGGAATTGCCTCCACTACAAAACTCAAGCCAAAATCTAACCCTGTTCAAACTACTTCTGCACTTCCATCTCAAGCGAAACCATCATCCACCAAAACGCCTCTAAATCCAGCCCCCCAAACCGTTACCCCACCACCTAAAGTAGAACAGCCTCAACCCCCAAAAATTAAACCTTCTGAGCCTACTATCCCCAAATCAGATTCTCCTCCTGTATTAACTTCAACTCAGACACCAGTAAAATCACCAAAGATTTTTGCTCAACCAAAGACAAATCATGATGTTAAACGTTTGGAAAATCCAGAACACTCAACCAAGCCTCGTACAAATTTCCCTACAGATCGCCATCCAGAAAAACTGGCGATTCCTCCCAATGATCAACCAGTCAAACCAGAAATATTCAAGAGACAAACTAATTCTGCTTCAATTCTCGACACCAATAGCGATCGCTTGAGAAACCGCTACAGAATGCCCAATCTTGCTCAGAATCCTGGACAATCTACTCAACCTGAAAGTTCCAAAATAGCTACTAATTCTAGTTCTAGCAGTCCGTCTAATTCTGGAAATAGCTCAACAGCAAGACAGAGTGGGGCGCAGAATAATACCTCGACTACACAAGGTAATAATTCTACTGCTACTAATACCATCCCCGCTCAACCCAAAACACCACTGTCCATCAGCTGTGAAGAAAATTGCCAACCTGAATACCCCTCGGTTTTAGACGGCGCAGAAGGTAGTGCGGGGATTCGGCTGACTATTAGTGAGGATGGTAAAGTTATCGATGCTGCGGTTGCCGTATCTAACGGTAATCCCACATTAGATCAAGAAGCCTTACAAGCCGCAGAGCGCATGGAGTTTAGTTCTATTGAGCGCGATCGCGCCATCGTACAGATTAATATTACTTTTACCGTTACAGGCTCAGATTTTGAACGTCAAGCGCATCAAAAAGAAGAAAAACGAATTAAATAATTAATCAGGCTTCAAAAAAATTTAAGTACGACAATCAGTCTTTTGATTCCAGTTTTTTTTAATGATAGGGTTATAAGTTGTTTTCTAAGCTAAGCTGATGTGCATTTAAACTGCATATTATTACAAACGCGAAACTAACCATCAAACCCTCTCCGTGTCTCCGTGTCCCCTTGTCTCCGCGTCAGTCATAACTAGTCAATTAAATGATTAACAGCTTAGCTGTTCTGAGTCTTGAGGTAGTTCTCTAGATGGCAAACCCGTAAGAGCTTGAATACCGAGCTTCCCCACAGCATAAATATCACTATATTTGCCAGGTTTTCCTATCGCTTGTTCTGGTGGCATATATGAACTTGTACCAATCCCAACTGTAGTTGTTCCTTGTTGATCTACGGTCAAGATTTCTTTGACTGCACCAAAATCAATCAATACTAACTTGTCATCCTTTTGACGGCGCATAATATTAGCTGGTTTAATATCGCGATGAATCGTATTTTGTTGATGCACTACAGCCAAAATTGCTAACAATTCTTGAAGAAATTCAACTGTTTCGGCTTCACTCCATCTTTTCTCTGGCTGAAATTCTCTAATTAAATCCTGACCTTCAATCAATTCCTGTACCAGAAAAAATTCTCCGTCTTCTTCAAAATAAGCAAAAAGACGAGGTATATGATCATGTTCTCCCAAACGAGATAAAACTGTTGCTTCGCTTTCAAATAGTCTTTCAGCTATTGCCAAACTTTCAGAATCATTGTTTGTAGGGCAGAGGTGTTTAACTACTCGACGAGGCTCGCCAGGGAATGCTGTATCAATAGCAATATATGTATTACCAAAAGCACCACTGCCAATTTCTTTGATGACTCGATATCGTTTTAATAAGACTTGATTAATCACCATTAATTTACCAGAAGCTAAGAAATGTTTTAGTTTTTAAATAGAAGCTGGAACGCGAATTTGTAAACGTTCTCTCCTGTTTTTTCCATTTACTTATTAAATAGACTTCTTGCAGAAGTCAGGGAAAGGGCAACTACGGTGAAAAGGGAAAAGAGAAGATATTTGACTTTTACAATATTAAAATTGATTTTTATTTTATTTATCCAAGAGGTCTAATGTTAGAACTATGCTAATTAAAAATTGCTAATCCAAGCTATCGGTAAAATCGGCTTCAATAATTAAAGGACTTTCTGTTAGTCCTCGATTAACAAACTGCGATAAAAACTCAGAAGATAATTGAGACAGACAAAAACTTGTCTTGATTTCTACATAATCCGAATCAACTAACCGATAAAATTTAATTTCATCATTTAGCCAAAACCAAACTTCACCAACTCTTAAGTATTTATACTTTTCTAAATCGGCAATAGTACCACTACTAAAAACTACCTCTACTGCCAAATCAGGGACTGATTTTTTACTGTTAAAAGTATAGGAAGTGTCGGGTTCTTTTCCAGCTAAGGGTGGATTTTTCAAGGTAGTAGAACCCATCGGGAAGTAAATCAAATTATACTTACGACAATAAGCGTTAATAAGAATAGAAATAACTCGTTCAATTAGTTCATGGTTTTGACTAGGTGACACTAGCGTAATTACCCCGTTCCAATAAGATATGCGATACCCTAAACACTCTCCCTCAGTCAATTTTTCATAGTCGTCCCAAGTCATGCCAGCTAAACTTAAAGTCTGGTCTTGTTGAGATAAGCGTTCTCGGTCTATAGGCAAATTTAATTGATCAGTAAACATAATTGGTTTTCACTCTTGATCTCAATTAAACAATCATCATAAAAGTCATCTTTATTTGGAAATAAATAATATAAACAAATTACTCAAAATAATCCCCAAATAAATCTTAAACTATCGATAGTTTTAATTCAGCTTATCAGTATTTAGATATCTGATCAATAACTAGCTCATTGCCTGATTCCTCTACTTGAAAAAGAGATAATTTCTTATCGACCTTCCCTTTCAGATACGTTTCCCCAATAAATTCGCCACCTAAATCAATATTTCCTAATAGTTTTTGATTTATGGTGTCAAAGTTAAACTCAAAGTATTTTCCCTTAGCAATACTATCAGCCACATTTTCATAAGTGCGAATTGGTTGACCTGAAGGCGAGTAAAAAGTAACTACTAAAGAATCTAAAACACTGGTCTTTCCCTGTCCTTGTTCGGAGATAATTGTTGAGTTTTTCGTTTCGTCGTAACTAAATGTACCCTGTACTGAATACCCTGTTGTACCAGTTAGTTGAAAACTTTGTGTCGCCGCTACAACTGGGGTAATCAACATAAGTCCACTGGCTAAAGCGATCGCGATAACTGCTAGTAAACTAGTAAAAAGATGTTTAAAATCCAGCATATTTTTGTCTAAAATTAAATCTCCACGAATGCTAGCAAGAAAACTATGACCAAAGGAAGAAGATTGTCAAGAATAGTTCATGCTATATTAAGAAACATTACGTGAAAGGTCGCAATTATTGACATAAGACCTTATTGTATAAACCTATTTGAGAAAAAGTGGTTGGAGTTTTATGGTATCTGCGGAAATAACGAACGTTGCATTACAGTCTTTAGCGGTTGAATTTTTCCGCAAGTCGGAGGGTAGTTGGAATTCTCAGCGACGCTACTACACCCTTAATAAGGAAGTTGAACCTGAAGAAGTAGAGAGCTTTTTGACCGTATCATTCATTGAACAAGGCGCACCAGAACTTGTAGAATTAGCTCAAAGTCACGAGTTAGAAAATTTAGAGGCTTTAGTCTGCGGCACCAAAGTAACCTGGGAAAGCAACTATCGTCAGGAGAGTCGCAAGCCAGTAACAGGCTCTACTATATTTGGTATTTTAGGCGATAAACTGTATCGCGATCGCGGTTTTGCAACGCCGAAGCCAATTATTGCTGTTTGTTCTTTTACCAATCCCGATATTATGTGCTTGCGTACCGAGTATAACGGTTCGGTATTTGAGGAGGAAATTAAGTTAGTCGGTAGCAAGTATCGCACTAGACAAACAATTATTTCCCGTGCAGGAGAAGAAATTACCATCGGTCAATATCTAGAAAAGCGCATTTAGATTGAATTTTTTGTATATTTATAGGGACGTTATTGATAACTTGCCTATATTTTTTTGGTCGTTAAAATAAAATTAGAGAATTTTGGATAATTAAAATTCTTCATATTACTTTTTTTGTTTATTTAAAAAGTCAATGGGGTTAACTTTGCATCAAAATATCATTTTAGTGTGGAATTGAACGTGCTAAATTTCTTCTTCCTCATAGTCAATTTTTATAATCAATAATATTTGCTTAATTTACCTAAAATTCAGGGAACTATATATACGTAAAGCTATTTATTAAAAAATCATGGATAAATTAGTCTCTGCTTATTTACTCAAGGGACACTCAAATAAAATAAAATCTATTTGCTTTAGTCAAAATGGCGATTTCTTAGCCAGTGCAGGTGAACATAAAAGCTTAAAATTATGGGATTTAAAAAAAGATAAAAGTATTGCTTTAGAAGGACATGGAATATCTAGTTTATGTTCGAGTGTCAACTCTGTTGCTTTTAGTGCCAACTTAAAATTCTTAGCTAGTGGTGGGGGAGACAAGACAATTAAAATATGGTCGCCGAAAGTCAGAAAAGAAATTTATACTCTTATCGGACACGACCAAAAAGTTAACTCGGTGGCTTTTCATCCTAATAGTAAAGTTGTAGCTAGTGGAAGTGACGATAAAACAATTAAGCTTTGGTCAATAGAAACAGGTCAACATCTTCGCACTTTAGAAGGACATTCGGATAAAGTTCTTTGCATTGTATACAGTCCAGATGGAAAAACTTTAGCTAGTGGCGGCGGTGATAATGATAAAACAATTAAACTTTGGAATTTATCTCAAAAGAGTATTTTCACTTTAAAGGGTCATTCTGACTGGTTTGGTGCAGTTTGCTCTATTGCTTTTAGTCCCGATGGCAAACTAATTGCCAGTGGTAGCAAAGATAAAACCATTAAAATCTGGCAAGTTAATCAGGGAAAAGAATTAATGACTTTTAAGGGTCATTCTGAAGAGGTTACATCAGTTGCTATTAGTCCTGAGGGAAATTAGTCGCTAGTGCTAGCAAAGATAAGATTCTTAAACTATGGGAATTAAAAACAGGTCAATTAATCTCAACCATACCTCATCAACAAAGTGTCAACACAGTCGTATTTAGTCTCGACGGAAAAATGGTAGCTACAGGCTGTGACGATCAAATGATTAGATTATTCCCTGTTGTTTAGACTATTCTCTTGTATACACGGTAGCTTTCTAGAGAAGGGCTATCAAGTATACCGCTATCTTCTTGTATATTTTATAGAGACGTTATTGATAACGTTCCTATTTTTTTTTGGTCGTTAAAATTAAATGATTAAAATTCTCCATCTGTCCGATATCCACATGGGAAGCGGGTTTTCTCATGGTAAGGTGAATCCCGAAACTGGTGTTAATACAAGACTAGAAGACTTTCTCTATACCCTAAGTCTTTGCATAGATCGCGCCCTAGAAGAACCTGTAGACTTAGTGTTATTCGGCGGGGATGCTTTTCCCGATGCTACTCCCCCTCCCTACGTACACGAAGCCTTCGCTAGTCAGTTTCAGCGTTTAGCCGATGCCAAGATTCCCACTGTGCTTCTGGTTGGCAATCACGACCAGCACTCACAAGGCAATGGAGGGGCTAGCTTATCTATCTATCGTACTTTAGTTGTGCCAGGATTTATCGTCGGCGACACAATTAAAACCAATCGCATCACTACCCCTAATGGCGATATCCAGATAATTACCCTCCCCTGGTTAAATCGTTCTACTTTGTTAACTCGTCCTGAAACTGAAGGGCTAGATTTAGCAGAGGTCAACGATATGTTAATCCAACGGTTGCAACCAGTATTAGAAGGTGAAATTCGCAGGCTTGATCGCAATATTCCAACGGTTTTATTAGCTCATTTAATGGCGGATCGCGCTAACCTCGGTGCAGAAAGATTTTTAGCGGTAGGAAAAGGCTTTACGATTCCCGTATCTTTATTAATTCGGGATGAATTTGACTACGTAGCCTTAGGTCATGTTCACAAACATCAAAGTTTAAATCCTAATAATAATCCGCCGATTATCTATCCAGGTAGTATTGAACGAGTCGATTTTAGCGAAGAAAAAGAAGATAAAGGTTATATTTTACTTGAAGTCGAAGCAGGTAAAGCCGACTGGGAATTCTGCCCTTTACCTGCTCGTCCTTTTATCACCATCGAAATAGATGTGTCTGCTAAAGAAGATCCCTTAGAAGAAATTTTAAAAGCGATCGCCAAACATGATATAAAGGAGGCAGTTGTCAGATTAATTCATAAACTTCGTTCCGAACAACTGGAATTAATTAATACTGCTGCAATTGACCGTGCGTTGCAAGATGCCCACAGCTACAGTATTCGCCCTGAATTAGTCAGTCAGCTAGCCCGTCCTCGTTTACCAGAATTGGGAGTTGGCAACACTCTCGATCCCCTAGAAGCGTTGAAAACTTATTTAAACAACAGGGAAGACTTAAAAGATATTAGCGGCGATTTGCTAGAGGCGGCAGAAAGTTTGTTAAGTCAATGTTAAAAATATCCAATTTGGTAACTATTCCCGCCAGTGAAATTGAACTAAGTGCCATTCGCTCCCAGGGCGCCGGTGGTCAGAATGTAAATAAAGTTGCGACTGCCATACATCTACGGTTTGATATTCAGGCATCGTCTCTTCCTGAGTTTTATCAAGCCAGACTATTGCAATTAAATGATCACAGAATTTCTAAAGATGGCGTGATCATAATTAAGGCACAGCAGTTTCGCACTCAAGAAAAAAACCGAGAAGATGCCCTACAGCGTCTACAGGACTTAATCAAGAGTATCTCAATTGTCCAAAAAAAGAGAAAAGCCACCAAGCCAACTAAAGGAGCAAAAAGAAAGCGGTTGGATAATAAAACTAAACATGGTCAACGCAAGGCATCGAGAAAAAAAGTTGATTATTAGTTTTAATTAAAGAATAAGCTGATGTGCATTTAAACTGCATATTATTACAAACGCGAAACTAACCATCAAACCCTCTCCGTGTCTCCGTGTCCCCTTGTCTCCGCGTCAGTCATAACTAGTCAA
>Ga0209082_1000205_pt1 | contig 27750 bp, 30 predicted proteins | sample ColdCreekSource_FD_184127 | JGI IMG/M metagenome (GOLD analysis project Ga0209082, IMG submission 184127) | Groundwater microbial communities from Cold Creek, Nevada to study Microbial Dark Matter (Phase II) - Cold Creek Source (SPAdes) (version 3) | ecosystem: Environmental > Aquatic > Deep... | reverse complement strand
AAGCTGATGTGCATTTAAACTGCATATTATTACAAACGCGAAACTAACCATCAAACCCTCTCCGTGTCTCCGTGTCCCCTTGTCTCCGCGTCAGTCATAACTAGTCAATTAAATGATTAACAGCTTACAGTACCCTCAAAATGTTAAATTGCTAGAAAATGCGGTTAAATTTCTGATGAAATAAAACAATTAGCCTTATTGCTCACTAGTTCATTATCCATTGTTAATTGTTTTTATGCCTTTCTTTCGTCAAGATCAACAATTAAGCGAAATTGCCAATAATATTCTCCAAATTACTAGAGAAAAATTTCCGACTCTAACTAGAGATAAAATTGCTCTTACCTGGATAGTTTATGATGCGCCAGTCATTGTCAACACTGGGGGAGCTTTATCAGCAGCAGAATTTTGGCAATACGAAGTTAGAGGTTTCAGTTATAGAGGGGTAGAAAGAATTTATCCTGCTAGTGTAGTGAAATTATTTTACCTAGTCGCCATGCATGAATGGCTACAGGGTGGAATGATTTCCGAATCGCTAGAATTAAATCGAGCTATCAGAGATGCGATTGTTGAATCAAGTAACGATGCTACTAGTTTAATAGTTGATGTCTTGACTGGTACTACGAGTGGTCCGGAATTACCTTTAAAACCTTTTGAAACCTGGCAACAACAGCGCAACATAGTTAATCGCTACTTTAAATCGTTGAATTGGTCAGAGTTAGAAAGTATCAACGTCAATCAAAAAACCTGGTGCGATGGTGCTTATGGTCGAGAAAGAGCCTTTTTGGGAGAATTAATGGAAAACCGCAATATGCTAACAACTGATGCGGTGGCGAGATTATTACATAGTATTGTTGGTGGTGTTGCCGTGTCAAGCGATCGCTCTCAACAAATGATGAAACTGTTAAAACGCAGCCTTAATCTTGAGCAATTAGTAGTAATTGACGGCGAAAACCAGGTAACAGGATTTTTAGGCGAAGGTTTACCTAATAATGCTCAATTATGGTCTAAAGCAGGCTGGACAATGCGATCGCGTCACGATGCAGCTTATATTGAAATCCCTGATTTACAGCCTTATTTGCTGACAGTGTTTACTGAAGGAAAGGATAATAGTCAAAATAAAGCGATTTTACCTTTTATTTCTAAGGCTTTTGTTGATGCAATGCAGTTGATAACTAGCAACTAGTAACGACAGTGAGTCTTCGTCAAAGCTGTTAGAGATTTCTTACTAAATGCTGAGATGGTCTTGTTGACATCCTCCCGCCACTAAATACTACATCCTTGGTATTTTAGTGGGGGTACTCTTATTGTTTTATTTCTCAAATATTGTTATTGCCCCAACCTCTTCCGCGCACCTCGTCTATTACCGAGTCGTTTCAACGTCATCGCCGATATCAAACAAAGACCACCAGTAATATAAACTCCCTTATTTCCTGTTCCCATTCCAATAAATCTAACCACTGCAAACGAGGACAGCATCGCGATAATTACGGGCATAATCACCGTATACTAAGTATGTTAGGAATTTGTAATTAAAATGCGATCGCGCGAAGCACACCAGCAAAGCTGATCGCTTGATATAATTTCTTAATTGCGCCTTTATAAGTATTGGCTTTATACTAATAAAAAATAGTACATTAGTATCTAAAAATTCAATGTGTGGCAGATTTACCCAAACCAGTTCTAGTTCTGACATTGCCAAAGCTTTTGCACTAGCTTATATTCCTCAGCTAGAACCTAGATACAATATTGCTCCGACCCAAGAAGTAGCAACAATTCTACGCTCTGACCCTAAAAGCGATCTCGAATTTAAATGGTTGCGTTGGGGTTTAATTCCCCACTGGGCAAAAGAGCAAAGCATCGGTAATAAATTGATTAATGCCAGAGCGGAAACAGTTGCTCAAAAACCATCATTTAGAAGCGCTTTTCGTCATTCTCGCTGCTTAATTATTGCTGATGGCTTTTATGAATGGCAGCAGCAAGAGAAGCACAAACAGCCATTTTATATTCGGAAAAAAGATCGCCTACCGTTCGCCTTGGCTGGATTGTGGTCAACTTGGCAACCTGAAGACGGAGAAATTATTTCTACTTGCACCATTATTACTACTGAAGCAAATGAAATAATGATACCAATTCACAAGCGAATGCCGGTTATTTTAGAATCTACCGACTATGATTTGTGGCTAGACCCGACTGTACAACAATCAGAATTGTTACAACCCCTATTGCAGCCTTACAATTCAGATAAGCTCAAAGCTTACCCTGTAAGTACTCTGGTCAATAACCCTCGTAATGACACTCCAGAGTGTCTAAAATCAATCTCGCGTTAATTTAGAATATTTAAAAAATTTCCTTCCCTCCTTCTCTCCGCATCAACTCTAATCATCTGATTATGCTGCAACCTACACTTATAGCAGACTTATAAAGGAATGAAAGCTTTTACTTTGGCACGGGTTAATGCAGTGTAAAGCATCTTCTGTAAGTCAGGACAGTATCGCATATCTTCTGTGTCGAGGAAAACGTAGTCAATACTACTGCCCTGGGCTTTGTGAACTGTTAAACCATAGGCATAGGTCACATCATCAAACATTCTTGATAGATCATAATATCGATTCCACTGCTTCTTTTCAGCATAATATTTTAGCCGCTCGCTTTGGAGTTGTTGCCCTTCGACACTTAAGATAGACAACGGCACATCTAACCCGCTATCAGTTTCGACTGGCACTAACCAATATTGATAAACTTCATGATCAAAAACCAGTTCTTCGATTATTCCTGTTCCCATAACGGAACATTCTTCCGAATTATTAATTAAAACGCCCCACTTGTTTTTACCTTTTTTCCCAGGACGAGGACGAAATAGGGGTTTTTTGGCGATTAATCTATCTCCTAGTAAGTATAACGGCGCATCTTTACCCCATAAACGCGATCGCACAAATTTGTTGGCCGATAAAGCTGTCTTATTCTTCCATACTAACAACCTTACATAATCAGGGTTGGCTTTATAATTATCAGACTCAAAATAGGTAGTTACTGTTTCTAACCATTGCACTCTTGGTAGACAAACAATAGTTTCATCTTCGCTACTCTTGAAGGGATAAAGAGTACTATTATATTGATTATTATTGCGAATCTTTTCAGCAACAGTAGCTATTTCACCATCATGACGAACAATTTCAGTTAATGAAGCCTGAAGCTTAATATAATCAGAAATAGCTACTATCGATTCCGTTTCCTTAACTGGTGGCAACTGAGCCGCATCGCCGACGAAAACTACTTTAGTATCAATAGTTAAAGCAACTGCCTCAACTATTTCTTCAAAATTAGCGCGGTTAATCATCGAAAATTCGTCAATAATTACTAGATCATATTTGTCAAACTTAGCCTCGCCCGAACCAACAAACTCTTCTAAACCTGTCTCCTCATCAATTTCTGGTTGCTGTCCTAACAATTGCGCTACGGTCAAAACATCTACAGCAATTCCTATAGATACAGCTATCTGTTTCAGGTTTTTGGCTGCTTTATTGGTCGGTGCTGCCGCGACAAACTTTACGTCCGATGAAACTAGCCATCCCATAAAATGACAAATTGTATAGCTTTTCCCCGTGCCTGCATACCCACTCAATCGAAAGAAACTATCGGAACCTCGAACAAATAACTTTAATTTTGATAAAGCTTTTTGTTGGTCGGTAGTTAACTTGTTATTCGTAGGACAGTCGTATAGACGGGAAACCTGTCGGCTCGAACTGTCCGTTCGATCTTGAGAGCGAGTAACGGTTGAGTTGTCTCTCTTAGCGGAATTGTGCCGTTGAGATTTTTTCACTATTTGATTTTTTGGTGGATTTGCCCGTTCAATACTTTTGCTTAAACTCTATTTTAAAACGGCAAGTTATCTCTGTCGGGGCGAATAGTCCTCCGCCTCAACGATAAATGGGATCGTCTAATCAGACTCGGTATAGTTTGGCTACCAAGAAGCCATAGGATATTAACGTTATCTAAAAACTAACAAAAAATCTTAACGAGGTAAATAATGCGAATTTTAATTATGGGGGGGACTCGCTTTATCGGAGTCTACCTAACTAAAGTTTTAATTGAAAAAGGTCATGAAGTTGTCTTGTTTAATCGTGGTAATCACCCCGCACCAGTAGCAGGAGTAGCGCAAATCCAGGGAGATCGCCAGAGTGCGGCTCAACTCCAGGAAAAGCTTGCAGGAGAAAGCTTTGATGCCATTTTCGATAACAATGGTCGTGAATTAAGCGACACTCAACCTCTAGTAGAAATATTTAAAGGCAAAATTCAACATTTTGTATATGTAAGCTCGGCAGGGGTGTATCTAAAATCAGACCAAATGCCTCACAGAGAAGGGGATTCCGTCGATCCCAATAGCCGCCATAAAGGCAAACATCATACCGAAGCCTATTTAGCCGAATCGGGTATTCCCTGGACTTCAATTCGTCCTACCTATATTTATGGCCCCCAAAACTATAACGATTTAGAAGCCTGGTTTTTTGACCGCATTGTGCGTAATCGTCCGATTCCCATTCCTGGTAATGGTTTACATATGACTCAGTTTGGTCATATTCAAGATTTAGCCACCGCAATGGTAGCCGTGTTGGGCAATGAAAATGCAGTTAATAAAATTTATAATGTTAGTGGCGATCGCTATGTTACCTTTAATGGTATAGCTTATGCCTGTGCCTTAGCAGCAGGTAAATCCCCAGAAGCAATAAAATTAGTTCACTACGATCCCAGTCAGTTTGATTTTGGCAAGCGCAAAGCTTTTCCGATCCGTCAACAGCACTTCTTCGCTGATGTGCATCAAGCAAGAACTGACCTTAGCTGGCAACCTCAATACGATTTAGTCTCTGGTTTAAAAGATTCTTTCCAAAACGATTATTTAGCTTCGGGACGAGACTCTGCTGAGCTTGACTTTTCTTTAGATGAAGAAATATTGGGCAAAATATAAATTAAGCCAGAGATTAAAGACAAGAGGACAGCTAACCAAAACATAATCTGACTGGGAAAATCCCAGTCAGGAGAGAGGGGCGCAATTAAAAAAGCGATCGCAAAAATTTGACTGACGGTTTTAACTTTGCCCCAAAGATTAGCTCCTGAAATGCTATTGCTACCAGTCAGTTTGGGGTTTACTCGCCATCCAGCGATCGCCAATTCCCTAGCCAAAATCAGAAATACTCCCCAAGCAGGTACGAGCTGTAACTGAATTAAAGCGAGAAACGATCCTAAAACCAATAACTTATCGACTAAAGGATCAAGAAACTTACCTAACTCCGTTACCATATCTAGCTTCCGAGCCAGATATCCATCAACCCAATCTGTTCCTGCTGCGACCACAAAAATCCCTACACATAGCCAACGGTTTCCTGGTGTAGGGTAATTGAGTAAATAGAGAATAAACGGTAATCCCAAAAGACGAGATAGAGTAATCCAAGTAGGAATATTCATTTAGATGTTTTTAAAATCGAATCATTATCCTAATATCTTATCCAAGAAGTCTAATTAACAAGCTCCTTTGCGAGCTAGGACTACGCCAACTGTCTGCAATATTAAGCGTATATCGTATAAACAAGACCATTTATTTTGATAATCAAGATCCATCCGTACTATTTCTTCAAAATTGATGACCTCAGAGCGTCCTTTCACCTGCCACTCTCCAGTAATACCTGGTTTGACTCGTAGACGCTGAAAATGATGTGGTTCATACTGAGCTACTTCTTCAGTAGTTGGGGGACGAGTCCCGACCAAACTCATTTCACCTTGGAAAACATTCCAAAATTGCGGGAATTCATCTAGACTAGTGCGACGGAGAAAACGACCGACTTTAGTAATCCGAGGATCATTTTCGTTTTTAAATATGTGACCTGTAGCTTGATTTTTGACTAAATGTTTTTGCTGTTCGGCATTAGCAATCATCGAGCGAAATTTCCAAATTTTAAATGGTTTTCCATTCAGACCACAGCGAGTTTGACTATAAAAAATCACACCAGGATTATCTAATTGTATGGCTATAGCGATCGGTATAGTAATAATAGCTGTAAATAATAACCCCGCGATCGCTCCTACTAGATCAATTATGCGTTTGGTTTTGCTTAATACTGAACCATGAACTTGGCGTTCGATTTCTAATGGTAAAACTTTTATTTCTGTTAGTTGAAGATTCAAAAGTGAAGTCATAAAAAAAATGATTTATTAGTTTAAGTAAGTAATATTGAAATTTAATAATGTTCTTGTTGTAATTTTATGTGGCTTTGAATCTATATAGCTAGCCATCTAGACAGTCTTTACCGAATCTTTAAACTTCTCAATTAATTTTTAAAGCTTTTATATAGGCGTTATTGTTGCTTAAATTGTTTTGGTTTAAATTATTTAGCTTTTTTTGATGATACAAAGGAGATATTTAAGACCAACTGGAACTTACTTGTCTATGGAAGACCAATCTAGATATCTAGAGTCAAATATCGATCAAGAGCAACTAATACAATTAGTTCCGTTCATGTCTGGTTTGCCAGAGGATTGTATTCATAAGATTGCGTCTCATTTCGTTACTTTGTCTCATCCTGCTAATCAAATACTCCTCTTGGAAAATGATTGGGGTGGTTCGGTATACTTCATCTTGGAGGGTTGGGTTAAAATTCGTACTTATAATCTCGATGGAAAAGAAGTTACGCTTAATATTATTGGTAGGGGGGAAATTTTTGGCGAAATGGCAGCAATGGACAAAATGCCCCGGTCTACTGATGCTATTACCTTAACCAAAACTGTAATTGGCAGAATACCAGCTGAAGATTTCGTCAATCTGATCAATACTGAACCTATGGCAGGAGTGCGTTTGATTCAGTTAATGGCGAAACGTTTACGTCAAGTTAACCGAAGACTTCAATTAAGAGAATCTAGTAGTGTCTCACGGGTAGCCGATGCAATTTTATTTTTAGTTGAGGGCCAGGGGACAGAAGGTGAGAAAGGTACAGAAATTCCTAACTTGCCTCATCGAGAAATCAGCAGTTTAAGCGGATTAGCCAGGGAAACCGTCACTAGAGTGCTGACTAAACTAGAAAAAAAAGGTTTGATTCAAAGAGACGCAGATTCTATGCGTATTCCTAACTTACCTGCTTTGGAAGATACGATTTGCTAACAAATTGCTAACAAACCCAGACCTCCCAACTATCTTTATTGGTTAAACAAATAGTTTTATGTCTACAGAAGACCGTAAAAATCGATTATCTGATACTTCTAAACAAGTTACTGATAATGAGACTAATTGGGTTGACGAGGAGGATTCTGAGTTAGCTACGCCCCCCACAACTTTCTCTAAAAAAGTACCAAATCAACGGATTAAAACTACAGATACGATAGTGATGGTAGAAACCGCTTTTTTAGCTAGTGCAGCTAGTTTAGTTTGGTTGATCAACTATTATTTTCCCGTTGGGCCCGTACTAAAAATCTTCTTCCCGATTCCTATTGCTTTGATTTATTTGCGACGTGGTAATCGCGCCTCTTGGATGACAGCTATAGTTTCTGGACTACTGTTATTGGTCTTAATGGGGCCGACTCGTAGCATTCTTTTTTTAATGCCCTATGGTCTGATGGGAGTGCAATTAGGAGCTTGTTGGCGGCGTAAAGTAAGCTGGTTATTCTCAATTGTATTGGGAGCTTTAATTGGTTCTGTGGGAATATTTTTTCAATTCTGGTTAACTTCAATTTTGGTAGGAGAAAATCTTTGGATCTATGTCATTACCCAGATTACGGAAATAGCAGACTGGTTATTTTTTAAACTGGGTATACTGGCTCAACCCAACTTTGTTTTAATTCAAACCCTAGCTTGCGGTTTAATTATCATCAATAATTTAGTTTATCTATTTGCAGTTCATTTAGTGGCCTTGATGCTGCTTGATCGCCTGGATAATCCGATTTCCCGTCCTCCTGAATGGGTCAGAGTCTTATTAGATTATTAGATAATAGGTGATAATAAAGCTGAATGATTTATATTTACAGCCAGTTACAGCAAGGATGTCGTTGGTTAAGGCGATATCATGGTGCTTCTCCTAGCTTTGCCTGTATTTTAGGATTTACGGCGACTGGCTTGATTCCTGGCATCTCGGCGGCGGGAGCAACTCCTGAAGATCGGGAGTATACAGCGATCGCAGATGCGGAATTTTTAGCTAAAGGAGTTCAAACTTACTATCAACATCCCCTGCCTCTACTCACGGCAGGTATTTCTCCGACGTTTATTTCTCGTGGGGTAGTTGAAGCTTTAGATATACCAGTCTTTATTTTTAACGCTGGTTTACCTCATCAACCAACGGTAGAGACGATTAATTTAGGGGGCATTCCCGCAGCCTGTGTCTCTACTGGTCAAGCTATGACTTTAGCCATGGTACAACACCTATTTCAGCAAGGTCAGGAATGGGGCGAAAAACTAGCAAGCACTACAGACTATCTAATTATTGGGGAATGCGTTGTCGGTGGCACAACTACGGCTTTGGCAATACTTACGGCTTTGGGAATCGAAGCCCAGGGAACGGTTAACAGCAGTCACCCCAGTTGTAACCACGAGCAAAAATGGTCAATAGTCACAGCGGGTTTATCAAAAGCCAAATTATTATCGAATTCTCAAATGCTTGATCCCCTCGCTGTTGTCGCTGCGGTAGGCGATCCGATGCAGATTGTAGCGGCAGGAATGGCGATCGCTGCTAGTCGTCAAGGGGGTGTAATGTTAGCGGGAGGGACGCAAATGCTAGCGGTGTATGCTTTAATCAAAGCGATCGCACTCCATCATTCGGTATCGGTTCAATTATCAAATATTGTGGTCGGTACAACTCGTTGGGTGGCGGAAGATTCGACAGGAGATACGGTAGGTTTAGCAAGAATGATCGGCGGAGTCGCCCTTTTAGCTACTGGACTTAGTTTTTCTACTTCTAGATATCCTAGTTTTCGTGCTTATTCACAAGGATATGTTAAAGAAGGTGTAGGTGCTGGAGGTTGTGCGATCGCTTTTCACCTCAAACAAGGTTGGACTCCGACTCAATTACTGACTGTCATTGAAGCTCTATTCGCTCGTTATCGCAATTTAAGAATGAATTCTATAAGTTAATAACTGCTCTTCTAAAGCAGCAATGCGGTTATAGGCAGCGGTAAGCTGTGCTGTTAAGCGACGAATTTGAGTATCTGGGGATAAATGCTCACTACTAGAATTAGTAGTACTAGTGCTACTATTGTCATCTACCAAAATATCCTTGTGAGTGAGCTGATATTCAGATTCTTTTTGACGACTCGAAAAACGGGAGTGTCCTTGAGAAAAGTTAGGCAGTGAGTAGGAATCTTTTGCTGGTTGTTGTTGTCGTTCCACACTCAATTCTTGAACTTGTCCACTAATTTGTTCTATGAGTTGGTGAAGTGTGTCTATTTTTTCCCGTAACTCGCTGATTTGTATTTGCAATGTGTCCATAAATTTTTTTGGCTGATTAATATGTGTGTTTTTATGCTAGAAGCATTACCACTAAAAAATACAACTATTCCTGATTCATTTAATAATTGCTCAAGTTAATGTTTGTCAAGAACTTAATTTTGCGAAAAATAGTTGATTATCAGCTCAAATTCATCGAGTTTTATTGGTAAAAATAGGTTAAATACAATGAAAGGTTCAAATAAGTAAATATACTTGGGAAAATCGAGTTTTAAAATAAGTAATGAACCATAATCTATCTCGTCGTTCTTTTCTCACTAGCACTGCGACTATAATCCTGTCGCAATTACTGCTTGGCTGTAGCAATACTAGCGGAATACCACAGATATTATTGTTAGAAGATTCAATTCCCGCACAGCTAATTGGCGATTTTCGTAAAACATTAGCTAGAGGTGAAAAAATTGATTTTAAACCTAATACTCAGTTGCGCCAAATCTTCACTTCCCTTTTAAATTGGCAGCAATCAAAAAAGTCAGACAAAAAAAATAATTCGCTACTTGATAAAATCTTTAAAAAATCTGTAGATTATCCTAACTTGACAACTTTGGGTGACTCTTGGTTACAATCTGCAATTCAAGAGAATTTGATTCAACCTTTGTTAGTTGATGATTTAAATGGTTGGCAAAAATTGCCTTTTCCTTGGCAAAAACTAGTCCAACGCAATGACCAAGGAGAATTAGCGATTGATGGTAAAATTTGGGGTGCGCCTTATCGCTGGGGAAGCACGGTAATTGCTTATCGTAGCGATAAATTAGCCAAATTAAACTTGATTCCTCAAGATTGGGACGATCTTTGGCGACCAGAATTAGGCGATCGCATTTCTTTATTAGATGCACCAAGAGAAGTTATTGGTTTTACTCTCAAAAAACTCGGATATTCTTACAATATTGATAATTTAGACCAAATATCTAACTTGGAATCAGAACTTTTAGCCCTACATAAACAGGCTAAATTATATAGTTCTGACAATTATTTACAGCCACTTATTTTAGGGGATACTTGGATGGCTGTTGCTTGGTCTGGAGACGTATTGCCTTTAATGAAACGCTATTCTAATATTAAATTTTTTATACCAAAATCGGGAACATCTTTATGGGCAGATATTTGGGTCAAACCTCAATTAGCAAAAACTCCAGCAAAAGAAACAGATATCGAGAATATTTCGACTTTAATCACCAAAAAATGGATTAATTTTTGTTGGCAATCTAAAGCGGCTCAACAAATATCTTTATTTACTAACGGTACTTCCCCAATTTTCTTAGGAACGAGTCCAGAAAATTTGCCTAAAAACTTAAAAAATGACGTTTTTTTAACTTCAAAAGTTCTAAATTCCGACAAGAGTGAGTTTTTGTTACCCCTATCTAAAGAAACGGCAAAACAATATGAGTCTTTGTGGGTAAAAACTAGACAAGTAATTAATGATTAACTATGGATATTGGTTGGCAAGAAGTACGAGAGACTTTTAAAAAGATTTGGGGCTATGAAAATTTTAGACCGCCTCAAGGGGAAATAATTCGTACTCTCCTAGCTGGCAAAGATGCTTTGGTAATTTTACCGACGGGTGGGGGTAAATCTATTTGCTTTCAATTACCTGCATTGCTGCAAACTGGGTTGACTATCGTAGTTTCGCCTCTGGTGGCTTTGATGGAAAACCAAGTCAACCAGTTACAACAGCTAGGTTTATCAGGGGCATTATTGCACAGCGAGGTATCTAGAGGAGAAAGGAAAAAAACCTTACAAGCGATCGCATTACAGCAATTAAGATTATTATATTTATCACCCGAAACTCTCCTCTCTCTTCCCGTCTGGGAGTTAATCTCCCAACCCCAAATTAAAATCACGGGGTTAGTCTTGGATGAAGTTCATTGCTTAATTCAATGGGGGACAACTTTTCGTCCAGCCTACCGTCGCTTGGGAGCAGTACGTCGCAGTTTATTGCAACACAAGCCCCCAGGTACCAAAATTGCGATCGCAGCTTTTACTGCCACCGCCGATCCGCAAACTCAACTTGCGATCGCCAAAACCTTAGAATTAAATCAGCCAGATACTTTTTTAATTAGTCCCTATCGTGACAATCTCAGCTTAAATATTCAGACAGTCTGGACACCCAAAGGTAGGAAACAAGAAACTTTAAAATTTATTCAAGCTAGAAAAAATCAATCTGGTTTAGTTTATGTTCGTTCTCGTAAAGACAGCGAAACTTTAGCCGAGTGGTTCAAGTCTTTAAATTATGCAGCCGCAGCTTATCACGCAGGATTAATTACTACAGAAAGAAGAAAGATTGAACAGAATTGGTTAGCGGGAACAACTCAATTTGTGGTCTGCACTTCAGCTTTTGGGATGGGAATCGATAAAGCCAATGTGCGCTGGGTAATTCATTTTCATGCACCCGAATTATTAGCGGAATATATTCAGGAAGTCGGCAGAGCTGGCAGAGACGGTAAAGCCGCAGACGCTTTAACTTTAGTTAGTGAGCCGACTGGTTGGTTAAATCCAGAAGATAAGCAGCGCAGTCAGTTTTTCACCAGTAAGTTAGAGCAGCAATATAGGCAGGCACAACAGCTAGCGAAACAAATACCATCTAAAGGCGAAATTACCACGATTACCGAACAGTTTCCTCAAGGCGAAATAACTCTAGGAGTCCTTCACAGTTTGGGTTTAGTATCTTGGCAAGACCCTTTTAACTATCAAATTCACGCTCAAAAACGCGACTCATCGGTTGCTTTTAAGGATTTAACTGTTACTCAAAAAAATTGGCAAAAACAGATGCAGCAATATATCACAACTAAACAGTGTCGCTGGCAGTATTTATTACTAGCTTTTGGTTTTGTACAGGAAGCAACGGGTTTAAAATGCGATCGCTGTGATAATTGTCGTAAAAGATAGCAATTTAATTTTAGACATTTTAAAGACAAAAGAGTCACTACTTCTTATCAATTTTAGAGGAAAATTTTTATGTATGAACTACTTCGGTTTTGCTGTGATCGCATTTATAAAATGCCCAAAAAGTAGTTAACAAAATTGATTATTTTTGAGTTCTTTGAACAATTAAATCTTCAATAATTCGTTTTTCTTCTTCTGGATTAGCACCAGCAGGAACTTTATTCCAGTCAAGACGAGAATTATATTCCATAAAAGCCAACTCACTAGTTTCATCATCTTGATGATCGTTGATGTACCTTTCGAGTTCATTATTAGTCATATCTTTGAATGACTTAGACATAAGTAAAACCTCCTTGCTCATTAATTACTATTTTTAGATTTTTGACGCTTCTCGAACTAGACGATCTTTATGATACTTTAGTACCAAAACGGCGATCGCGTTTTTGATAGACTTCTAAAGCTTGATCAAACTGTTGCCGATTAAAGTCTGGCCACAGAATATCGGTGACGTATATTTCTGTATAGGCTAGCTGCCATAGTAAGAAGTTGCTAAGACGCATTTCGCCACTAGTGCGAATCAATAAATCGGGATCGGGACTAGTTGCAGTATAAAGATGTTGAGCAATAGTATTTTCGTTGATCTCGGCTGGGGATAATTCGCCCTGCTTTACTTTTTCAGCAATAGTCTGACAAGCTTTAACCATTTCGTGACGACTGCCATAATTGATCGCGACATTGAAATACACTCCCTGATTATTTTTGGTTCTTTCCATAGAGTGCTGCATTTGTTGTTGCAAAGATTGAGGCAAAGGCGATAGATCACCAATAAAGTTAATACAAACTTCCTCCGCTTCCATTTCTTTTAATTCTTTTTGCAACAACCTTTCAAATAAAGTCATCAAGAAATTTACTTCGCCAATTGGACGACCCCAATTTTCCGTAGAAAAAGCATAAGCGGTTAAAGTTTTGATTTTCAAATCTTTGCAGTAACGCAGCATTTCTTTGAGGGTATTTGCGCCTTTTCGATGTCCTTCAATCCTGGGTAAACCTCTTTGTTTTGCCCAGCGACCATTGCCATCCATAATTACAGCTACGTGCTGGGGCAATTTTTCTAAATTTAAACTGGTCGATAAAGTTGGCAATAGTTGGGCTGTCATGGGAATTATCTTAATTAAAGATTTGTAAATTAGTAATGTCTTTTGTTAGCTGTTAATCAATTGCTGATGCAGGAATATCAGATTATTGTTCCCCAAAAATTCTGTGAAACACACCATGATTGTAAATATTTTGTGTAAATATTCTGGTGTTAAGTTGTTTTACTTTCAAAACAGGTCTATTATTCTGCCTTCGTCAATATACCCATTAACGTTAAAATATTTGGGTTAGACGGAAAATTTTTGATAAACATAGGACTCGATGCGCGTCTCTTTAAACTGGTTGAAGGAATTAGTCGATGTAAATCTGACCCCAGAAGAGTTGGGCAAGATTTTAACCATAGCAGGATTTGAATTAGAAGAAATTATCGGGCTTCTTGGGCGCGAAGGCAGAAGTTGTAAGGCAGATGGCAGAAGGCTTTATATCGATATCCTTGGCAATTTGTCGTAATAATCTAGGGGAAATATCGCGTCCTTTATGAAAAGGAACTGTTGTAGATTGACCATCTTCATTACTAATAGTCAAGTCATCAATAAGCTTGTAGTAATTGAATGTCTGGATAAGTTAGTATCAATTTATCTTCGGTCATAATTATCAAATCATGTTGTAATGCTTGAGCCATGATTAGGCTTACCTGATTAGATATTCCAACGATCAGATATCTTTCTTTCTCTAAGGATCGTTGAATACAGTTTTTGTTTCATCAAAAGATACTTGATGTTTTGACAAGTTCTTTTCAGCTTTATTTGTATCCCAATCAAATATCATTATTTAATCCATATCTTAGCATTTAGTCTTTTATTGTATCTGCGATCGCACTTCTTTCACCTCGACAATTAAGAACCACTAACGATTTAACGCTAAAATACTAGAGCGGAATATAAATAAAATCATAAATCAAGGACTCGATGCGCGTCTCTCTAAACTGGTTGAAGGAATTAGTCGATGTAAATCTGACCCCAGAAGAGTTGGGCAAGATTTTAACCATAGCAGGATTTGAATTAGAAGAAATTATCGATCTGCGCGCCAATGCAGACGGGGTAGTAGTTGGGAAGGTTGTTACACGGGAGCAACATCCTAATGCTGACAAACTCAGCGTTTGTACAGTAGACATTGGTGCTGACACTCCCTTAAATATAGTCTGTGGTGCAGCGAATGTCACAGCAGATATTTATGTCCCCGTAGCTACTGTTGGCACGTATTTGCCTGCGATTGATTTAAAATTGCGTCCGACTAAGTTACGGGGTGAACCATCGGCGGGGATGATTTGTTCTCTCTCGGAGTTGGGATTAGAAAAAGAATCGGCTGGGATACATATTTTTTCTGGAGATAACCTGCAACCTGGGAATGATGTGCGCCCGCTATTGGGTTTAGATGATGTAATTTTAGATTTAGCAACTACTGCTAATCGTGCTGATGCCCTTAGTATGGTGGGCATAGCGCGGGAAGTTGCCGCCTTGACTGGCGCATCGGTAAGGTTGCCAGAAATCACCGAAACTGCAATCGCCAGTAATAATTCTTTATCTATTGATATCAGTGATCCAGAAGCCTGTTTTGCCTATATTGGAACGGTAATCGAAGGTGTTATAATTGCGCCCTCTCCTAACTGGCTAAAGTGGCGGTTACAGGGTGCAGGAGTTCGTCCAATTAATAATGTGGTTGATATTACTAACTATATTTTATTGGAATGGGGTCAGCCGCTCCATGCCTTTGATCGTGAAAAATTACAACAGACCGCAGGTGGGGAAAATTTGACTCTTGGGGTGCGTTTTGCAACAGCAACAGAGAAATTAACTACCCTAGACGGACAAGAGCGCAATTTAACTACGCAAAATCTGCTTATTACTGCTAATAATCAGCCTGTGGCTTTAGCTGGAGTCATGGGAGGGGAAGCAACTGAGGTTGACGACAACACGACTAATATTGTTTTGGAAGCTGCCTTGTTTGATCCCGTAGCAATTCGGAGGTCTTCCCGTAGTCAAAGTTTACGCAGCGAGGCTTCTACTCGTTATGAACGTGGGGTAAACCAAGTAGAATTAGATTCTGCCTTATCAAGAGCGATCGCATTATTGCAAGAATTAGCCAGTGGTAATGCTATTATTCAAGCTATAGCGGATCATCGTACCAATCCCGCAAGTCGGAATGCGATCGAGTTGCGTCTGGCAAGAATTCATCAGATATTAGGCGCGGTTAAACAAGAAAACGGCAGCGGCTATATTGAAAGTTCTGAAGTAGAGTCGATTTTAGGAGCTTTGGGCTGTCAGCTAGAGTCAATAGTCGATCGAGAGAATACATGGCGAGTTAAAGTTCCTCCTTATCGATATCGAGATTTAGAGCGTGAAATTGACTTGATTGAAGAGGTAGCCCGTCTCTATGGTTATGATCGCTTTTGCGATACTCTACCAGAAAAAACTGAACCTGGTTATCTTTCCTTTGAATACTATGCTAAAAATAAACTCCGCTCTGTACTACGAGGTGTAGGACTAACTGAAGTAGTACAATATTCTTTAGTTAAACCGACAGGTAAGGAAGTTACTTTAGCCAATCCCCTATTTGCCGAATATTCTGCCCTAAGAAGCGATTTACTATCAGGGTTGCTCGATGCTTTTGCCTACAATCAATCTCAAGGAAATGGTGCCTTGAATGCCTTTGAAATTGAAAGGGTTTTCTGGCAAAACGAAGATCAGTTACAAGAAAAAGATGCCGTTGCAGGAATCATGGGGGGAAATATATCGCCCCAGGGTATGTGGGTTTCTGGCGGTAAAGGCACGCCGATGACTTGGTATCAAGCTAAAGGTATATTAGAAAATGCCTTGCGTAATTTGGGTGTCGCTGTTGAATATCAGCCCGAAAGTGAGGACACAAGATTGCATCCAGGACGGACAGCTTCTTTATCGCTCAATAACCAGCGTCTGGGTATCTTCGGACAACTCCATCCCCAACTACGACAACAGCGGGATTTACCTGATGCAACCTATCTATTTGAATTGGATTTTGATGTTTTATTAACCGCCTTAGATCATGAAGACTTAAGCACGCCGAAGTTTAAAGCTTATTCTACCTATCCTGGTTCAGCCAGAGATATAGCCTTTTTCGCGCCTCTTGATTTATCCGTAGCCGCAATTGAAACAGCAATGAATAAAGCTGGCGGTAAATTACTCCAACAGGTAGAAGTCTTCGACGAATACAAAGGTAAAAACGTACCAGAAGGACAACGGAGCTTAGCTTTTAATCTAGTATACCGTGCCAGCGATCGCACTTTAACCGACAAGGATGTCGATCCCGTACATCAAAAAGTTCGCGATACTTTGGTTAAGAAGTTTGATGTAACATTGCGGAGTTAAAACCAATTATTAAAATAAAAAAATCAAAGAGCCATAATTAAATATAAACCTGCGCTCTGATCTCGAATGCACCAGATCAAAAAGAAAAATGTAAGCTCATAATCAATAGGAATAACTGTAACTTCGGTGAACAGATCTCTGACAAAATTCCTGAAAGTATTTTTTAATTTAGTTTTTTTAATAATTCGCTTTTCATACTTCTCAATTTCCAAAAAGATAAAATCTGGTACATAGACTTTTGCTATTCTGAAAATATCTAAATAGACAGATTTACCACTAATAAGGGCTGAAAAAAGAATATTAGAATCAGCTACAATTTCCATTGACTATAATTCCAAATCTTGTTTATATTCTTGCCAAGTTTCAGCCCGAATTTCAGCAAGTTTTGTTTCGTAATTAGATTCTTGCCAAGTTGTTTGTAAATTCTCAGCCATAATAACGCAACTACGGCGCAGATATAACCATTTGAGACTATCTTTTATTTCTTGTTCAACTGCCTGTTTACCAAAATCTTGCAAGATTTGATCGGGTACTTCAAAAACAAGTTTCATGTTTACTCCTAATTGAAATTCATTCTTCTAATTGTAAGCTTAATACAAATGATAAATTGGAGAGAGATCGCTTATCTTGTAGATTGGGTATTTAAAAATTGATTAAAGGCGTAATTATAGCGATCGCTCTACTCAATGTTATACTGCTAGCATAACCAAAAATTATACTGACTGATTATGACTACAGCAAAGACAGCTATAAGTCTTGACCAAGAATTATTAAAAGAAACGGACAAAATAGCCAAACAAACTAACAACAGTCGTAGTGGGGTTATTGCTTTAGCATTAAAAGAATATTTTCATCGATTGAAACAGGAAGAGATTCTATCTCAACTTAATGATGTTTATGATCATCAAGTAGAAGACGAAACACAATTCATTGATGCGGGTAAAAGTTATTTCAGTCTTAATTGTGTGTGGATTACGAATAATTTTCTAGAAACAGATTTTATATTTCAATCTAAAGACTATTTAGGATAGTTCACAGTCCAACCTCTATTTTAGTTCATCCTAAACAAAAAGAATCGCGATCGCTTAAAACCCAGAAATAAAACAATGCTTTTAACGATTTTCATTATATAGAAAATATGCTAGTAAAATAAATCATTGACTATCTGATGTAAATTGATTCTTTATTGTTCACTGCCCATTGTTAAATTATGCCGATAGCTTTACTTAGTGTTTCCGATAAAACTGGAATCGTCGAATTAGCACGCCAGTTAGTAGAAAAATTCCAGTTTGAATTAATTAGTAGCGGTGGTACAGCCAAAACTCTACAAGAAGCTGGCTTAACTGTTATTAAAGTTAGCGACTACACAGGCTCGCCCGAAATCTTGGGGGGAAGAGTTAAAACCTTGCATCCTCGCATTCACGGAGGCATTTTAGGCAGACGCGATTTACCTGAAGACCAAGCGGAAATGGAAGCTAATCAAATTCGTCCTTTGGATTTAGTCGTAGTCAATCTCTATCCTTTTGAGCAAACCATCGCCCAGCCTAATGTTAGTGTACCAGAAGCGATCGAGAAAATTGATATTGGGGGGCCAACTTTAATTAGGGCGGCGGCAAAAAACTTTGCTTACTTGACCGTCTTATGTAGCCCCAATCAGTATGAAGAATATCTATCGGAGTTTGAGCAATCTAACGGCGAAATATCTTTAGCATTCCGTCAGAAAATGGCTGGTAAAGCTTTTGCCCACACTAACAGTTATGATCAGGCTATCTCGGCTTATTTTGCTAGTCTCGAGCAGTCTGAGGAGTTACCAGATAGCTACAGTCTCTCTGGTAATAAATTGCAGTCACTACGTTACGGCGAAAATCCTCATCAACCTGCGGCTTGGTATCAAACTGGGACTCAGGTAACGGGCTGGGCAGCGGCGAGCAAATTGCAAGGAAAAGAACTCAGCTATAACAATCTGGTTGATTTAGAAGCAGCAAGGCGAATTATCATTGAATTTCCTACTTCAGAATCAGTTGCCGCGGTTCTTAAACATACTAATCCCTGTGGTGCAGCAGTAGGCAAGACTTTAGCTGAAGCTTATGAAAAAGCCTTTAATGCCGACTCGATCTCGGCTTTTGGTGGTATTGTCGCTCTCAATCAACCCATTGATAGGGAAACTGCTACAGCTTTGACTAAAACTTTCTTAGAATGCGTTGTCGCCCCTGGATGCGATGACGAAGCCAAAAGCATTTTGCAAGGCAAGTCTAATTTAAGAATTTTATTACTGCCAGACTTAGCATCAGGAAATAAAGAAACTATTAAAGCAATCGCAGGTGGGTTTTTAATTCAAGCCAGCGATGACAAAATCGAAAATCCTGATGATTGGCAGATAGTAACTGAAAAACAGCCCACACCAGAGCAAATAGCCGAAATGTTATTTGCCCAGAAGTTAGTCAAGCACGTTAAATCTAATGCTATCTTAATCAGTCGCGATCGCGCTACTCTAGGTATTGGTGCAGGACAAATGAATCGAGTCGGTGCGGTTAATATTGCCCTGGCACAAGCTGGAGACAAGGCTAAAGGTGGCATCCTGGCTAGTGATGGCTTCTTTCCCTTTGATGACTCCGTACGGACAGCGGCGGCGGCGGGAATTAGCGCAATCATTCAACCAGGAGGTTCAATTCGCGATCAAGACTCAATCGCTGCCGCTAACGAATTAGGACTTGTCATGGTATTAAGTGGAACTCGTCACTTTTTACACTAAATGCGATCGTCCGATGATACAATTTTAAGTTTGGGATTGTAATATAGATTAGGAATTAGTTTTAGTTATCATACAATGAGCAACAAGACTATTCCTAGTGACTTTGATAAGATAAATATTCTCAAAGCAATGTATTAATCAAATTTGGAGGATGATTTTTAATGACCCAAGTGGTTGTTGGACAAAACGAAAATATAGAATCTGCACTACGTCGATTTAAACGTCAAGTATCCAAAGCAGGTATCTTCGCCGATATTAAACGTCGTCGTCACTACGAGACTCCGATTGAAAAGCGTAAACGCAAAGCAATTGCTCGTCGCAAAAAACGTTACCGTTAAATTGAAAAGATCGCTACTTTGGTTACGTATAAATAGTTTTTATTCATCTTACAGCAAGCAGATGGTAAAAAAATATTCCCCAAGTAACACCAGCGCAAAAAAACAAAACGGTGTAGCCGCTGTATTTAATAAGCGATCGTTTCCTGATTAATTTCCAGTTGCGATCGCTTTTTACTATCTTTCGTAATTCTCTAAATTATTAATAATTTTATTAATAATTTCGTTGAAATTGCTTCGGAGTATTTATCAAGATTTGGAGAGAGAAATCAAGAATTAGTAGATTAATTAATAGATTAAATTGTGGATTTAATATCAATTGTTGATAACAGAGAGTATGTGCTACTTGATAGCAACCTAAACATTGTACAAGCATCCTCTGACATCCAAAAATATGCAGACTGCTCCGAGACAATAGTATTGGGGCAAGATATTCGACAAGGCTTTCCAGAAATAACTGGTTTAGAGGCAACCTGTGAAGCCATATTGTCAGGAGAACAAAAAAACTTTGTCTTAGGCGGCATTGCTCGCAACAAAGACCAAGATACTGCTGTATATTTTGATTTACATATTAAAAGTATTAATGAACAATTGCTTGTTTTACTTGAAGATGTTACGGAATTAATGTTGCTGAGGCAGTCATTCTTGCAAAGAGTAAATGAAGCCGAAATTGCCCTAGATAAATTAAAGAGATTTGAATACTGTACTAACAAGATTGTGGCATCAATGGGAGATGTCTTGTTTATCACTACTCCATTAGGAATAATAGAGAGAATTAATAAATCGACAACAGAGTTATTTGGTTATAAAAAATCGGAACTAATAGGTAAAGCAATAGATCTGATTATTCGAGACGATATTTTCAATCATCTACAAATATACAATTCTCTTTTAGTGGCTAAAGATTCAGTCAGTAAAATTGAAGTAATTGTTAAAAACAAACAACATCAAGAAATACAAATAGAGTTTAATTGTTTTGTAGTTCCAACAGAAATAGAAGGATTTTTAAACTGCGTTTACATTGGCAGAGATATTACCGCTAGAAAACAAGCCGAGTCAGAAATACGCAAATCTTTAAAGAAAGAAAAAGAGCTGAGGCAATTAAAATCGGGCTTTATTTCAATGGCTTCTCATGAGTTTCGTAATCCCCTCAGCAGTATCTTATTGTGTACAGAAATTTTAGCTAATAATGAAAATCTAGAATTGCCAGAGCGTAAATTCTATTTACAATCTATTCGAGATGCTGCCTTGACGATGAACTCTTTGCTAGAAGATGTTTTAATTTTAAGCAAGGCAGAAGCAGACAAACAAAAACTAAATTTAACTCCAATTGATTTAGAAAGCTTTTGTACTCAAATAATTCAAGAACTAGAGTCGATCTATTTAGATAAAACCATAAAATTAGATTATTCACTAAAATTATCTCCAGTTTATTTAGATCAAAAAGTATTAAGACAAATTCTTAGTAATTTGCTCTCTAATGCCCTAAAATATTCAGCTAAAGCCCAAACTGTAGATTTGAAAATATCCTCGTCAGACGATCAAACAGCAATGATTATTGCAGTATGCGATCGCGGTTTGGGTATTCCCAGCAAATCTCAGAAGCATTTATTTGAATCTTTTTATCGAGCTAGCAATGTAGGCAATATTTCTGGTACAGGCTTAGGGTTGTCTATTGTTAAAAAGGCAGTGGATTTATCTAAAGGCAAAATAATCATAGACAGCCAGATAAATCAAGGAACAAATATTTTTGTAACATTACCTATTAGCAACGATTCCTCTTTAGCTGAATAAAGAGTTAAAATTGTTAAATCGACGATCTAATTCTGATGAAGCTATCACCTGTTATTATCAGTGAACTAGTTTTGATTCAGAAAAATAGCCAAGTTCGAGAAGAGGTATTTATGAGCGAAATAACTAAAGACGAGATTCGTAAAAGACTGGGTAACATTACGCAGCTTCAAGAGCTTTTATTTGGTGAACAAGTTGCACAATATGATCGCAAATTAGATCAACACAATCAACGTCTAAATAAGTTAGAGTCTGAGTTTGAAAGACTTCAATTGGTAATCAGTGAACGTTTTGATCAACTTGAAAATAATTTAACCCAAAAAATAAATTCCACTGCTAATTCTTTAGCCAGGAAAATCAAATATCTCAGCATAACTACTCAAGAAGAAAATAGCAAGATTCAACAAGAGGTAGATGTAATATCTCAAAATAACTACGATAACATTAACTTTCTGCAAAATCGTCTAAATTCTGAAACCAATAGTCTCAAAACTGAAATTGTACGGACGAAAGCGACTTTAGATCGAGATGTACAATTGCTCAAACAACAGATCTCTGAAAAGCTGGAAAGAAACTTATCGGAATTATCAGAAGGAAAAGTTTCTCGAAGCGATCTGGCAGAATTACTATTTGAATTGTGCATAAAAATAAAAGGAGCTGATCTTGTTCCAGAACTTCCAGAAGCTGCAACTAATGAAATAAGCACCGATTTAATACTCCCTGAAAAAAAGTAACCTAAAGTAGCAATTAATTCATCACAATCGGACAAACTTATCTTGGCAACCTCTGTCAAGATATTGGGTTGTGCCACGGATATTAAAACTAAAACTATTGTTGCGACTAGCTGATCTCTGCCTCACTTTCCGACGTTGGTATGGTGCTAAGTTGCGACTGCTTAATTTAGGTACAAGAAAATCTGGCGACTAGGTTAATAGTAGGTTACCATTGTGGTTTGTTTAAAGAATGCGATTACGCTCCGCGTACCCTTCGGATCGCAAATGCTGAGAAAAAAGCAAGCAGCATAATTGACATTTAACTACAAGAAAAGTTATTTGACTACTAAATAAATGAATATGTTTGTTAAAAATATATATTTATCTATGAGTGTATCTAAACAAGTAATTTATACAGCTGGAGTTCTAGCTTTATTTATTACTAAATCTGCGATCGCCCAGAACACATTTTTCGCTCTATCTAACAGTTGTGAAAACCTACCAGAACAAGTTTCGTTGTCCAAAAACACAACTAAGCTAGATAAAAAAGCGGTTCCAATTGCCCAAAATACTTCCCTAATAAATACGACCAATCCCAGCTTTTGGTGGGCAACTGAACAATTTGATCCCTTCGGAGGAAAATTGGTTAGAAACTGGCTTGCTTATCCACAAGCACAGCAAATCAATCTTGTAGTCAACTGGCAATTATGGACACTGTTAGATTATTTAGGGCGTTACCGTTTTGTCAATCAATTTGGTACAGTAGCTAGGGAATATGGCTACAGTCTTAATGTTTTCAATCAGAAAAAACAGTGTTTAGCTACGTACAAATATAATTCTCAAAGTAATCCGCCAAAATGGGAACTCAATTTGGAAAAACTAGGAAAAGATAGTCTACAAATTGAGTGATCAGATAGTTGAAAAGATAAATCTTAAGAAAATTATTACTCAACAGACTTGCGACCTAATAGATTTATACTAATTTCTAGATCAAGGCAATAATTTAGGAAGAGGAATTAGATAGTAATGAGCTTGTTTAATCAAATTCTGGACGCAGTTAATAATCCTGAACAAGAGGCTAGTACTAGTCAGTTAGGCGGCATCATCGATACGGTGCAGCAGCTAGCCAGTAACTCTAATACTAATTCGTCGGATATTCGCTCAGCAATGTCTGTTGTGGGTAGCTTCACTCGTTCGGCTCTACAGCAGCAACGTAGTAATGGCCGGATCAATCAAGCAAATCAACTTATCAATCAATTTGGTGGTACTAGAGCCAGTACTCAAGCAGTACAAACTCTATTTAGTGGCCCTCAACTGCAACAAATGATCCAACAAATCAATCAGAAAACTGGACTAGATGCCAGAGCAATTCAAGGACTTTTACCAATTTTAGTTCCCTTAGTGCTTAACTTACTTAAAACTGGTAACAGGAGAACTAATTCAGCAGTCCATACTACTAATTCAGCGGCAGGTAATTCAGTTCTTGATAGCTTTTTAGATGCTGATGGCGATGGTGATGTTGATGTAGCTGATGCGATGATCATGGCTCAACGGCATCTTGGAAAATAAATAACAATTACTCCTTGTTACTTATTTGTATGTTAATGGGAATATTATAAGTACCGATAAAATTCCTATATATTGTGTTTCATGTTGAATGAATATTACCGACCTCAAATTATTGTTACTCAAAACCCTTCATCTCAACAATTAATTTCATCAAACCCATTGCCAACAAAAGGATTATTCTCAAGTCCCATCTGGGCTTTTGCTAGTTTGAGTATGCTAATAGCTTTGGTTGGTTTTATAGCTTATGGCAGATGGAAGTATAACAAAATGAAAAAAGCTATAAAATATGAACAAAATAAAATCGATAGTTTAGAAAAAAGATTAAATGTAGCTTTAGCAACGATTCGTCAATGGGAAGAAAACCCCGATCTGGTTAATTCGCGAGATTGTAATCTTGATTATATTAGGATGCGAATGCAAGAACCAACCTTTCGGAATATTCTAGTTAACCAAGCTAAGGTTAAAGTTAAACAATTTATTAGCACCGCCATGCGGATTAGCCTATCGCAAAATACTGGTGGGGGTATTGCTAGCAGAAATGGTTTCAATATTGATGAAATTTTTGATATTACTTACGAAACGGAGATCCAAGGCAAACGTATCCGCAGAGTTTTATTTCGCATTCAAGTTCAGTTAATGAAGCTACCAACTCAGTCTACTTCAAGTACTATTAGTCAAATTGTTGAGTGTGTTGAAACTTTTTTGAGTCCCGTAGAAATCCAGACCAATTGGCAACCAGCAATTCAAGGTCACATTGTGACGATGAGTTGGAATCAAAGAGCAAAACCAACACCTTTGCTACTTATAGAACAACATAACGACGGAGTTAACGTCAGTTTTCGTACTAAAGTTAATAATATTACTAATAAGTGACTAAGGAATTAAAGAATCTTTACTAGAAAAAGCAATTAGCAAAAATCTATTAGAATTAAGACGGGTCAGGTATAAAGTATGTCTATTAATTAAATAAACAAGATGTTGCAATTTTTGCTTACTTGGTTAGCTACCGCTGTCGCCTTAATCGTCACTGCTTTTATTGTTCCTGGTTTGGATATTGCTAGTTTTTCTTCTGCTGTTATTGGTGCAGGAGTTTTAGGATTAGTTAACGGCATAGTTAAGCCAATTTTAATTATCTTTACTCTTCCACTGACCATTTTGACTCTGGGATTATTTCTCTTAGTAATAAATGCGATTTCACTTAATTTAGTGGGATATTTAACTCCTGGCTTCACGGTAGCTGGATTCTTTCCCGCCTTGTTTGGTTCAATTGTGCTAACTATAGTTTCTGGGTTAATTAATCAGCTTTTCCAGTCTAGTGAACAGCCAAATTAATTTGATGATAACCCCATGACTACAAAACCCCCTTCTAATGGTAACAATTCAAAATCTCCCATTAGTAAAGCTGTTACTCAAGCAGTGCAAAAGATTCAAGCCAAAGTCAATTTCAACTCTTCTAACCTCAAAGCAGGCAAACAAGTACCAGAATTAAGAATTAAAGAAGCTAACTCCCCAGAACAAGTATATCCCTTATTGGGCGATCGCTACACGTTAGGGCGTAGTTCTCGGTGTGATATCAGCATTCGCAATGCGGTAGTCAGTCAAACTCATCTAACTATTAAAAGAAATAAAAAAAATCCTCGCTCTTTTATCGTCCAAGACGAGAAATCGACTAATGGTATTTATCGAGGCAAACGTCGTTTCAAAACTTTCTCCCTTTATCACGGGGAGAGTTTTACGATTGGGCCACCTGAATTAGCTGCCGCCGTTCAAGTACAATATTACAATCCGCCGCCGTTATGGTTATATTTAACTCGCTATTCTCTCTATGGCATGGGGGGAATGCTAGGCTTATTAATTCTCTTCATCGGTATTGAATGGCTTAAAGTACCTGTCTATCCTCTGCCGAGAGAGTCTACTCTCCCTGTTGTGGTATATGCCGACGATGGCACTCCAATTAATCCTACTGCTCAAAATAATACTCACCGCGAACTTAAAAACCTCTCTGACTTTTCTCCCTATCTGCCTCAAGCGGTTATTGCCTCGGAAGACAGCCGCTATTATTGGCATTTTGGAGTCGATCCTATAGGCGTTGCCAGGGCTGTCGTAATCAACGTTACCTCTTCTGAACTGCGTCAAGGGGCAAGTACCATTACTCAACAATTAGCTCGCAGTCTATTTCCTGAAGTAGGTAGACAAAACACCGCAGGGCGTAAGCTTCGAGAGATGTTGGTCGCCTTAAAATTAGAGACGGTATATAGTAAAGACAATATTCTGAAAACTTATCTCAATCGTGTCTATTTAGGTATTGGTAGTTATGGATTTGAAGACGCTGCCCAATTTTATTTTGAAAAATCTGCTACTGATTTAAACCTTTCTGAAGCGGCTAGTTTAGTGGCAGTGCTTCCTGCGCCCAATCTCTATAATCCAGTTAAAGACTATGATACCGCAGTTGGCTTGCGTAACCGCATTATCGATCGCATGGTGAAACTGGGCATGGTTAGCGAAGAAGAAGCAGATAGAGCCAGACGATCTCGTATTGAAGTGAGTCCTAAAGCCCGTGAAACTTTTTCTAGTACCGTGGCACCCTATTTTTATAGTTATGTTCTCGATGAATTGCAAACGCTTTTAGGTTCAGATGTCGCTCAAGAAGGCAATTTTATCGTCGAAACTGCTTTAAACCCTGAGTTACAGCAGCAAGCTGAGGAGGCTCTAAATTATTCGATTAGCGAAAATGGGAATCGCTTTGGCTATTCCCAGGGGGCAATAGTGACTCTCGACACCAGAAACGGCAATATTCTGGCGCTCGTAGGCGGAGTTGATTACGAACAGAGTCAATTCAATCGAGTCGTGCAAGCCAAAAGACAGCCAGGATCGACTTTTAAAATCTTTGCTTATGCGGCGGCGATTGAATCAGACATCGATCCCGACACCGAATACTCTTGCGCTCCTTTATCTTGGAAAGGGCAAGAATATCGGGGTTGTGAACGCAGTAGCGGCGACATTGATATGTATCAAGGTATCGCACAATCAGAAAATCCTATTGCTCTTAGAGTTGCTCAAGATGTCGGCTTGAGTAAAGTAATTGAGGTAGCGAAGCGTTTGGGTGTTACCTCTCCTTTAACTGAAGCCCCTGGTTTAGTCATCGGGCAAAGCGAAGCCACCGTGTTAGAAATGACTGGAGCGTACAGCACTATTGCCAATGATGGTATTTGGAATAAGCCCCATGCTATCAACCGTATCTTAGATGGTAGCGATTGTAAAGATTCAAGCGATCGCGATAGCTGTCGTGAAATTTATTCTTTTGAAGACGACAAACAAACCTACCGCGATGCTATTCCTTCAGACGTGACAGACAAACTCACTGATATGTTGCAGCGAGCAGTTGAAGAAGGTACAGGAAAAGCGGCTTATCTCGATGAAGGAGAAGCAGGAAAGACTGGGACAACAGATAATAATGTCGATCTCTGGTTTATTGGCTATGTTCCCAAAAAAGATTTAGTGACGGGGGTGTGGTTGGGTAACGATGATAATTCTCCGACTAGCGGGAGTAGTTATCAAGCGGCTAGCCTATGGGGTAGATATATGAAAAATGCGATCGATGATTAGACATCTCCAAAATATAAATAGTGTACTGTAAAGAAACAAACAAAAAGGACAAAGAGTCAATAAAAGGGATGAATTTAATTTTAGATACTCTTGAAAAGAAACCAAAAGAAGCTAAACGGCTATT
>Ga0209082_1000203_pt1 | contig 27950 bp, 28 predicted proteins | sample ColdCreekSource_FD_184127 | JGI IMG/M metagenome (GOLD analysis project Ga0209082, IMG submission 184127) | Groundwater microbial communities from Cold Creek, Nevada to study Microbial Dark Matter (Phase II) - Cold Creek Source (SPAdes) (version 3) | ecosystem: Environmental > Aquatic > Deep... | reverse complement strand
CCCGGTTTTCACAGGGTCCGTGGGCGACGAAGGAATGGCCACTCCCCTTTCGAGGAGCACACGGGCGCTGTGGAAAGCGGGAACAAGCGAGGCGCCGCGAAAGATTGGGAGCAGTAGTGTTAGGCGGTCCTGGCGTCTTGTGGCGATAAACTCTTCGTATTTCGCGCACAGTGTGAAGAACGAAATTAATCGCCAAAGGTACGCCAGGACCGCCAAGGAACGCCGGAAGTAGGATGCTCCCCTGCTTTCTTTGCGAGGCATGCGGCGCTGTGAGCGTCAGCGCCGATCGTATACTCGCGAGATGGGAAGCTCGAAGTTGCCCGGACCGCAGAGCCTGTCTGCGAGTCCGCAGCCCGATGTGCCTTTGCGCGCGCGCATGAGCGCGGATACGCCCGGGCCGCTCGGCATCAACGACTGGGCCGACCCGGATATTCTCGCCCGCATGCGCGCGACCTCTGAGCGCATGCGCGAGCGGGCGCTTGCGCTCGGGCAGCGCTTCGCCGTTCCGGTGCAGAAAGCCAACGCCAAGGTTCGCGAGAAGCACGCGCAGCGCGGGCTCGACACGCCACCGACTCCGGAAGCGGCGAGCGCTTATCAAGGCGCGCTGCGCTTCACGGTCGGCGTGATCCCGCGTCCGAAGCTGCAGCACGACCACGGCTTCCTCGACGATGGCAAGGGTGGCGCGGATCGCTCGCGCATGCGCACACCAACTGCTTCTGATCAGCTCGAGCGCTTGCAATGGATCGCGACATTGGAAGCGGCAGAGCTGCTGCGCCCGGATCTCGTAGATGGGACCACAGCGTATCGACACTTCTTGTTCGGCAACGGGCAGCAGCGCAAGATCGACTACAATCGCTTTGTGCTCTACGACAGCAGCGGCAAGCGCGTGTTGACCTCTGTGTTGGAAGACGTGCGCGCCGCGTCGATCGGCTGGCACGACCGTCAGCGCACGCACAGCACGCCTGTTCAAGTGACTGAACAGTTCAGCATGTCGAGCGCGACCGCACAGGTCGAAGAGGACAATCTGCGCTACCCCTACCCCGCCACCGAAAACTGGCAGAAAGCCATCGGTGCACACGTGGTCTGGGTGTCCCGCGCAGACGTGACTGTTGTGATCGACCCAGCGCGCGCCGAGCGCCGCTTCAAGACGAAGCTCACGCTCGAGATGGAAGACATGTACAACTTCAATCCGGGCATGGTCGACATGGCGACAGGCATTCCAGACAACGCCAACGGTCGCTTCGAGCTGACAGGGCTCGGCAAGGAGTACCTGACAGTCGCCTCGCTGGAACGGACCATCGAGTTCACCGCACCGATCGATGCAGTGAACAACCCGCGCACGGCTGGCTCGAACATCAACGCGGGCCGAACGCCGACCACACGCCTGCCGAAGGACGCTCGCTGATGCGAACGTTCGCGCTGCTGGCTCTAGCCGCCCTCAGCTGCAGCAGCAAGCCCACAGAGCCCACAAAGCCTACTAAGCCCCCAATCAAGTCAAACACCGAGCAGACCATGCCAGACGTTCAGACCGATCTCGCCGCGCTGCGCAAATACTTGAGTCTGCCGCCCGGCGACTTCAGCTGCCGCTGGCTGCTGCAAACACGTGAAGCCACCCGCGGCCCGAACGCAAACGACTCGACACTCAGCGCGTACGTGGAGCTGCCTCATGATGCTTGGCCGGCGATCGCGGTCGAGCCCGCGGGTGACCCGAACACGCAGCCGATCCCGGCACCCAACGACGGCGAAATCCTGCTGACAGACGCGCTCGCGGGCGCGCTCTTGCCGGCAGAGCGCGCGCGCACAGGCTCGCGCATCGACGACCGCTTCCTCAGCTTCCAAGGCACACCACTCGCGAAACAGCCTCTCGCCGGCGGCCCCATGCAAGTCAGCCGCGCAGTTCGCCTCGGAGACGGTCTGCTGGTGTTGTTAGGCAGCAGGTAGACAGACGCCTTCCCATGGTTGGCCGTTCCAGCACTTCCTGCACATCCGTTCCCATGCGCGCGATCGCTAACCAGCATCGCTAAATACGCTGCACGCCACAAAGACTGCGGCTTGTCGCGTCTTACACTTGTGTAGAGGACGTGATTGATGGTTTATCGTCGACTCTATGAATTGCGGGCAGCACTCGCCGCATGAGCAAGAGATCCATCGTTCGTTCCAACCCGACGTACGGCGATCGCTCGCTTTGTTATTTGTTTGTTACATCTTTGCCGGCTGCAGCATTTACGATTCTGAACTGTTAGGGCGGCAAGGCTCTGCGCATGATGGCGTGAGCAAGTCAGCTGTGCCTTGGAATGCGCCCGAAGTCGCGCCGGGTGGCGACGCCGGCAACACAGCGAGCACGCTCGACGCACCGCTCATCGAGTCGGACGTGGATGCTGGTCCCGCGCCGGACGCAGGGATTGCAACCCCTGCGAATACCAGCGTGGATTCTGGCAGCGCGCCTGCGCGTCCGGCCGGTGATGCCTGCGTGGCGGCCGGCAGAGATTGCTGTCCGAACGATCCTAACAAGACAGCACCTGGTACCTGCGGCTGCGGGCAACCCGATTCTGACTACGACTCCGATACACTCCTCGACTGTGAGGATCTTGCACCTCGTGGTTGGTTGCGCCGCCTGACATTCGATGGAAATCAGGTACCATCCACATTGGCAGACTTTCCGGTGCTCGTGCATGTGACCGATGCACACCTTGGTGTGTTCGCGGCCAGCGACGGCCAAGACATCCACTTCCTTGCCGCTGACAGCAGCACGGCAGCGGATTACGAGATCGAGCGCTTCGAACCAGCGCGCGGCGAGCTGTCCGCGTGGGTGCGTGTGGCTCGCATGGAGAGCGGCCAAGACAACGTGCTGTATCTCGCTTACTCCGACGGTCAAGCGCATCGCGGGCGCGCGAACAATGTGTGGAGCGACCATCATCACGTCTGGCACCTCACGGACGATCTCGATCAAAGCGAAGCACCGGTGCGTGATTCGACCGGTCACGCGCACGCTGTGGCCACTGGCGCCATGACCTCGGCGAATTCGGTCGCGGGCATCGCGGGCGGCGCGATCGAGTTTGATGGCCGAGATGACCAGCTCGTGTTCGAAAATGATCTAACCGGTGACACGCCGAGCACGATTCAAGCCTGGGTGATCCAGCGTCGGCTGCGACCTGGGTCGTACGGCAGCGCTGTCTTGATGCTCGGCGATCAGGCGGTGGGTCGCGCGCGCTTCCTGCTTTCGTTGGCCGATGACACGGGCGCGGTTAGATACGGCTTCTACAGCAACGACGAAGGCTTCTCGGCGATCATGAGTGATGTGTGGCGCCACCTCGTCTGGACTTGGGATGGCAGCCGCAGCTCGCTGTTCATCGACGGAACGCTCGTGGAAGGGCCGATCTCGCACGCTGGCGCGGACACACGGGGGCGGGCCGGGCGCATCGGCAGCACAGCCTTCAATTCGCCGCCCTACGACTTCTTCCACTCGGGCGTGCTCGATGAGGTGCGCGTCTCCACGGTCGCACGCTCGCGCGAGTGGATCGCAACCGAATTCGCAAACCAGCGCCCGGACTCGACGTTTCTCAAAACGATCGGCGAGCCCGAACCAGCGCGCTAATCACTGGCCTGGATGGCCGTAAGCGCGATGGTGTAGACGATGTCTTCGACCAGTGCGCCACGCGAGAGATCGTTGACCGGCTTGTTGAGCCCTTGAAGCATTGGACCCACGCTGACCACGTTTGCGCTGCGCTGCACGGCTTTGTAGGTCGTGTTGCCAGTGTTGAGGTCGGGGAAGATGAACACGGTGGCCCGGCCCGCCACGGGACTCTTGGGCGCCTTGGCTTTGGCGACATCCGCGTTCTCCGCGGCGTCGTATTGCATCGGTCCATCGAGTGGCAGCTCAGGGCGGCGGGCGCTCGCCAACTTGGTGGCGGCGCGCACCTTGTCGACGTCCGCGCCCGAGCCCGAGTCGCCCGTGGAGTAGCTCAGCATCGCGACGCGCGGCTCGATCCCGAAGCGCGCAGCAGAGTCTGCGCTTTGGATCGCGATGTCGGCGAGCATCTCAGCGTCGGGATCGGGATTGACCGCACAGTCGCCGTACACGACCACTTGATCCGGCAAGCACATGAAGAACACCGACGACACGATGTTCGCATCCGGCTTGGTCTTGATGATCTGGAACGCCGGGCGAATCGTGTTCGCGGTCGAGTGCACGGCGCCACTCACGAGGCCATCCACTTCGTCGAGCGCGAGCATCATCGTGCCGAGCCACACGTTGTCTTCGAGCATCTCCGAGGCTTCGTCCTCTGTCACGCCTTTGTGCTTGCGCATCTCGACCAGCTGCGGGACGTAGTTCTTACGGATCGCAGCAGGGTCGATGATCTCCAAGCCGTCGGGCCATGCGAGCTCCAGGCCTTGCGCGACTTGCTTGATGCTCGCGGGCTCACCGAGCAGCACACAGCGCGCGATCTTGCGGCGCGTGCACTCGATCGCCGCGGTGATCGTGCGCGGCTCAGTGCCTTCCGGCAGCACGATCCGAGCATCCGCACGCGCCGCCGACTGCACGAGCCGGTGATAGAACGCAGCTGGCGTCATGCGCACTTCGACCGGCGCGCGGCTGCGCTTCTGCAGCCATTCGAGATCGAGGTGCTCGGCGACATGCACCATGCTTGTGCGCGCACGCTCCAAGTCATCGGTGGGGATCTCCGGGCTCATGCGCAGCAGCGCGGCTGCCGTCTCCCAGCTCGGGCGACCCGCAGCCAAAAGCGGCAGGCCGGCGTGGAGCGCGGGCGCGATCAGCTCGAGCACACCCTCGGGCAGCTCACCACTGCCTGTGACCAACAAGCCAGCAACAGGTATGTTCTTGAGCGCGGCCATCGCTACCGCGAACAGTACGTCGCTGCGATCGCTGTCTGTGATCAACAGCGACCCCGGTTGGATCGCTGCGACGGTGTTGCTGACATTGCCTGCGAGCAGCGTAAAGCGGCGCACTCTGCGCGTGTTGAGCTCGCCCTGATTGAGCACGCGTGCCTGCAGCTGGCGCGCGATGTCGAGCGTCCGCACGGCGCCGAGCTCCGGATTCTCTGTGACCGCACCGACCAACGCGAGGCCTTGGCGCCCGATCAGCGAGATCTTCTTCGCGAGCTGCGCGCGCAGGTCAGCGCTCGCGACATCACTCTGCCGCGGAACCCGGTTGATGATGCAACCGATCACGCGCCCGCGCTCGAGTCCACCGTAGTGCTCCGCCGTCAGCCTCAAGCGCGCTTCGAGCGCGGCGGCCTGACCATCCTGCAACGACCCAACCAAGATCACTTCAGCGTTTAGCGTCTTGACCAGCTGCAGGTTGAGCCGATCTTCGATCGCCGAGTCGACCGTCTCGACCAGACCTTCGACGATCACCACATCTGCGTCCGCCGCGATGCGCTGAAAGTCCGTGAGCACGCGCTCGAGCAGCTCTTGGCCGCGTTTTTCGGATAGCCAACGCTCTGCTTCTGGCAGCGGGATCGGCTCTTGCGGCTGCAGCGATGTCTTGCACGCGATGAAGTGGGTCGAGCGGTCCGGCTCGCTTGGGTGACCGACCTGGCCTTGACCGATGGGCTTGAAGAACGCCACACGAATGCCACGCTCATCGAGTGCGTGCACGAGACCGAGGGCAACCGAGGTGAGGCCGACGTTGCTTCCGCTCGGCGCGAGGTAATACACGGGAGGCATTGCGCTCAGCCTATCACGCAGCCGGCCCGAGCAGACGCACAGTCTCGCGCGCGATTTCCAGCTCTTCGTTCGTGGGAATGACCAAGACGCGAATGCGCGATTGCTGACTGCTGATGGTCCCCTGCGATGCACGACCATGCGCCGTGTTGTGTTCGGCGTCGAGCACGGCACCCAGCAGCGCGAGCCGCTCCACGGTGAGCTCGCGCACGCGCGCTGCGTTTTCGCCGATACCACCTGTAAACACGAGCGCATCGAGCGCAGGCAGGCCCGCGCACAAAGCCATGAGGCCCTTCGCCAATCTGTAGCAAAACACGTCGATCGCGAGCGCCGCGCGCGCATGGCCTTGGCTTGCGAGCTCGAGCAAGTTGCGCATGTCGTTGCTCTCGCCGCTCAAGCCCAAGAGGCCACTTTGCTCGGTGAGCATGTCGGTCACATCTTCCAGCGTCATGCCCGCGTGCGTGGCCAGGTACTGGTGCAAGCTGGGATCTACATCGCCGCTGCGCGTGCCCATCACGAGGCCTTCGAGCGGCGTAAAACCCATGGTCGTGTCCACGCTGCGACCACCAGCGATCGCGGTCGCGCTCACACCGTTGCCGAGATGAGCTGTGAGCAGGTGCAGCGCTGAAAGCGGCTTACCGAGCAGCTCTGCAGCGCGACCTGCGACGTAGCGATGACTCGTGCCGTGAAAGCCGTAGCGACGGATCTTGCGTTGCGCGTACAGCGCATATGGCACGGCGTAGAGGTACGCATGCGCGGGCATGGAGTGATGAAACGACGTGTCGAACACCGCGACTTGCCCGAGCTTCGGCAGGCGCTGCAGGGTCGCGTGGATGCCAGCCAAGTTCGCGGGATTGTGCAGCGGTGCGAGGTCTGAGCACGCTTCGATCGCAGCGATCGTGCGCGCGTCGAGCTGCGTACTCTCGTGAAACTCCTCGCCCCCGTGCACTACGCGATGGCCCACGCCAGCCAGCGGCAAGTCTGGCAGCTCGCGGAGCGCGACATCGAGCGCGTGTTCGTGCGTGCCAACGTCGAGCGCTTGCTTGCGCTTCGCTTCATTCGCACGTTGCAGCGTCAAGCTCGCTGAGCTCCCGCCCAAGCGCTCGGCGGTGGCTTGCCACAGGCGCACACCCGAGCCCGGCTCTACGAGCGCGAGCTTGAGCGAGGAGCTACCGCAGTTGACTACGAGGACATGGGATGTGGAAGGAGCTGTTACTGTCATGGGGGCTGCAGGCCCAGCTTACACGCACCGCGTGCTCACCGAACGCGAAACATCGTGGAGGTTCGCTCGACCACGTCGCCGGCACCGCGATCGCGCTGCACTTCTGCACGCAGAGCTTGATCGTAGCCGGGCTCGGCACGGCCATGGTTGTGCTGCTGCGCGGAGACACGGCCTGGCCGCTCATCGTGTGCTGCACGGTCATGCCAACGCTCGTGCTCCTCTGGTTTGCGCGCCCGCTAACCGATCTCGACTTCCTTGCCGCTGCTGGCTGCACGCATGACGGCCTCCAGCACACGAATGTCGCGCAAGCCCTCCTCACCCGGCGTCATCGGCGCCCTCTAGTTGAGGATGGCTTGCGCGTCGTCGTCCATCTGCTTCGCTTGCTGACTGTCGATCTCCAGGTCGAGGTCAGTGCCATCGCTAGTCTCGCCGCTCACGCCTGTGTACGACTGCATCGGCTCGAGGTGATATGAGCCGCGCTCAGCCTTGACCTCGAGCTTGTTGTCACTGTTGCCGCGGCTGGCCTTGCCGTACGCGCGGATGCCGGACTTCATCACCAGCTCGAACTCCGTGTTTTCGTCCACTTCGCGAAACAGCTCCGGCCGATCCGCCCACTGTCGCGCGCGCACCACACGCACCAGCTCGTCGCCCTGTCAACGCTATCCAGCTCGTAGAACAAATCAGCCTCAGCGCAGCTTTCCGGCGGGGAATAAACGCGACACTGCTGCATCTACGGCAGGTCATGGCAACTACTCAACAGCAACTAGTCTTTGCCCCGCGGCCCGCTGCCGGACTTGGTCCCGAGCTCTTTGAGCCACGTGAGGCGCCGATTCCAGAACCTCGCGCCGGGCAAGTGCTCGTGCAGAACATGATTTTGTCCTGTGACCCGGCCCAAGTTGGTTGGCTCATGAGCGGCAATCGCTATGCGCCCAAAGTCGCCACGGGTGAGGTGATGCGCGCATGGGGCGCAGGCCATGTCGTGGCGTCGAAACATGCGCGTTTCCGCGCTGGGGATCGCGTGTGGGGCACGCTGGGCTGGGCACAATACTCGCTGTCGGATGGCACGGGCGTGCTGCCATTGCAGCAGATCCCGCGCGATATCGCGCTGTCCGTGCCTCTCGGGGTCGGCGGGATCAACGGCATGACGGCGTACATCGGGCTCGTCGAGCTGTGCGCGACGACAGCGCGCGACCTGGTCGTCGTGTCGAGCGCTGCAGGCGCAACTGGTTCTGCAGCGGTGCAGATCGCACGCGCGTTGGGTGCCCGTGTGATCGGCATCGCGGGCGGCGCTCGCAAGGGCGCATTTGTACGCTCGCTCGGAGCCAGCGCGTGCATCGACTACAAAGCCGAGAGCGTGGCGGAGCTCTGCCCTTGCGGCGTCGATGTGTACTTCGACAATGTCGGTGGGACCACGCTCGACGCGTTGCTCGGTGCGATGGCCGACGGCGGCAGGATCGCGCTGTGCGGTGCGAGCGCGCAGTACGCTGGCGAACCGCTCAGCGGGGCGAATCTCCAGCTCGTGCTCGCACGCACGCTGCGCTTGCAGGGATTCATGCTGTACCAGTACGCGGCGCGCTTCGAGCCGATCTCCACGCAGCTGCTCGATTGGGTCCGCAGCGGACAGCTGCATGCGCACGAGGATCTTGCGCATGGCCTTGCAGCAGCTCCGGGCGCGCTGATGCGCATCTTTCAAGGGCTGAACATCGGCAAGCAGCTGGTCGTGCTGGAGGGTGCCGCTGCGCTGGAGCCGAATCTCACAGCTTCCTAGCATCGAGGCGATGTCTCAGCGTATTGAGCGGCGATGAAGGTGCTTGTGGAGGCTCGCGATGGAACAAGTGCTGTGTTGCGGCGCGCCAGCAGACAGAGAGCATACGTTCGTGCTGCTCGACAAGCACGGCCGATCGAGGTGCGGCGACGCTCGCAACGTTGCGGGATCAGTGTGCCGGGCCCACCCGCCATCGCGTTATGTGTGCTCGACGATGCAGCCTCCGTGCTAGCTTGCGAGCATGTACGTCGATCCGGACTCTCAGCCGCGACCTATGTTTGCTGGGCGGCGTGGTGGTTGCTTGATCGCGTTGCTTTGTGTGTCGGTGCTTGGCGTCGTCGCCGAGTACCTTGCGCATGAGTCGGTCGCGCGCGTGCGTGGCCACGGTGGGGACGGCTTTCATGAAGCCCCGCTCTTCTTCGCCTACGCGTTCTTCGCCCCGATCCAGCTCGTATGCGTCGTCATGCTCGTCGTCGCGATCCGACGTGCGAATCTCCCTAAGATCGACGCCTAAGCGCCTCCGGAACACTCGGCTCAAAGCCGTCCAGAAAACCGACGCTCTTCGGCCGCGCGAGTGCTAGCGTCAACTTTTCGATGCTCCATCAAGACACACGAGGTGACGCATGGATGTGCTGGTAATCGGTGATGGTCCCGGAGGCCTGAGCGCGGCGCTCTTTCTCGCGAAAGGCGGCGTGCAAGTTGGCGTGTACGGTCAGGACAAAACAGCGATGCACTGGGCGCTGCTCAAGAACTATCTCGGCGTTCCGGAGATCACAGGCAGCGACTTCCAAAAGATTGCCCGCAAGCAAGCGAGCGACTTCGGAGCCAAGCTTATCGACGCGCGCGTCGATAAGCTAAGCAAACAAGACTCGGGCTTCGAAGCCACGCTCGAGGATGGACAAAAGGTGACTGCGCGTTTTGTCATCCTCTCCGAAGGCAAGTCCCCTCGCCTCGCCCAACAGCTCGGTTTGAAGTTCGATGAAACCGAAGGGCTCGAGGTCGACATCCATGGCAAAACGGCCATGCCAGGCATCTACGCCATCGGTCGGCAGGCCCGGCCCAAGCGCAGCCAAGCGATCATCAGCGCAGGCGACGGCGCCGCAGCAGCCATCGACATCCTCTCCGCGATCAAAGGCGAGCCAGTGCAAGACTGGGATTCGCCACCCAAGTCATAGTTTTAGATCAGTCAGACGGCTGACGACCGCCACATAAGGTCGTCAGCCGCCGTCTCGAATCTTCAATGAGCACGACGATTCGGTTGTAAGATGGCGACTCCATGGCGCTGCTGCATCGAATTCTCACTACTTCGCTCGTGCTCTCGGTGCTCGCATGCTCTGCAGAGCTTACCGCTAACAACTCGGCGCCCAGCGCAACAGTCAAGCAAGCGACGCCGCCCTCAGCGGCATCACCCCTCCGACTACACATCAACGATTATCACTGGGAGACAAAAAAGGTTCAGTGTTCGAACCAATACCCCGAGGCCGTGAACGAGCTGCAAGACTACGTGAAGGCACACGTCGTCGACGTGATTCCACGCACTGTCCACTACGAGCGAATCACGTATCAGCAGATGGAGGCGCTGAGCAAAGCTCCGCAGTAATGCAGTCGAGCGTCGTGGTAGAAGCTCGTGGTGCCGCATGCTCACCAACTGGAAGTGCCATTGCTTATAGTCCACGGCTTGTGGGATTCGCTAACGCGTATCGACCCGCTGGTGCAAGGGCTGCGTGCGCGCGGAATCGAGCGCGTGCTGGGCTTTGATCTCTTGCCCAGCACCGGTCGCGCTCCAATCGGTGAGTTGGCGCGGCAGGTCGCAGAGCAGGCAGACGCGCTGCGTCGCGAGAGCGGCGCGCAACAGATCGATCTGCTCGGATTCAGCATGGGTGCGCTCGCGGCGCGCTGCTACCTGCAACAAGGCGGCGGGCGCGCGCACGTGAGGCGCTTCATCTCCATCTCTGGTCCGCACGCGGGCACGTTGACTGCGTTCGCCCTTCCGTTCGCAGGCGTGCGCGACATGCGCCCGCGCAGCGCTCTCCTGCGCGCGCTCGAAGCGGACACGGATCCATTCGGCAACGTCGAAGTCCACTGCATTTACACGCCGCTCGATCTGATGATCGTACCGGCGACCAGCAGCATCCTGCGCGGCGCCCACAGCGTCCATCGTCTACCGATCCCTTTGCATCGCTGGATGATCCGCGACTCCAGAGTGCTCGATCTCGTCGCCAGCCTGCTGACTCGCGCGTGATTTCGCGAAACCATGCTGCTGACGAACCGATAAACGATCACAAGAGCATGGAACGCCCTCCCGAAGAGCCGGCCCGCCCGGACGGCCGACACCCAGCCCGCACTCGGCGCAAGCGTAAGCGCAGGCGCGCGCTGCAGCCGAAGAACGTGTGGCAGACCGATACCCACTGGAACCCCTTCAACCCGGCCGTGGCGCTCGGCTCCTCGGTGCTGTTCGCAGCGGCGGTCTTTGTGTCAGTGCTGGTGCCTGCGTTGAAGGAGGCACCGTCGTGGCTCATGACCACCGTGATGCTCAGCTTGCTGGCAGCCCTCCTGACCACCCCCTGGTACACCGCAACGTTTCTGCACTGGCGCGTCGCAGAAGAGCTCATATTGGCCCTACAACCAGGGCGCGGCGCGACCATGACGCGCTCCTTCGACAACCGAGACTTCAAAGCGCTCAGCGAGCACGGCCCCTTCGCGATCATCCGCTGCACATCGGGCAAGCGCCTCGTCTGGCCACGCTGGCTCGTGCACAAGTGGGTTGTGTATCGCTGGCACCTGGACGGCAACAGGCTGAGCTTGCAAGCGAGCGGCGTCGCTCAGTCCGGGACGAACACTTCGCAAGGGAACGTCGCTTGAAGCACATCGCCGGAGCCAAGCAGGAACTCGTACACGCCGAGTGCCTTACCGTCGGGCGATTGCATGCCGACCATCGGAATCAGACAACCGATGCTTTGGCCACGTAGAACACACCAAGGCCATTCCACCAGCCGTCTTGCGTTTGGTTTCCGTCGAGCTCGCGCTCCCACTCGATGCTCAAGCCGGCGTCTCGAATACCTGCGCGTGTGGCCGACTGGATGTTCGGATCGTTCCAGTCGTCCATCAACAGGACTGAGCGTTGGCTGAGCAGCTTAGCCCCCGCAACGACGCCATGGTAGGTGCTCTCGTAGCTGTGGTCGCCATCGTAGAAGTACACACCAACGGGCGGTCGAACCAGCTCGCGCTTGAAGAGACGGCGCGATGTCGTGTGCATCATGGACACTTGCGCAGCTCCAGCGCTGTAGCGCTTTAGGTTCGAGAGCAACCGGCGCTTGGCGAGAAATCCGAAGCCGGTGAACTTTCCGTAGAACCGAAACTTGTCGCAAGCGAATGCGCGTTTGCCCGCATTGTTTTGGATGGCCGAACACAATGTCAGGCCGGCGAACGTACCGATCTCTAGATAGTGCTCATCCGCTGGCATGCGCCGCACAAGCTCATTGAGAAATCGGCAGACCCGCGGGCTTGAGAAACCCTGCACATCGACGAGGTGCGTGGCCCCGGCAAAGTCACCGTGCTCTTCTAAGATTTCGCGCGCAATGTTCTGTTCCACGGCGCACCACCTAGCAATTCAGACACGGTGGCACAAGTCCCGATCTCAAAGGTCTATCAGCCGTGATCTCTTCACGCGCAGCGGCGCGTCCGCGCTGATCCCACGCCGCTAAGAGCTGCGCCGGCCGCCCTTGACCGACCGGAGTCCGTTATAGTAGACACGCATCCACACGCACAAAAGGAGCTTCCATGAGCGCGCCTACTCGAACTTTGAATGATGTTAACTTGGCGGCCGTGGCTGCGTTGGCGACCAACGTTCAGAAGAGCCCGCAAGCGGCGCAGACCACTTGGAGGGCCGATGTAGAGTGGACGGGTGCGTTCACTTCGCGCGTACAAGTTCGCAACTTTGCGCCTTACAACTCAGACGAGCCTGCAGCACTTGGCGGCGGCGACAGCGCGCCCAATCCGGTTGAGCAACTGCTCGGCGCGCTCGGTAACTGCTTGGCCGTCGGCTATGCAGCGAATGCATCGGCGGAGGGCATCAGCATCCGCTCGCTGCGCATTTCGCTCCAGGGCAACATCGACCTGCGAACCTTCCTCGGCCTCGCCCAGGAACACGCTGGCTACCAAGCCATTCAAGCGAACGTTCACATCGACAGTGACGCGACCGCAGAGAAGCTTGCGGCGCTGCACAACAAAGTCGTCGGCACCTCTCCCGTGGGCCACACCCTACAGCGCGCCATTCCGCTATCGATCGAGCTCAATCAAGCCGGCAACTGATCGCCGCATCCGGGACATTGTCCCGCACGCGCCATAAAGTTCCCTCGCCAGTGCGGCCGAGCCAGAAGCGCGGCGCCGGACTGCGGGCAAGGTCGTTCACTGTCGCGAGACGTTCGCGCGGCGTGTGGATATACAGCGCCTCGTCGTGAAGCTTCATCAGCTCGGGCGCAGTGGGCATGAACGCAGGAGAGCACGCGTTCAGCCGACCTGCTGCTCCAGCCGACGCAGCGCGAGCTCCACAAAAGCGCGATCGGTGAGCTTCACGGCGAGAAAGCGCCGGTTCGCGAGCGGACCCGTGGGCGAGAAGCCATCGAGGTCGCGCGCGGCCAACAGCGCCGCATAGTTGGGCGCGTGTACCACCAGAAACCACTCTCTCGCCAGCGCACATCCGGTGACATCGATCAGCTCGGCATCCAGGTCGACCTTCGCGTCCAGCTCGCCAAAAATGACTAGCCGGTCGACCGCGCGGCTCAACCGCTGATAGCGCTTCAACACCGGCCGGATGCGCGATGTACGTTCGAATCCCGCATAGACCGCAGCACCCGGCGCATGACGGTCCACCGTCAGTTGCTCGACGACCCGGCACCAATGCAGCATCGCGCGCGCGTTGGTAGTCAGCTCCCCGGTCACCGGTTTGCCAGCCGTAGTGTCGACGAGCCTGCGCAAGCCAGTTTGCTCGTCGTTCGCGGTCTGGAGCACCCAGTCGTAGAACGAGAATGCGGCCTGCGGCGCCATTCACAGGCAATCGCTTGATTGCCGATGAACTTGAGCTGCGAGGCATGTTTGCTCGACCGTGGAGATCATGACCGCGCTGCGCGGAACGTCGCGAACACATTGACGTCGTAGCGCTCGAGCGTACGTACATTCCGCAATGTCCAGCTCAACGCCTGCCCGTTTAGACCGCCGCGCGAGCGGCGTGCTGATGCATATCACCAGCTTGCCCGGGCCACATGGCAACGGGGACTTGGGGAGTGAAGCACGCCGCTTCGTAGATTGGCTCCAGCAGGCGGAACAAAGCTATTGGCAGATGCTACCAGTGGCGCCGTGTGGCCACGGCAACTCTCCGTACAGCGCGCAGTCGGCGTTTGCAGGCAACCCGCTGCTGATCGCGCTCGAGCCGCTGGTCGAGCGCGGGTGGCTCGCCGCGAGCGACCTCGCCGATACCCGCGCGTTTGCGGGTGAGCGCGTCGACTACGCTGCCAGCGAGCGCTTTCGGAGCCGGTGCCTGCGACGCGCGTTCGAACGTGCTCGGCACACGCTCGATCTGCAGACGTTTCGCGAGCAGCATCGCAGTTGGCTCGACGACTACGCGCTGTTTCGAGCGTTTGCCTTTGGCACGGACAATTCGGCCAACGACTTTCTTCCTCACAACTACCCGCGCCGCACTGTCGTCTATACAGGAACCCACGACAACGACACGATCGTGGGTTGGTTCGAAGCGCGCGAAGAGCTCGCAGATCAGGCCAGTACGCGCTCCCCCGAGCAGATCGCGAAAGAACAGCGTGCCGTGTTGCGTTATCTCGGCGCCGCTGATGGCGGCAGCATCCACTGGGACATGATCCGCTTGTGTCTGATGTCAGTCGCGGACACTGCCATCTTCCCGTTGCAAGACATCTTGGGTCTTGGCTCGGAAGCGCGGATGAACCGCCCCGGTCGAGCGGCGGGCAACTGGGAGTGGCGCAGCAGCGCTGATGCGATCAGCTCGGAAGCGGCAGAACGCCTCGCCGATCTGACGCGCTGCTACGAACGCTAACGTTCATACAACATCGAGTGTTGCAGCCATCAGCAGCCACCATGTAGGCTGACTGTGCACTGAACATAAGACACATCCTCGTCGCACTAGTCAAGCGTCGCTAGTCGAATCGAAGCATGTTAGAAGCGGCTATCTCGCATACGAGGAGTCAAGGATGACCAAAGTCGCTATCAGTTTGCTCGCAGGTTCGGCGTTAGTTTTCGGAGTGGGCGTGAGCAGCGCACAAGCTGCACCTGCGGAGGTGTACATGATCGACGAGACGGTGCGCCACGTCGCGAACGATGGTCAGACGAACGTCGTCACGATCACCAACACCAGCTCGAACGTGATTGTAAAGGACACTGCGGGTCTCGCAGCTGGAGATGGTTGCACGCAGACCAACGCCACCACGGTCAAGTGTCCACTGCCCAACACATTCGTGCTCGACTTGAAAGACGGCAACGACGTGCTGACAAACAACTCGACGGTGAAGATCTTCGCATACGGCGGACCGGGCAATGACGTGCTGACTGGAGGCGCTGCAAACGAAGGCCTGTTCGGCGACGCCGGCAACGACGTGATCAACGGCAACGCGGGCTCCGACTTCATCAACGGCGGCGCTGGCAACGACGTGATCAACGGCGGCGCTGGCGACGACCGCATCGACGACCCCACTGGCAACGACACGATCAGCGGCGGCGCGGGCAACGACAACATCCAAGAAAACGGCGGCACTGACACGATCAACGGCGACGCAGGCAACGACACGATCTACTCGCTGGATCAAACCAACGACGTAATCAACTGCGGCTCCGGCACAGACTCATACGGCCTCGACCCCAACGACACCCGCTCAGGCTGCGAAAACTCACTCAACTAAAGCGCGACAGCACGCACCGGCGCTGCCCCGAACCAGCGCCGGTGTTGTGCGTCAAGGGGACCCCAGCTAGGGGGCCGGCTGGCACTACTGCTAGGGGTTTGCCACGCATTCTAAGATAGCGCGCGTCTCCGGTATCGAGCGAAATCAACAGACAGCTCGGGCGTGCCCAGATCGGGCGTGCCCAAATCGGGATGAAACCACCGTTCTGCGTTGCGATGAGCTATGGTCCCGAGCCTTGACCGTCGCTCGCTGCGCGCCAAGAACCACTGACCCACCGATTACCGAGGATTGTGCATGTGCGGTATTACTGGCGCGATCTCCAGAACGCCTGTCAACCAGCTGATCTACGACGCCCTCCTGCTGCTTCAACACCGCGGTCAGGACGCCGCCGGCATCGTCACGATGCAAGGCAACAAGTGCTACATGCACAAGGCCCGCGGCATGGTTCGCGATGTCTTCCGCACGCGCGACATGCGCGCGCTTCCCGGATGCGTCGGTCTGGGCCAGGTGCGCTACTCGACGGCAGGCAATGCCTACAACGAGGAAGAAGCGCAGCCGTTCTACGTCAATGCACCTTACGGGATTGTGCTCGTTCACAACGGCAACCTGACGAATGCGCCCGCGCTCAAGCAGGAGCTGTTTGCGATCGATCGCCGGCACATCAACACTGAGAGCGACAGTGAGGTGCTGCTCAACGTGCTCGCGCACCAGCTCGAGCGAGCGGCGCAAGGTCAAGCGTTTTCACCTCAGCTGGTGTTTCGGGCTGTGCGTGCGGTCAACAAGCGCATTCGCGGCTCGTACGCAGTGATCGCGCTGATCGCGGGTTATGGGCTTTTGGCGTTCCGTGACCCGTACGGGATCCGGCCGCTTTCGATCGGCGAGACCGTCACGCCGGCGGGGCGCGATGTGATGGTGGCGAGCGAAACAGTCGCGCTCGAAGGCACCGGACACAAGTTCACGCGCGATGTCGCTCCGGGCGAAGCGGTATTTGTCGATCTGGAAGGCAACGTCCACGCTGAGCTGTGCGCAGACCATGCGACGCTCAATCCGTGCATGTTCGAGTATGTGTACCTGGCGCGACCTGACTCCGTGATGAACGGGGTTTCGGTTTACCAAGCGCGACTCAATCTGGGTGTTGCGCTCGCGCAGCAGCTGCAAGCGGATCCGCGTGGAAAAGACATCGACGTGGTGATCCCGATCCCGGAGTCGAGCCGGCCTTCGGCCATGCAGCTCGCGCAAGAGATCGGCAAACCGTATCGCGAAGGTTTCGTCAAGAATCGCTACGTCGGTCGCACGTTCATCATGCCGGGTCAGAGCGTGCGCCAGAAGTCCGTGCGCCAGAAGCTCAACGTCATCGGCAGTGAGCTCAAGGGTCGCACGGTGCTGCTGGTAGACGATTCGATCGTTCGCGGCACGACCAGCAAGGAGATCGTGCAAATGGCGCGCGACGGTGGCGCCCGCAAGGTCTACATGGCGAGTGCAGCGCCGCCGGTTCGCTTTCCGAACGTGTACGGCATCGATATGCCGACTGCCGCTGAGCTGATCGCCCACGGCCGCAGCATCGAAGACATCCGCGCGTACATGGGCGCAGATGCATTGTTCTATCAGGACGTCGCTGCGCTGAAGCGCGTCGTCCGCGACTTGAACCCCGCGCTCGACGGCTTCGAAGCATCCTGCTTCGACGGCGACTACATCACCAAGGACATCAGTCCCTCCGAGTTTGCCGCGATGGCGCAGCAGCGCAGCACGCAAGGCGACGACGAGCCAGAGCCACGCTCCGGCCTCAACTTGCAAGGCCGAACCCGCGAACACTGAGGTCCGGCTGCGACCTGGCGCACGTGCTGCAGCCTGCGCTCCCCGGAGCCGTGCGGCATGCAGCATCGCGCGTCCGCGGTCGTGTCCACGGGGTGGCGCACACGCGTAGCGGCTGCCCGCCTGGACGGCGTGACAGCCTCGAGGGCGAAGCCACTGGCTCGCTGCGCATGGCTCGCTCCCGCTTCCGCAGTATCGACGAACCCGCACGCGCTGCAACCGAGAAAGAGCGCTTGCAGCAGTAGCCATCCGAGCGCGAACGAAGTGTGCCTGTTCACGAGTGGAATTGTGGCTTGGCCGCCCGAGAATGGTTCGTCAACACAACGTCAAACCAAAGTCAGCTGTACTTTGACGATGCACCTTCGCACAAAGAAAGAGCGCAGCTAATCGCAGCGCAAGTAGCCGTGCACACGCAGCGCGCGCGCTGAACTTAGTGCCGCCAGATCACATCGTCCGAGGCCGACGCCATGTTCTCTGTTTGCAGCGCGACAAGCATTCCGCTCCGACGCCGCCTCGTCAGACGGCTGCGCGCAAGCCATCTCAACTACGAGATGCATCGGTGGCTGCCGCTCTTGGCTGCCAACGATCTCCTGACAGAGCACAGCAACCGGGATTCCAGCTCCTACACGACCGGGATCCAGGCGTCGCAGATTGCGACGAATGGCAGCTCGAGCTTCCTCGTGGTCGCTTGGTGGGGGAACTCGAACTGTGCCTCGTGGTACCGCTCATCTGCCGAGATAGGTCGCCAGCCCCAGGGTCTCGATCAGCTGGGCTGGTATCTCTCGCAGCGCGTCGAGCGCGCGAACACCTTTGCAGCCCTGGTAGTCGACTACAATCTTCTTCGGCCCGTCCATCGTGACACTCCAGATGTACGTCGGACGATCCGGCTCCACTTCGCTGCAACCATCACTCGTTTCACGGTAGACCTCTTGCAAGCTCCAGTAGTCGGCAGCGTCGACCAACTCCAATACCTCGGCAGCGGTCTCTTGCGACACAGTTCTGCCGCCCCACCCTTGTTGCCTTGTGTAGCCGCGACCATTGAACATGACGCTGCCAGTCTGGTCGAGCTCGATGTCGTACATCGGGCACTCGCCCTTGCAAGCCGATGTGCTCAATGTGATTTCGAACCTGACCCCGACAGAGGCATCGTCGGCCATTGCAGCAGCGTCGACTTGTGCTGCATCTGCATCCAAGGCCCCGTCGCCTCTTCGCTTCGCGCCGCCATCAGCGTCAGGACCAACACTCGCGTCCGCCTTGCGAGGCACCACATGCCCCGCGTCTGAGCAGCCGACGGTAAACATCAACAACGCATAGACAAGCGCAGCGATACTTGGCTCGAAGCGCCAAAGCCGGCGCAAAGCCACATTGTACGAAATAGCGAGTCGATCCACGGAGCCTCCTTCTGCCAGGCTAGTCAGCCTGTGTGTGCCCATCAAACGCGAATATCTGTCGAACACATCAGCAGCGCTTATCTGACCCTGCTGTCAGCGCCTCAGGACCTCGATCGCACGTGCGCGTGCCTCTGGCGTAAGAAAACGCAGGCGGTGCGGCGGCATGTGACGCGCATCAGCTTCAGGCAGCTGCAGCCGGAAAATGGCGCGTTCCTTCTCAGCACGTGTCAGTCCCTTCAACTCGGGACGAAAACGAGCCCGCGACAATGACTGGTCGAGCTGCGCGTTGTGACACATCGAGCAGGCTTCGATCAGCACTTCTTCTCCGCTCGCGCCAGGCTTGGTCGTGAACCCCATCTCCGAGAGTTGTCGCAGGTCGTCTGGGAAGACATCGCGAATGTCCGGCAGCTGTGAACGATCGAGCGAGCCCTCCCGGTAAGCGCGATAGGCTTCTGTCATCGCGGTCAGCTTGTCGGGGTCGGTGACCTTCACGTCGTGGTACGGGAAGGTGATCGCTTCGCCGCGGCGCGCAGCTTCGTAGCCCGCACGCCAGGTCTCGCTCTCACCGGGAACGCTGTTATCATCGGGTTGTCTGCCTCCACGAGCAGCAGCGCTCTCGCGCACCTCACCTTCGATTTTCTGAGAGTCGAAGGGGTTAGGCTGGTTGTTGGGGCCGCCGTACAGCGCTTGCAGCTCCAAGCTCACCGGGTTTGCGCGTCTGGTTAGCTCCGAACCGGGCACCCCAAATATCACCTCTTCGCCTTTGGCCGCGAAGTAGTCAGCGAACAGTGCCCGACCGCCCTCTGTCGTTTGACCGAACCAATGCGTCCACGGCTCACGCAACTCTTGCATGCGTAGGAACTTCACAGTTCCGGGCCCGCTGGTTTGATGACACGGCGCGCAATCGAGCACCGTGTTCGTGAGGTCACGCTCGTCGTAGAGCGTCGTTTCGGTCCAGTTGATCTCTGTCTCAGGAGTCAGGAGATCGCCCGAACCACAGCCACTGTCGCTGTCATTGCAAGCCTGGCGATAGGTCAGCAGATAGAATCGCAGTTCGTGATCGATACGATCGCGCACCATCAACTCGACCTGCTGCTCGCCGCGCGAGAACGCAAACGCCACAGGCTCTAGCGATGGATCCACTCTGCCGTTGCTGCCGGGCGCAAGTGAGCTCAGGTCTTCGTCGAAGGCAGGGTGCTCCAAGCGAACAGAGATCATGCGCGGGTTGAGCGCCGAGATGGAGCGCGCTCCGAGCGACGTGGAGTGACCTGCGATCGCGAGCCCGTTGACGCCGGAGAGGCGCGGCGCGTCGATATACAGCGCCTTTTGTAGGTCGATGATGCTCTCTGGGCTCCAAGGCTCTATGGCGCAGAACACACTCCGGATCGGATCATCTCCATCGCGCGCGCACAACCTGGCCAGTTGCGCTCCTCCGTGTGGTAGGTGCGCGAGAGGATCGACCACAAGCGGCTCTTGCGATTCCGCGAGAGAGTCCTCGAGCCTGCCTAGCGGCTCGCCTGCACATGCGCTCGCAGCAGCCAATAGAGATAGTGTCCTCCACCATAGTGAAGTCCCACCTATCATGTATGTGTTTGACGCGTGCATCGGCATCGCGCTCATGCATGTCACACGTTGCGCGCGCAGTCGAGAGTTTCCTCGAGAAGCTGGGCAGGTGCGAGCAACGTTCAAACCTTCAACAGACGCGTTGTCCGTCGACCAGCGCTGCTTATGGATCGATGGGCTGTGCTAAGTGAACACGCATGTGGTGCTTACGGACCCAGTAGCGCTGCTAATCACGCGGAAAAGGTTAGCTTTGGATGGACCGATCTTGCGTAAACCGTGAGCCATCCGCCGCTGCGCCGTGCACTCCAGTAGCAACCAAGGGGATGCGATGAATACAAACCCGTCGCCGCCTCACTCGTTCCACCAAAGAGGAGGTGGCGCATGGAACATCACTGTGTAAGAAAACCTAACAACAGGTTCTTCGCGCGCGCGCGTCAGCGAATGCAGCCGTTGGGCGCCGTCATGTCGCTGATGGCGGCGTGCGCCTCCGAGCCTGAAGCGCAAAGCGCGCTCCCAGCAAGTGTGAGCACGGCTGCAGCGACGCAGACTGCTACGACACCCACGGCAGCCACAGGCACGCTTGCGCCGAGCACGGCGCCTGTCTCCACGGCGACTTCGGCGAGCGCTGCGATGCCTGCTCCCGCCGAACCGGTACCGGACAAGCCCGCAGCCGCACTCGAGGCAGGCTCGCTACCGTGCGCGGTGGACACTGTGCTCAAAGCAAGCTGCCAGAGCTGTCACGGCGCTATGCCCATCGGCGGCGCCCCGATGGCGCTCGCGACCTACGCTGACCTGATAAAACCATCAAACACACAGCCTAACAAAAAGGTATACGAGCTCGTTCAAGAACGCGTCCACGACACCAAGCGGCCGATGCCTCCGATCGGCTCGCTCATGCCCCATGACATCGCGGCGCTCGATGCCTGGGTTGCCGCAGGCGCCAAGGCCGTTTCAGCTGAAGAACTAACAAACTGCGGCTCCGATCCGCGCACGGCATCTGAATGGGAGGGCTCACGCGCGCTCGATGGCAGTCGCGGCAAGCTCACCCCTGGACCTGGCGAGACCTGCTACGACTTCAAAGTGCACGGCGGCCAGACCGCCGACGACACCACCAAGTTCAATGTCACCGACGGTGAGTTCTACGAACAGTTCTACTACAAGGTCCCGTGGCCTGCGGGCACCGTGGCGACCGCTTACGCGACCCTCGGTGACAATGTCCAGGTGCTGCACCATTGGTTGCTCTTCTCCACCAACGAGCTGCAAGCAGAGGGCACTCATATCGTCGCTCCCTACCCCACGCTGATCGGCACCGACCCGATCTTGCTCGCCGGCTGGGCGGTCGGCGGACCGAACCTCGTGGCTCCGGAAAACGTGGGTTTCGAGCTGCCTGATCCCGGCCGCACGATCAACGTCCAATGGCACTTCTATAACAGCACCGGCCAACCCCAAGCCGACGCATCCTCGGTGCAGATCTGCACTGTGCCCACCGCAATGCGCGAGCACACGGGTGGTGTCACCTGGCTCGGCACAGAAGATTTGTACGGCAACGTGTGGTTCGGCGGGCAAGGCATGCCGCCGAAGCAAAAGTCTTCGTTCACAACAACCTGCAGTCCCGGGCGCGCAGGCGTCGCTGCAGACGAGCCGATCCACATCCTGGGCTTCGAGCCGCACATGCATCGCATCGGCAAGCACATGACGACCGAAGTCAAAAAGACCGATGGCACGGTGAAGACCATCTTCGATCAACCGTTCAGCTTCGGCAACGAGACACACTACTTCTCCAGCTACGACCTGCTACCGGGAGAACAGCTCGTGACCACCTGCACGTTCGACAATGACAACGACTTCGGTGTCATGTTCGGAGAATCGTCAGACACCGAGATGTGTTACCAGTTTACGTTCGCCTATCCAGCACACGCGCTTACTAACAATGCACCCAGCATCCTCGGTGTCCCTGACACCTGCTGGGGCTCCACCACACCAAAGCAAATCACGTCGATACAATAGCAGACCGCGGGGAGCGGGCTTTCCTGATAAGCCCGCTCCCCGCAGCTGCCGATCCAACAGTTAGGCCTTTCGCCCCCTAAAGAGCGCGCCTCGACATCGCAGTCCGGCCGCTACACGGCGCGCGTTGTGAGCTGCACGAGGGTCCTGCCGCGCACAGCGGCAGCTGTGTTCACGCGCGGGTAGGTCCGCCCTGCGACAGAAGCAGTGTGCGCTCGTTTTCGAGGCCTTCCATGCCCATGACATGGAAGGCCTCGTTCGCTTGCCCGGTGCGTTCCTTGGCCCGAGACCTTCGACTCGCGCACGCACACGCGCGAGCGCTTCGCCGCGATCAAGAGTGGCGAAACAGGTGTGTCGCCCTGCGCGCTCTGCAGATCGAACAAATGACGAACCGTCGGCGTGGAGCTCACTAGGCTCTCATGCATCAACCGCAGCAGATCCTCGAACAGCTTGTCTTCGGCGTCTTCTACGCCCGCCAGCCGGCTCGCCTGGTCGCACCGCTGGTAACACCAACGCACGCAGAGAGGCGTCCTGCGCGCCCGAGCGCGCAGCGTCGATTTCTGGATGCGGTGCGCTTCGACTGGAGGTGACGGCCGTCAGGGGTCGTTGCGGTTTCCGTCCGCTGACCTCGCGGTAAGTACGCGGATCGCTTGAGCGGAGACGCCGGCACGCGACTTGAACATGTACCGACGCATGATCGCGAAGGCCAGGGGAGCTGTCGTCGCGCGCGCAAGCGAGCGCGCGTCATCCCGGCGATGCCGCTCGTGGCTGCGATGAGCCCTTGACCGTGCAGCGCACTCGTTGCAGCCCAGCGACACGCGGTGGTATACTTGTATGGCCATGAGCAAGCTGAAGGTCACCATGACGTTAGATGCCGAGACGCTTGCGGCGTTGCGTAGGCTCGTCGGTCGCCGCGGGCTGTCCGCCGCGGTCAACGACGCCGTGACGGTGCACGTCAAAAAGCTCGAGCAAATCGCGAAGCTCGACAGAGCGCTCGCGCAACGCGAAGCAACTTACGGACCTGTACCCCAAGAAGCGATCGACTGGGCCGGCAAGGTGTGGGCAGACTTCGAGAATGCGGCGGAGCGTCGCCGCAAGGGTCCCGCGAAAAAGGCTTCGCCAACTAGGAGTCGGCGCTCGCGCAAAGCGCCGCGTCGCGCCGCCAAGCGTGAAGCGGGCGCTTGATGCGATTGCTCGTGCTCGACAGTGAGGCCATCTCGGCGCTCGCGCATGGACGCTCCCCTCGGCGCGACCGAGTCGATGCCCTCATCAAATGCCGTCGCTACAACGTCGCAACGGTTGCTGCCGTTTTGGCAGAAGTCATCCGCGGTCGCGCAGCGGACGCCGCGGTGCATCGTGCGCTCAACAGCTACGGCATCGCTGTGTTCGACGTCACGGCCCGCGTGGCTGAACGCGCCGGCGCGCTGCTCGGTGCCGTGCGCTCCGGCTCGGAGCTGGCAATCGATGCATTTGTGGTGGCGGCCGCGGATGTTGCTGGCGGCGGCGTGATCGCAACCGTAGATACAGATGACCTCGCACGCCTGGCAGCGCACGCACGATCGCTCGTTCACATCGTGTCGATTCAGCCCTGAGTGACTAAAGCGACGCTTCACCCCGATGCCAACGATGACCGCCTGGGAATGCGCTGCGCAGCCGTACGTATTCCCTCAATGCCCAGCCCACGACGAAGAGAGCCGGCACGGTTGACATGTCCTTCTCGTTCCGCTTGACGGCTTAACCATCAGCTGTCAGCAACCGCTTCGCCGACGCAGCGCTCGGGCCCCTTTGGCCGCGCGCGTTCACGCGACGATGGTAGCGAATCAGCGGCCGGTCGGCGCCGGCCCATGTGCGGTTGGTCGTCAGTTGCATGCACCAGCTAAGCGCCGTCCTGTGTCCACCCGCACACCGCGCGTTTGACGCTGCCGCCAACGTGCATGCGACAAACTGGACAGCACCAAGTGTCGGCGAATTCAATCTGCTTGCCATCGAATGGGACCCCATCCGAAAAGCCGACTTGGTGTCCAGACGCGAACCAATCAAGGCGCTGGCGGTTGGGGGACGAGGGCTGGTGCTCGACACAATCGAGGTGGTCACGTCACGATTCCGACCTCGCCTTCAGGCTTGATGTACCAAGCCGGTTCATCGAGTGAACAAAGTGAAAGCCCCTCAGCTTCGCCGCTTTCACGAGATCGACGAAGCCTGATGAGACAAACACCATGTTTCTCTCTTGCGTAACCTTGAAGATCGGGCTGCCGCTCCACTTTCGCTCTTGACCTCGCCAAGGAGAAGGAACTCGACACAATCCCTCAAGGTGTCTTTGAGTGCGTCATGCGCTTGCTCACTGAATACCGGGGCTCCGAGAAACCACCTCACACAGTCTCGAAGCGGATAACTCTCGCCAACGACATCGAATGGTGGAGCTTTCCAATCGTCGCGCATCGAAACAGACGCAAAGTGATCGTTGAAGTAGCCTAGTTCCGGAGGCTCCAGCGCCAACACTCGTTCGGATCGCCCGCGCAACAGGTAGAACGCCATGCTCGTCTTCACTAGCTTGCGCTGTGCACGCAGCAACTCCTCGGCGACGATGCTTTCGGAACTGCTCACTCGAACGATGAGAGCGGCGCCCTGATCCACTGAGGGTGACGGCCGTCAGCGGTCGTGCCTGTGTTCGCCAGCGCGGGTTGCGCTAACCATGCGGATCGACTGAGCACAGTGTCCGGCACGCGACTTGAACATGTGCCCTCGCATGATTGCGAAGGTTCACACAGGGTCGCTCTCTGGCATTGATGCTGTGGGCGTTGTCGTCGAGGTCAGTCAGACGCGTGGCCTGCCTGGCGTCGACATTATCGGTCTGCCGGGCGCCGCGCTGCGTGAGAGTCGCCCGCGCGTCATGGCGGCCATCAGCAACGCCGGGCTGCAGCTGCCCGATCGTCACTTCGTGGTGAACCTGGCGCCTGCGGATCTGCGAAAGTCCGGCGCGTCCTACGACCTCGCCATCGCACTCGCGTTGTTATGCGAGTGCGGGTTGTGTCCCGCGGAGGGGTTGGAAGAGACCCTCGTACTTGGAGAGCTTGCGCTCGACGGGCGCGTTCGGCCTGCGCGCGGTGTGCTGGCGCAGCTGAGGGGCGCACGGCGGCGAGGCCTCAAGCGCGCGATCATTCCGCGCGACGACGCGCAGTGGGCAGCGCTCGTGCCTGACGTCGACGTCCTGCTCGCACACGAGCTGCGTCAGGTGCTCGACCACTTCGACGGCAAGGATCAGCTGCCACGTGCATCCAAAGTCGCAGCATCGCTCGACACTGCGCAGCCGGCCGCCGGTCACTACGGAGACATCAGCGACGTCTACGGTCAAGCATCGGCCAAGCGCGCGCTCGAAATAGCAGCGGCGGGTGGACACAACCTCGTAATGGTCGGTCCGCCCGGCGCAGGCAAGACCATGTTGGCAAGCCGGCTTCCCGGCATCCTGCCACCGCCAGATGCGGAAGAGAGCTTAGAGCTCGCGACCATCGCAAGCGTCGCTGCACGGGGACACCCGATCGAACAGGCTGTAGTGCGGCCCTTTCGCACACCGCATCACAGCTGCAGCGAGGAAGCACTGATCGGCGGCGGCCATCCGATTCGACCGGGCGAGGTCACGCTGGCGCATGGCGGCGTGCTGTTTCTCGACGAGCTCCCCGAGTTTCGTCGCAACGTGATCGAAGCCCTGCGTCCAACCATGGAATCGGGACAAGCAGTCATCGTACGTGCACGCGAGCGCGTCACCATGCCAGCCAAGCCATTGGTCGTGGCTGCGATGAATCCATGCCCGTGCGGGTACGACGGCGATGTCAAGCGTGTTTGTCGTTGTAGCTTCGACCAAGCGCAGCGCTATCGCGCGCGCATATCAGGTCCCTTGATCGACCGCTTCGACCTGCACGTGCAGCTGTCTTCTGTGCCGATCACCGCATTGCGACAAGAGGCGGGCGGCGAGTCCAGCGCGGCCGTTCGCGAACGCGTTGTCCTCGCGCGTGCTCACTCGCGTGAGCGTACAAAACACGCTGAACGTGGCGCCGCTGACGTCTCACTTCTCTCACTGGAGCCAGCCGCAAGGCAGCTGCTGCTCGCGTGCATCGAGCGGTTCGGACTGTCCATGCGCGCCTTTGCAAAGCTGATGCGTGTAGCGCGCACGGTGGCCGACCTCGAAGGAGTCGAGCCGGTCATGAGCCATCACGTCGCCGAAGCGGTTCAGTATCGGCTCTTCGATCGCGAAGCCGAAGCGCAGTCCGCGCACGCAGTCCTGAGCTGAATCAAACAGTTCGCAGCCCGAAGTCAATCGTGCTGCAGCACCCGTCTCATTGTTTCACTACCGGAGTGTAAGAATGTCCGTAAAAGACAAACTCAAAGCCATCAAAGAAGCCATTAGCAACATCGAAAAGCAGTTCGGCAAGGGCGCCATCATGGCGCTCGGAGAAGGCCGCGCCGAACCGGTTGCAGTCATCGGCACCGGATGCCCGTCCCTGAACGACGCACTCGGATGCGGTGGCTACCCACGCGGCAGAATCGTCGAGATCTACGGCCCGGAATCGAGCGGCAAAACCACACTGACGCTGCACGCCATCGCCGAATGCCAACGCGGAGGCGGCGTCGCAGCTTTCATAGACGCGGAACACGCACTCGATGTCCAATACGCCAAGGCATTGGGTGTAGACATCGAACAGTTACTCGTCAGTCAACCTGACACGGGAGAACAAGCATTAGAAATCGCTGAGACACTCGTACGCAGTGGCGCGGTCGACCTGGTAGTGATCGACTCAGTCGCAGCACTCGTGCCGCAATCAGAGATCGAGGGCGACATGGGCGAATCCCACATGGGCTTGCAAGCACGCCTCATGAGCCAAGCGCTGCGAAAGATCACAGGCATCACGCACCGCACCGGCACCACTATCATGTTCATCAACCAGCTGCGCATGAAACTGGGAGTGACATTCGGCTCGCCGGAAACGACAACAGGCGGCCATGCTCTAAAGTACTACGCATCCGTAAGACTCGACATCCGTCGCATCGGGCCAGTGAAGGTCGGCGAGGAAGTTTGCGGCAATCGTACGCGAGTCAAAGTCGTCAAAAACAAGCTCGCACCACCCTTCCAGATCACCGAATTCGACATCCGCTACGGCAGCGGCATCGACGCTCTCGGCGACCTGCTAGACAAAGCAGTAGAACGCGAAGTCATCAAAAAGAGCGGCTCCTACTACTCCTACGAAAGCACAAGCCTAGGCCAAGGCAGAGAACGAGCCCGCGAGTCCCTCATCAACGACGCAACCCTGCGCGAACGCATTCGCCTAGCAACAACAACCGCAGCCCCCACCCTAACCCGCGGCAAACCCGAGCTGGAAACAGAATCCCCCACTGAATCAACCCTCGAAGCAGCCGCAGCTTAACTTATCCGCGAGGCCCAGCACCCCCAGCTGGGCCTCGCTGCCAGGGCAATCGCATCTAAATCTACACAGATGCACTCAATCCAAGTGTGCGGAGCAAGAACTGCTCGTTCCATCCTGCCATCAGACGGCGGCCCTGTATGCCGCACTTTGCCTCGGTTCGCTGCTTGA
>Ga0209082_1000202_pt1 | contig 28084 bp, 26 predicted proteins | sample ColdCreekSource_FD_184127 | JGI IMG/M metagenome (GOLD analysis project Ga0209082, IMG submission 184127) | Groundwater microbial communities from Cold Creek, Nevada to study Microbial Dark Matter (Phase II) - Cold Creek Source (SPAdes) (version 3) | ecosystem: Environmental > Aquatic > Deep... | reverse complement strand
ATCCGTCGTATTTGTTTTGCGTGATTTTGAGGATTCCTGGGTGTAGACCAAACACTTTTAAGACAAAACTGTCCACATCTACACTCATGATCATTATAAGGACACTTCAACCTCCCCCAGGCATGGGAACTAGAACCAGCTTCTATAACCTCCCATCCATTTTCAACGGCATATTCTACAGCATCATTAATTTCTTTATTGGGATGTTTTTTCACGTCTATAATTCAAATTATAATCTTTGAGTTGTCCAATGACAACCAGACTTAATACAAAAATATGTTATAACTTTCCATTAAACGTCAAAGTACTATGTAGTAGCATCTAGCCTTCTTGTGATGTTCTTCGTCAATTATTAAGAAGGTAAAATATGGAACAAGAATAAAACAGCTCTATCTCAAACTAGGGAAAAACTTTCCGCCAGCCGACAGTTTTGCTCCCTAGCCGAAAAATCATCGAATCTGCCAGCCCTAATGTGGCGATCGCCCTCGATAAACAACGAGCTTGTTCTTGATCTACGGTGAACAGATGAGGGCAATTAGCAAAATCTAAACACAAGGCTGTAGAACGACCCCAGGACTCACGGGAAATCTGGCTATTTTGAGGCAAAAAATCGACTAAAGAACGAAATTTAGCTAAAGCAGCCTGCTCAAAATCTGCACTAGTGCAGTTAAGTGGTTTCATATCTTAGACTCCTGCATCCTGTTTTAAACTAATTTTCAACCAAAGCAACGAAGAGAGCGAAGCAAGATGGGAGCAAAAATTGCAGTCTTGTTTCTCTTTTTTTATAGACTAGCATCAACCTTTTTGCTCGTGTTGCCGACAACCTGCTTACGTAATAAAAATTTCTAATCTATTTTTTAATTTTTTATTTAGTTATATTTCTTCATTTTCCACTTAACTTAGGGAAAAAACTATGAGTCGGTTGGCTCGACTAAAATAGGTTCTGTCAGATTCGGTTTGGTCGTAGTAAAAATCTGTCGGAGGTAGCGATCGCCCCAGATATAATCCTTCAACCAAGCGACTAAAAGTTGGCAACGATTTGATAATCCTGGTAAGTAGTAAATATGAATAATCAGCCATAGCAGCCAAGCAAAAAAGCCACTCACAGGAATTTTTCCTAACAGATAAGCTACTCCAGCGTTACGAGCCACGATAGCTGCTCTACCCTTATTAAAGTAGTTAAATGCTGTTGGTGTTTTTCCTTTTAGTTGTCTCTTAATATTTTTGGCGATCGCTCCTCCTAACTGTAAAGCTTCTGGCGCAACTCCCATCAATGGTTTCCCATTTTGTTCGACGTAAGCTGCATCCCCCGCAACATAAACATGTGCATCTTCTGGTAGCTGTAGAGTAGGCAAAACCTCAACTTTATTTTTACTAGCTGTAGTCAAGTTTTCTTTGGGTTCGGGAAAACTGGCTTCTACTCCTGCTGTCCAGATAATAGTAGAAGTAGCAATACTGGTTTCATCTGCTAAAACTACCTCTGTAGCTGAAGCTGCCTTGACTTTGCTATTTAGATGAACTTTTATGCCGCGATCGCGTAATTGACGTAAAGTATACTTGGATAAGCGTTCGGGATAAGTATTAAGTAAACTCTCCCCAGACTGTAACAGAATCACCTTGACTTGGTGCAAATCTAATTGGGGATAATCTTTGATTAGACAATCGTGGATTAACTCCTGTAATGCCCCAGCCATCTCTACTCCTGTAGCACCACCCCCAACAATCACAAAAGTCATCAGTTGCTTTAACAAAGAAATATCTTCACCATTTTGTCTCACCGCCTGCTCAAAACAGCTAATAATATGGTTGCGTAGAGTAATAGCATCTGACAAAGTTCTCAAAGGAAAAGTCTGCTGGGGTGCGCCAGAGACGCTCAAAAAGTTGGTTCGGCTGCCTGTGGCGATAACTAAATAATCGTAGGTTATTGCTTGAGCATCAGTGACTACAGTTTTTGCTGCTAAATCAATCTGGGTAACTTCCGCCATCAAAAAACTGACATTTTTGAGATTGTGCAATAGACTACGCAGAGGATAGGCAATCAGTTCAGGTGAGATAAAACCAGTGGCTACCTGATAGAGAAGAGGGATAAAAGTATGATAATTATGGCGATCAATTAATAGTATTTCTACTTCAGCATTTGCTAAATGCTTAACTGCTCTTAAACCCGCAAAACCTGCCCCAACAACTACCACTTTTGGAACTTTAGGGATTATCTCTTTTTTTCCCATTATTTCAATTACTTGTTTAAATATTAAGTTTAATGTCCTCCTCGATCATTTTTGACTGGGTTGAAGGAAGCTTAAAATCTTTGATAACCAAGATTATGAAATACAACCCTAAAGGAGCAACCATGCTTGCACCTCGTTCGACAAACTCGAATCCACCGTAAAAAGCCCCAGAAAAAATAAACAGTGACTCCGTAACAATTTTCCATCCGCAGACAAAAAATAAGAGGGGAGCAATAGGCGCTAACAAAACGAAAATACCCAAGGCAATCTCGAACCAACCAATAGCGGTTAAAGCTGCTGAAGTAGAACCAAAAAGTGTAGCAATTCCTGTAGCTTCATACTGTTTAACCAGACCCTCTTTGGCATCAAAAGCACCAAAAGCACCGTGGCCGATTAGGTAAACTGCGATCGCAACTTGCAACAAAATTTTCAACCAATGCCAATGTTTTTTGCTTAGTTGAGGTACATTTTTAACGCGATGAAACCAACCATGAGGTTTAACATCCCAAGCGATCATTAGAAAAGCTGCTAGAGGTACACAGAAGTTGTAGGAACGTTCAAATAATTCGCTTATGGGTTCTCCAGCCAGTGGCCTGAGACAAGCAGTCATTAGTCCCCAAGCTGCCATAAACAACAAAAAAGATTTCCTGGGGGCAAAAAAAGCCAAAAATCCGAGACTAATATCTATTACCCCGACTATAGGCATGATTCGCCAAGCTATATTTTCGGGAATACCCCATACCCCAAAGTACGGCAGCCAGCTCTCTTTAGTAATTACGCCAAACGCCCCGTGACCTATGAATTCTAAAGCTACTCCTAGTCTCAAAAGCCACCAAATTTTGGCTTGATTGGTTTTGAGAAAGTTAGATGATGTTGAACTATTAATCACTAAAACTTACCTCAAAATAATAATAATTCTTAATTCTACGATTTTTCATTTTTTTATAATAGGAGTAATTCTCAACTGGTTAACAAAAATAAGTCTAAGTAATTGCACGGAGTTTGTCTAGAGTAATCTAGGTAAATGTTATTTATTTGTCACAAAGGCAAAAGCGATCGCGCCACGAATTAGATACTAAAGGGGCTTCGCCCTTAGCTATAAGCCGTAAACTGTTTTAATGAGCTATAGCCACTAAGAAGAAGCTGCTTGAATTTCTGCTTCAGTTATTTCTCTCAATCGCACTTCATCCCGTTGAGGATCAGCGTGAGTTACCTGCATTTCCATCCGTTCTCCTAGGGTTACAGGACGATCAAAGCGATGGGGTAATTCCATCCCTAGATCTTCAATCAAAATCAAGCCTAAGTCTTCGTCTTGTCTCAGCCAGCGCAAAACCAAGACATCCCAGATACATTTAGAGTTCCGTCTCAGGTATTCTAATCCCCAATAGCGATTTGTTTGACGCTCCACTAAAGTTGCTTCGTAGGATGAGCTACTTACGCTGTAGACAATTTCTTGCAGTTCTTCGCGAGAAAAGGGTAGTTCTTCCCCTTTAAGATGAGCCTTGATTTGAAAATGGGCAAGTAAGTCTGTGTAACGACGGATAGGGGATGTTACCTGAACATAACTTTCTAAGCCTAAACTGGCATGGCGAATCGGCGACATACTCATTTCACTCCGAGGCATACAGCTACGGATAGCGCAAAAACGAGTAGGTCCTGGGGGTAATTGGAGTAACTCTTCTTCGGGGGGTAATTCTGGCTGGGGTTGACCTCGGTAGGGTAGAGGTAAACTATGCTCTGTTCCATATTGTCCACCAATTTGGCCAGCCAAAATCATCATTTCAGCCACAAGCTGACGAGAAGGAGAGCTATCAATCAGTTCGATGGTCACTTCTTCATTATCTTTGACTTTGATTACCGACTCAGGCATCTTAATCTGGATTGCACCTTGGTCTTTGCGCCAGCTTCTTCTGAGATAAGAGCTTTTAGCGAGATCGGCAATTTCGGGTTCATTTTGTAGCCCCAACTGCAACATCTCATCTACATCATCGTAGGTAAGACGGTAAGTAGGCTTAATTAAACTAGGATGTATTTCGTACTCTTGAATGCCTCCAAACTGGTCAAGAATCACCCCAAAACTGAGGGCAGAACATACTTGACCTTGCACCAGGCTCATGGGGCCTGTAGCTAATTCTGGAGGGAACATGGGAACCATTCCCGTAGGTAAATAGAGGCTAGTACTACGGCGGCGGGCTTCTAGATCTAATTCAGCTTCTGGGATTACGATGCGAGTCGGATCGGCAATATGAATCCAAATTTTAGCTGTCCCTGCTGCTAGGTATTCAATGCTTAAACCATCATCAATTTCAGTGGTGCTTTCATCATCAATGGTACAAACTTTGAGATGAGTGAGATCTAAGCGATCGCCGTCATTTTCATGAGGGTCAGATTGAAGCAGGGGTTGCACCACATCAAGCACCTTTTTAGAGAACGTTGTTGGATAGGCACTGCGAAGTAAAAATAGATTTTCGTGTTTACTCCACCATCCTATATCGATCAATAGTTGCCAGGCTCCTTGAGCATCGCAATTTCTACCTACTTCCTTGAGGATTTCTTGACCTAGTTTGGAAGTATTATTGGTCTGGAGTACTATTTTTTCAATCGCTTCTAATTTAAGGCGATCGCTCTCACTCCACTCAGTATCTTCTCCTGCTAAAGCCTGTTGGAGATGCGAGATAAACTGTGTTTTGTCCTGTTCTTTCTCTGCTTGAACTTCTAACTGATGTTTAATCTCTTCGACTTGAGCTACGGGACGAGGTTCGTAATACTCGGACTTCTGCTTAAAATAAACTTTGTCTTGGCTCAGAAGACAATGAGCAGCGTAGCAAGCTACGGGACTTTGATCTGAGAACAATAATTCTGCCATTTGTTGCGGGGTGACAGTATCATTATCCTCAATCAACATTTCCCAAGCTATTTCTAAGCTGCTGGGGTCTAAATAAGACTCAACCTCTGCCAGAAAGCCATTAATTTCTCCAGACTCATAAGTACCCTCGACGGTGTAATCAATTCTTTGGGGGCGTATCTTATGGGACTGTCCCCCCCCATCAATTACAATCCAATCCTTTTTTCCTTCTGGTCTTTCGGCAACAGCAAGACGACGTTCTCCTTGCATTCTGAATTCAATCAGCTTTCCTTGTTCCACCAGCTTTGTACTCGACTGCTTACAACAACATCTTCTTACAGTTTACTTTCCGCTGGCTGATTATCTTCACCCAACTACAAAAATAGTAAATATCAAAGTAAACATCCAGTAAAAATGATGCTTTCCTTAACCTTCAGCGTTGACAAAAGGCAATAGAGCGATCGCTCTGGCTCTTTTCACGGCTACAGTCAAATCTCGCTGCTGTTGAGCAGTTAAGCCTGTGATGCGACGAGGTAAAATTTTGCCCCGTTCGGTAATAAATTTCCGTAGCAACTCAATATCTTTATAATCGATAGGATCGCTAGGTTTAATGGGGGAAAGACGCTTACGATAATATGCCATGATTTTACTTGCTCTAACTAAATCTAATTTCAGTGATTACTTAATTTCTTTGTGGACAGTGTGACCGTTGCAATGAGTACAGAATTTCTTGAGTTCTAATCTGCCTGTGGTATTGCGGCGGTTTTTCATGGTGGTATAACGAGATACCCCAGGAGAACGCTTATCGGTATTTGTCCGACATTCGGTGCATTCCAAGGTGATAACAATACGAACGCCTTTCTTGCTTGCCATAACTTTTGCTTAGAATTACTTGTGAGTGTACTTATATTGACACGCAGCTTATTATCTTCGCATATTACGCTGGATTTGACCAAATATTTTTTTTAGTCTTAAATCTAGAGAAAAGCCTCGTTCTGTTTGAATCATCAAAGTCTCCCCTACTCGATCATGAAAAGCCAAATTATTCTCGTCATCTAAGAAAGCGAGGGAACAATCGATCAAGATCGGAGCGAGGAGTAATAACATTGATAAACCATTACGGACATTGATTTGTAAGCCAGCGATCGCCAATGCTGCACCACAACCTAAAATAAGTTCTCTTTTCCCTAAAGCCATCAAGTCGGGTAGACGGGAAAACCGAGGATCGATTACTTGGATATCTAATGCCCAACGTCCCAAACTTTGCCCCTGATTTTTCTCGGCAATGACTACTCGCAAAATCCCCCAGACAAACAAAAAGACTATCCATTGAATATAATTACCAGCAAAAAAAGCACTGATAAACCAGACACTCAAAAAGTCGATCGCAAAGGCACCCACTCTTCGATCAATGGGAACTTTAGGATACCTTCTTAAATTAGACTCAGATTTGTAATCGTCATACATGATCTGTAGGTTTGATTCTCGTAAAAGTAATTATATGGTGGGTTTTTAGCTCTAAGCTTTTAGCAGACTATTTATTATTTTAACTATTGCTTTATGTTGTCAGTTCAAGAAGCCGAATCAATCATTCTCAATTTAGTTAGAAGCCTAGATTCTAACCAAGATCTAGAAATAGTCGATCTAGAAGCTGCTAGTGGCAGAATTTTAGCCCAGGCTGTAGTCGGCAATCTGGATATTCCCCACTGGGATAATTCGGCGATGGATGCTTATGCAGTAAGCTATCAAGACGTAGCCAACTGTAGCCCCGAACAGCCCGTAACTTTAGAAGTGGTGACGGAAATTGCTGCGGGGGTTCTCCCCCAAACCGAGATCAAATCTGGACAAGCTGCCCGTATCTTCACAGGGGCAATGTTGCCAGTAGGAACAGATACCATTGTGATTCAGGAAAATACCCAACGATCAGGCGATCTCATTTCTATTCAACAAGCACCAAAATTCCAAGAATTTGTGCGGCATCAAGGGGCTTTTTACCAAGCAGGAACGCCGTTACTAGAGCCTGGGGTTAAAATCGGTGCAGCAGAAATCGCCGTATTAGCTACTGCTCAATGTACTCAGTTAGGGGTATATCGTCGTCCCTCCGTAGCAATCCTCTCCACAGGGGATGAGTTGGTCACTCCAGAACAGTCTTTGCAGCCAGGGCAGATTGTTGATTCTAATCAGTATGCTTTAGCTAGCTTTGTGGCTCATAACGGCGGGATACCCGTTCGCCTTGGGATCGTTCCCGATCATCCAGAGGAGTTAAAACAAGCGATCGCCTTGGCGATCGCCTCAGCAGATCTGGTGCTATCCACTGGCGGGGTATCCGTTGGTGACTATGACTATGTAGACCGTATTTTGACAGAACTAGGTGGAACGCTCCATGTTCGTAGCGTAGCTGTCAAGCCAGGTAAACCATTGACTGTAGCTACTTTTGAGGATCATAACTGTTTGTATTTTGGCATTCCAGGGAATCCCGTTTCAGCGTTGGTTAGCTGCTGGCGTTTTGTGCAACCTGCCCTCAAGAAATTTTCTGGACTGGCAGACTTCAAACCCTGCTTGGTTAATGCCACAACTCGCCATGATTTGCGTGCAGGAGGCAGTAGGGAAACTTATCTTTGGGGACAATTACAGCTAACGGAAGGGAGGTATGAATTTGCTTTAGCAGGGGGTAGTCATAGTTCGGGGAATTTAATTAATTTGGCACAAACTACTGGACTGGCGATCGTTCCTGTGAATCAAAACTTAATTCCCCAAGGAAGTGAAGTAAAAGTGATGTTAATTAGTTAATCTTAGATCGCATTTAATTTGCTTGTAGTGAGAGAATATCAGCAGCCATCAAGCCCTCCATAACCATGAACTTTAACGAAGAGTTTTCTCTGTTATTACGCGCCTGCTATCCCTTAATTTATCTACCCACCAGAGAAGAAGAAAGAGCGGAAAAAGCGATCGCCGCTGCTACGGAAAAATTAGGCAAGCGTAACGTTTATATATGGGATTTTGTGAATGGCTACCAGGAAAATCCGAATAATGTTGGTTTTGGTAAGCGCAATCCCTTGCAAGCACTAGATTTCATTAGTAATATGCCTCATGATGCGGGAGGAGTTTTTATATTGCGAGATTTTCAACGTTTTCTCGATGATATTGCTGTTTCTCGTGAGTTACGGAACTTGGCGCGTAGTTTGAAATCTCAACCGAAAAATATTATTATCATTGCTCCCCAGGTACAGATTCCTGAAGAATTATCGGAAATAATTACCATCGTCGAATTTGCTTTACCCACTGCGCCAGAAATCGCGACGGAAATTCAAGGTTTACTTTTGGCTACCAATCAAAATTTATCGGAACAGCTAGTAGATGAATTAGTACGGGCTGCCCAAGGGCTGTCTTTAGAGAGAATTAGAAGAGTTTTAACTAGAGCGATCGCCACTAATGGCAAACTAGAAGAGGAAGATGTGGAGTTAATCCTCGAAGAAAAACGTCAGTCTATCCGCCAGACTCAGATTCTAGACTACTACCCCGCTACGGAACAAATTTCGGATATTGGTGGTTTAGACAACCTTAAAAGCTGGCTGCTGCTTCGTGGTGGTGCTTTTAGCGAACAGGCAAGAGCTTATGGTTTACCCAATCCCAGAGGGCTGTTACTGGTGGGCATTCAGGGAACAGGAAAGTCCCTCACCGCCAAAGCGATCGCTCATCACTGGCATTTACCCCTACTGCGTTTAGATGTCGGACGTTTATTTGCAGGGTTGGTGGGGGAATCGGAATCGAGAACTCGTCAAACTATCGAACTAGCGGAAGCCCTTGCCCCTTGTATTCTCTGGATTGATGAGATTGATAAAGGGTTTGGGGGGATAGACGGCAAAGGAGATTCAGGTACTACCAGCCGCGTCTTTGGTACTTTTATTACCTGGTTGGCGGAGAAAAAAACTCCTGTGTTTGTGGTGGCGACGGCCAATAATATCCAAGCTTTGCCTCCAGAGATGTTGCGGAAAGGGCGGTTTGATGAAATATTTTTTGTCGGTTTGCCCAATCGAGTCGAGCGAGAAGCCATTTTTAAAGTTCATTTAGCAAAATTACGCCCCCATAATCTAGGCAATTACGATGCCAAGCGGTTAGCATATGAAACACCAGACTTTTCTGGGGCGGAGATTGAGCAAACGATCATCGAGGCAATGCATATTGGCTTTAGCCAAAATCGTGACTTTACCACCGATGATATTCTGGAGGCGGCGAGTCAAATCGTTCCCTTAGCCAAAACTGCTCAGGAGCAAATTGAGTTTTTGCAACAGTGGGTGGCAGCAGGAAAAGCTCGTCTAGCTTCAAAAAACAATGATTTAAGCGATCGCATTCAGAGTCAACTTAATTAAAGGATGACCAAATCTATCTTTCTCAAACGTTTTTCGGCAACTCTCCAGTTTATTCTGGGGTTTCTTTTGGGTATTAGCGCTATTGCAGGAATCTCAGGAGCAGTCATTTTTGTTTACTATGCAAAAATGTCTACCCTACCTAAAAAACCAATATTCCCTGCGGTGACAGTTCCTCAACCAGCAACCTCAGACTCAGCCGAAGTCGATATCGAGCCATTAGAATCCACCACTAGGGATGAAACTTCCCCTGTAGAAACAGAACCAGAGGATTCCGAGGTGGAATTACCACCGAATGCCTATCGGGCAGTGGTTACTTGGCCAGAAGGTCTAAGTTTAAGAGCCGAACCAGATGCTGATGGGGAAAGGATTGGGGGCATCGAGAATAAAGCCTCGATTATTATCCTAGAAGATTCTGCTGATGGGAAATGGCAGCGAGTTAGACTGGAAAATGACCAAGAAGGCTGGATCAAAGGGGGCAATACGGAAAAGGAATAGCTTCTGGCTTCTAGCCTCTAGCTTCTAGCTTCTAGCTTCTAGCCTCTAGCTTCTAGCTCTTCTTACGAAGTTTGCTTATCCGAAGGTGTATCCTCCTTCGAGGACGTAGTCCTTTAGGACAACGGGGGAACCCCCGCAACGGACTGTCTCGCAAAACGCGCCTTAACTTCGCGCTAAGCGAATTCTAACTAGAAGATCATTGAGGGCAGGTTTTGCTGTGGCAAGATCGGGGAGATGGCTATTTTGAGCGGATAGTGCTAATTTCTCTCTCAGGCGATCATATTCTTGCTGATGAAATTCTAAATTAAGATTGGGGATTTTGACTTTTTCTGCTCCAGAAACTTTTAAGGTAACCAAATCAGGAATATAGGGCAAATTGAATTCTTGATTAAGCTGATTGAGATTAGCTTCAATTTTGCCAGTTTGCATGAGATAGATCCCTGTCAGCAATACCCGATACAAATACAGTAATTGTTTTACTCTAGGGGGAGTTTCCTGGTTAAATAAGCGCCATTGAGTTTTAGCAAAGCCTAAATAGTGATGGACGTGATGACGAGTGATGCAATGATCGGCGATCGCTTTTAACTCTTCATGTTCAGGGCTAGTGTGGACAATTAACGGTGAATACAATTGTTCTAATACATAACCGTTTCTTTTCAGCATTAGAGTAAAAAACTTATGGACATCATGAGTAACCAAATCTAACTCTAAGCCATCGGTGATTTTTGATACCTCAATGGTATCTTGTAGGGGATGTAATCCGACTATTTGTGGCAGTGGCAAAATGTGAATTCCCCGAAGATCGTAGTCGGAATCAGGGGAAGCAAAGCCATACAAATGAGCGCCACTGATGGTAGCGAACAGCAGGGGGTATGGCTGAGAATCGGCTATTTGTTTTAGTTGATGTTTATTACTCACGTCTGGGTAAATTTAAGTTTGACTTAGATTAATTGCTTTCTCGTCTCTCCGCCGTGGTATTTCATGAGAGTAGAAATCGTAAGCCAGCTTAGTTTGAGGGAAAATTGCTCTGGCTTCTTGCTTTAGGTCATCAAGTTGAATGGGATTTCCTGGAGCGTAGCGAGGACTAAAGTGAGTCATAATTAATTGTTTCACCCCTGCCAACAAAGCCACTTGGGCTGCCATAGTAGTTGTGGAGTGCATTTTGTCAAACGCCATCTGTGCATCCTGATGGGCAAAGGTGGCTTCGTGGATGAGAACATCTGCATCTTGAGCCAATTCGACTGCGCCGTCACAGAATACCGTATCGGTGCAATAGACAAACTTGCGCCCCACCTCTGGTTGCCCACATAAATCTTTGCCGTTTATTTTGCGACCATCTTCTAGGGTAATTGTCTGTCCCTGTTTTAACTTGCCATATACTGGACCAGGAGGAATGCCCAAAGACTGAGCCTTTTCGAGGTTAAACATTCCAGGGCGGTCTTTTTCCACCACACGATAACCGTGGGCAGGAACACGATGTTTTAATAGCTGACAACTAACGACAAACTCATCATCTTCATAGAGTACACCTGTTTTCACTGTATGAATCTTAAGGCGATCGCCAAAATGCATGTAGGAATACTTGGCAGTAGCCTGGAGATATTCTTTTAATCCTTCAGGACCATAAATATCGATTGGTTGACCAGTGCCAGCTAAGCCACAGCTAGCAATTAAACCCATTAAGCCAAAGGTGTGGTCGCCGTGCATATGAGTGACAAAGATCCGTCGAATCTGAGAACTTTTCAGGTCACTACGCTGAAGCTGATGCTGTGTTCCTTCTCCACAATCAAATAGCCATACTTCACCTCTTTGAGGGAGACGTAAAGCTACGCTGGAGACGTTGCGCGATCGCGTTGGTACTCCAGAACTAGTACCCAAAAAAGTTATTTCCACGCCAGTTTGAACAATGAACGGTAGTCAGTCAACATTAAATTTAGCAAAATTAGGAGGTTAGGGAGTTGGGGAGTTGGGGAGTTGGGGGATTGGGGGGCATAAACTCAGTCACTTCCGTCGGTAGTCAAAAACTCCAGTTGTCCCCCCTGAACTAAGCCCTCACTGGCAATTACACCGTCTTCTATGCTATGGGCTTGAACTCCAAAGACGAAGCGAGTTCCAGGATCTTCATCAAATAACTCAGAAACATCGAGAATTCCTGAAGATTCCCAATTCCCTAAATCATCGGCTTCAGAATCTGTTTGCCCTGTGGGCAACGCCGAACGATCTATTTGAGCCACACGGGTTAGTTTACCTGTTTCAGGGTCTAATTCCCAAACGGAAGCCTCCTCCCCAGAACTCCCGCCAAAATCTCCATCAGAGGCAGTAGCACGGTTTTCTTGAATGTAAATTTTACCGTTATCTGCCCAGTCGAGATTGTCGGCACTGCGTAAGCCATAGTCTGGCGACCTAAATTGATCATCCCCTGCATCATCCCCATCATAGAGAATATCGAGTTGTCCTGTTAGGGGATCTCCCCCACGACTAAACTTAGTATCGATGCGATAAGTCGTTCCCCAGTTATCCGCCTCAAAGCGATCGCCCCGACCAGAAGCTGCTATTACGCCTTGGGTACCATCGTTAGGATTAGTAGCAACATCTTCAATCCGTGAGAATTGAAACCCACCAGCATCAACAAATAATTTATCCTGCTGGGCTTGAGTCGCAAAACCCAGGTCATCGTAGCCAAGATTATCCTGGATACTACCATCCCCATTGGAATCTTCGGCTGAACCCGCCTCATCAGGCTGATAGTAGTCTAATTCTACCCAATCCCCCGCTTCACTATTCCCTGTGCCATTAAAACCTGCGGGGTCAGGAGCCTTGTCGTCATCAACATTGTCTCCATCTTCGTTCTCAAAGGTAGGAGTATCCCCTAGATCACCCTGGGGAACCCAAGCATAGAGCTTCCCTGAAGCTAAACCATTACGCTCTAGCAAACCAGCGTCTTGCTCATCGCTTTTCTCGCCGACATACATCAACAGAGGAGCCGCTTCGCGATCGTCTCCCACCAAAAAAGCTACTTTATCAGTAGTGCCAGTATCAATCTCCGTCACATTTTCCCAGGCAGCCCGACCCATCCAGGGGACAGCACGGAGGGTATCCGTCTCAGGATCAAGGACAAATTCCGTCCCGCCACTGGTTTCTTCCCCTGTGAAAAACAAGCTATCTTCTAAGCCACGACCATCACCAAACTGTTTAGCCTCAACGTATTGCGCCGAGCAAAGACGATTAAGCCCTGCAAATTCGAGGTCTGATGCCTCATTTACCTCATCACCATCACGGTTGATGATCTTATCAAAAGCCAGACCAGCATCCTCAACTTCTAGGGTATCTTTATTGACCTCAACAAAGCTTACTCTCCCCCCAGTTAGTTCCGTCCCGTTTTCCAGGGCATAACCATAGCCTAAATTTGGTGCTAGCTCGTGGTTGACCAGGATGCGAATCGTATCGTCATCAACAGCATACGCTCCTAAACCATCAGGAACTCCTGGGAGGGCATAACCGTTGACTTCTTCGCCGATAGTCAAGATAGGGTCTACTTCGTAGCCATTTAGTCCTGTTGCTTGGGCGGGTTGTTTGGTATCGCCCGTATTTTCAATAAGATTCACAATAAATATTGTCTCGGAGGTGTTGGATAGATTTATTTTTAGATTTACAGCAACTACTCTCTTGCTACAGATGAAATAATATCAAAAAGCGACCCGTTTACCAAGAAAGAGATTATTTCGTTTGATCTGGCGAATTTCTGAGGGTGAATTTTGGGCTAAGTTGATCCACCAAAATCATGTAATACTAATTTGCATATCATCCCTTATTTTACCTAACTTCAAGTTTTAAGAGGGAGTTCAAGAGCAGCAACAAACACATAACATGAGCAAACAGCGGGTATTATCAGGGATTCAAACTACGGGCAATTTACATTTAGGCAACTATCTAGGGGCGATTCGTAACTGGGTAGATATTCAGCAAGATTACGATAATTTCTTCTTTTTCGCCGATCTACACGCTATTACCGTACCCCATGATGCCCAAGTATTAGGGTCAAATACCCTGAAAATGGCGGCGGTATATTTAGCTAGTGGCATTGATTTGAACTGCTCGACGATCTTTGTTCAGTCCCATGTCTCGGCTCATAGCGAACTTGCCTGGTTGCTCAACTGTGTAACTCCCCTTAACTGGTTGGAAAGAATGATCCAGTTTAAAGAGAAAGCCGTAAAACAAGGAGAAAACGTTGGGGTGGGACTACTAGATTATCCAGTTTTAATGGCAGCGGACATCTTGCTTTACGATGCGGATCAAGTACCTGTGGGAGAAGATCAAAAGCAACACTTGGAATTGACTAGGGATATTGCTGCAAGAGTTAATGATCAATTTGGCAAGGCACAACAGCCGGTTTTAAAAGTGCCTGAAGCAATGATTCGTAAGGAGGGAGCGCGGGTAATGAGCCTGACGGATGGTACTAAAAAAATGTCCAAATCCGACCCTTCAGAACTTAGTCGTCTGGAGTTATTGGATGCTCCAGATGTCATTAGGCATAAGATTAAAAAGTGCAAAACAGATCCCATCAAAGGGCTTACTTTTGATGATCCTGAGCGTCCTGAATGTAATAACTTGCTGACGCTTTATCAAATTCTTGGCAATAAAACCAGAGAGTCGGTGGCAAAAGAGTGTCAGGAAATGGGATGGGGTCAATTTAAACCCTTATTAACGGATACTGCGATCGCAGCCCTAGAACCAATCCAGCACCGATATTATGAGTTAATGGATAACCGAGATTATCTGGATGAAGTATTGCGGTCAGGCTCAAGTAAAGCTAGCGCAGTGGCAAACCAAACATTGAAGCGAGTTAAAGATGCTCTAGGATTTTTACCCCCGCTTTGATAGCTAGAAGCTAACTTAGTTAATAATCAATCTTGTAATTTTATAAAAATTATTAATAATGACTAATAATTTTCGACAGGCAGTATTAGAGCAAAAGTTTTTACTGACAGCGGAAGTTGCTCCACCCAAAGGGGGCAATCCTGCTCGTATGCTTGAAGTAGCAGCCAAATTGAAAGGTCGAGTCCACGCGGTCAATGTCACTGATGGCAGCCGTGCTGTGTTGAGAATGTCTTCCATTGCAGCTTCTCTGATTCTATTACAGCAGGACATCGAACCAGTCTGTCAGTTTGCCTGTCGCGATCGCAATGCTATTGGTCTACAAGGGGACTTAATGGGTGCTTATGCTCTGGGTCTGCGTAATGTTTTGGCTTTAACAGGAGATCCCGTCAAAGCAGGAGATCATCCCCAATCTAGAGCCGTATTTGAATTGGAGTCGGTGAGGCTCTTAAAATTAATCAGCAAGCTCAATCAGGGAATCGATTTCAATGACCAGAAGCTGCCCGACGATGCCTTAAACTTGTTTGCGGGAGCAGCAGTAGATCCCCAATTAAAAAGCTGGTCAAGTCTGCAAAAGCGGTTTGAACAGAAACTAGAAGCAGGAGCGCAATTCTTTCAAAGTCAGATGATTACCGATTTTGACAAGCTCGATAAATTTATGACCCAAATTGCCTCCATTAGCGACAAACCCATCTTAGCGGGCATCTTTCTCTTAAAGTCTGCTAAAAATGCTCATTTCATCAACAAATATGTCCCAGGGGTAAATATTCCCGATACTATTATCGAGCGTTTAGCCAAGGCAGACAAACCTCTAGAAGAAGGAGTTAAAATCGCCGCCGAGCAGGTTAAAATCGCTCAAGGTATCTGTCAAGGAGTACACCTAATGGCGGTCAAGCGGGAAGACTTAATTCCCGAAATTCTCAACCAAGCAGGAATTAAAGCCTTATAGCTCATAATTTAAAAGAATAAAGATCTGAAAAATTTAGTCATGTTTACAGATGTCTTGAATCTTCCTCTAAATAGCGATCGCGCAAAAAGAGCAGATCAAATCTTAACTTTAAACAATATGAGTTGGTCTGATTATGAACAATTATTGGTAACAGATATAGGATACAAAACATCTTATTGGCATGGAGTTATCACAATTGTGTCTCCAAGTAAAAATCACGAAAGAATAGCAGAAATTATTAATGGTTTAATTAAAACTTATTGCCGTAAATATAATTTAATTTATTTTCCAATGGGTTCGACTACTATTAAAAATCCGCCTCTAGCTGGCAAAGAACCAGACCATAGTTTTGCTTTTGAAATAGATAAATCTATTCCCGATCTAGCTATAGAAGTTACCTATACAAGTGGGAGTATTACTGACCTAGAAAAGTATCAATCTTTAGGAGTCAAAGAGGTTTGGTTATGGCGAATGGAAACGCTCCCGTTTAGGGAGCTTGTTCCACATTCGCGTTGGCAAAATAACAAAATTACATTTTATCAATTGGTCGATTCTAAATATTTAGAAACACAAAATAGTATTTGTTTACCCAAAATATCTTCTAACTTTTTAATTACATTTATTAATAGAGGATTGATGGAAACACCACTAACTATCGAAGAGGATTTTTATCAACAATTGGGTTAGCAAGCTACAAGGCGATCGCCCCTACGTTGCATCTGCAATGGATACTGGATACTGTTTAATTTGGTATTAGCGACATGGGGGTTGGCACTAATGACCTAATCAAAGGTAATCCAATCGAGATACTTCGGTTCATCAATTAACTCTTGAGCTAAGAGAAAGCTAGATATAGTCCAATTTTGATACTTTCTGGCTTCTTTCCCCACTAGGCGACCATTTTTGCCGTCATAGTATTCTGCCCACTCGTCTTTATGTAAACGTTTGGCAGCAATATCAATGGCTCGTTGGGCTAGGTCTAAACGATTCATTTTGACCGCTGCTGCCACAAAAAAACCTAAGAGAACAGGCCAATTGCCCCCATTGTGATACGACCAAGGACGATTTTTCGGGTCACAGCCTGTAAGGATCTGCCAGTCTCGATTCTTGAGGGCAGGAAAGCAAATTTTCATCGGCATCCAGCCAATTAGATCTTCCCATTTTTGCTCAATGGTATGCATGATAATTTGTCCCTGTTGTAGTGACACTAGGGAGGATAGGATCGACATCATATTACCCAAGGCAAAAAATCGACAGTCCAAATGAGAGGGCCCTAAATTACCAGCCAAATAGCCCCCATGCTCAGGAAACCATTCACTGAGTTCAGCATAGGGAATCGATTCGGCATAAATATTAAACTGGTTTAGAGCATCTTCACCATATTCTTCTGCATGGTAGCGATAGATTACATTGAGCTTTTCTAGATCTAGCCAATAATTATGGCGAATATGACTAGTCAAGGGGGGCAGACGATTTTCAATCGCCTGAAGAATTTTGACATTTTCTTTGTTGTAGAGCAATAATTCTTTGGCACAGCGCAGAGTATTATGAAATAGCGCCTGGATCTCTAAAGGATGACCATTGATACCCATGCGACGGTCAATCATGCAAGCTCCATCGGGAACTAGCAGGGTAGGGTACATATCAAATCTTGCAGAGAGACACAGTTCGATAATTAAGCGAATCCCCTTCTGCATTTCAGGACTGTGAGCAAAAGAACTTTCTCCCGTGGCTTTTACATAAGCTCTGAGGAGGAATGTCCACCAGAGACAAGAATCAACTGGGGTAACTCGACCAATAGCATGGTCACCAAAATCAGCTTTGAGAAATTCTTCATCTCCTTGATGCAGCACTTTGAAACTAGCGGGCATTAAACCCCGTCCAGGTTCTAGAAAATCTAGTTGCTTTTCCTTGATCTGTAATTTGAGGGTCTCCAACAAAAAGTTACGGACAATTTCACTTCTACCTCGAATCAGAAAAATTAAGGCAGCAGGAACGAAATCCCTGACAAAGCATTGATCGTAATTTAGAGAGGGGGAACTATAGTCACAAGCTGCCAAAGTACCAATAGGGTTGCCTCGATAGTAAATAATGGACGATTCGAGAGCTTGCCAGGCTTCGGCAGCAACAACATAACTTTGTTTGGCAGTCAATTGTATAAAACCCCTATTTTTGGTGATTTACTGGTTTTTAGCTAGTTTAAGTCTGAATATTTATCTGTTATTATCTCCTATTTATCTGGTTTCTCAGAATTTCTCAGAAACTTTTGCTTCTTCCTATCGTCAAAGCTACAGAAGGGAACACAAAAATTCAAACTTACTCGCTATTTCAGTAATCAATCAATAAAAGTGTCATTACGATCTATGAATTTAAACCAGTCTTTTAAAACCCTAGTCTCCCTCGTTACTATCCCTGGGGCGATCGCTTTTTGGGGTATACCGACTCAGGCCAAGGCTCTTGATTTCGGGGATTTAAACCTTAATCAAGGGCATCAGGTTATTGCCCAACGCAATGATCCCCCAGAAGTGATTATTAACGAGCCAGGTTCTTCCTCCTCAAGGTCTTCTCGTACTTCTAGTAGTGGAGACACTCGATTTAGCTGTGAATATGTGAATGGTGAGTACACTGTGATGTATTACCCAGAAAGTCGCCCCGATGAAGGTTATGCCTGGGCAATTCCCAGTGCTTTAGGGGGTGGTTGGACTCCTGAAAAACGTTGTAATGCCATTACCAACCGCTTTGAAGCCTATCGTGAAGATGGGCTACTGGAGTTAAGCACTGGCGAGCAAAATGGTTACGATACCATCTGTGTCACCACTCAAGTAGATCCCAGAGATTGTCGTCTTGTCTTGACTGTTCCCCCAGGACAAGATCCGCAATTAACCCGCGATTTGATCTTTGATAATCTATTGGTGGCTGACGATGGTGGTTCAACTCAAGGAGTCTATACTTTTGGCGATCGCCAAGGAGGAGGCAGAGATATCTTAGGAGAAATCGGGAACGTCATCAATGGCAGCAATGGTAAGGGTAATACCGCCCGTAAATCTTCCCCTGCCAACATCAACCTCCGACCATTTTTAGACACTGCCGACGGTGGCACAGGACAACAGCTAAAAAGTAATGCTGCTGCACCTAAACCCCGTAATGCCGAAAGGAAACCTGATTTGTTTAAGTAACACAGCTCTAAGCTCTAAGCTTTAAGAGAGGAGAAAATCTTAAACCCAAATTAGCTATCAGGAAAGCAGTGCTTTTGGTCAGAAAAATAAGCAAGAGTGTATTAGTCTATGAACTCCTCTTGCTGATTGCTGTATGTATGAATTTATTCTCTAATTAATGCTGACTTCAAATATTTATTTTTCCCCTAAATATCTTTATTCTGTAAAAACCTGAACTCCACCATTGGGATTAAGTAAAAGACGAATTGTCGAGGATTGAGACGGGGTAAGGGGAGCAATAAATGGTTCTCCGTTTAGAGGAATATTGGTTTGACTCAGATAAAGTTGAGCAGCCTTGCCCAAAGGGATTACTCGCTTAATTGAACCGTTGCGATCGAGCAATAAACGATATTCTAGACTCTGGCTGAGATCCTCTGGGGGTTGCCATTTATCCTCAAAATAAGCGGTAACTGCTTCTGTTTGACTAACCTGTTTGGCTGCTATCCTGAAAGTTGGTTTAACCAAGGAGCTATCAGCAATGGCTGATGGTGCTGCTAGATCTTTTGTTTCTACTGTTTTTTCTATTCCTTCTATTTCTACATCAGCTTCCTCTTGACCTTGATTACGAGGGGTTATTTCAGCTTGGGGAGCAGTCGTGGGAGTAGTTCTGGGAGCTGGTGTTTTGGCATAAATTGTGGTTTCTGGCTTGGTCGTTTGGGGACTTCTACTTGCTGATTTTGCTTCTTGATTACTACTGATTTTTGTCTTAGCGGGGGTGTCAAATCCTGACTGACGAGCTACATCGGATAATTCATAATCAGCAGGATCTGGGATATCTGGCTTGGGTTTAGGGGTTTCGACGGCGGGGGGTGGTGGTAACCTTTTGGCGGAAGTTAGGGGTTCTTTCAGTTTCGGTGTCGAAACTGCCTGCTGGCGTGGATCTGGTGCTGGGGGTGGGGTAATTTCATTTAATTCGGGAATTTTACCTTGAGATTTAGGCCGAGAGGTATCAGTGGCAATATTTTGCTGTGGTTGGGGTTTGAAAACAGTGAAAATTGCGATCGCAGCGATCGCAGTAATTCCTCCCCCCAGAAGCACAATGTCTCGCCAAGATCTTGACGGCTTAACCTCAGACAGTGTTTGAATTTTAGCTTGATAGGCTTCTAATGCTGCCACTAAATCGAATAGCTGCACTGTACCTAGTCTGATGCTAGAGCGATCGCTATTATGAGTCAATGAACCAAGGAATAGTTCATGATGCATGAATCCTTGGGGTGTTAAGTAGGGTGTTTGCTCACTAAATCTGCTGGTTAGAGGGGGAGTTATCTGGATGTTTTCTGTCAGATTTTTTGCCTGAAATGAACTCTGTAACTGTATTTGAATATAGTGATTGATAGCGATTTGAAGTTGCAGCAAGTCTTGCTGATCTCCCTGAATTGTGATCTGTTTGGTCGTTGCTTGTCGTGGATCATCAAACCTCAATTCAAACTGAAATTGCTTTGAAGGTTCTGCACTTCGGTGATAAGAAAGAGGGGATTTTTGCTCTGTGACTTCTAAAGTACAGGTTGGTGGCGTGAAGCGATGGATCTTAGGAGACATAACTGGAAGAGTTAGGGGGTTGGGGGTTGGGGAAAAAGCTAGAGGCTAGAAGCTAGAAGCTATTTCTTAAGATTTAATCTGAGTCGCATCAAAGATTGCCACCCACAACAAGCGATGACCATTTTGACCGCTGTAAAATAGCAGATCACTTAATAATTTCCAGGCTAAATGAGCTAAAGATTCTGGAGATATATCATGTGAAGAAGTAATTCTTTCTTGATAGTAATTAATAAATTTATCTAGATAATTCCCTAGTAAAGCAGTCTGATGAGGGGATTCATTCTGTTCTGTAACCTGCTCTAATAAACTCACACTTCGCCGTAGCAATTCTTGATGCTGGTTAGCTAAATAGCAAATAATTAAAACTAAAGATAGGGCTTCTTCCACATCTAGCTTTTTTCTCCCCCCAGAAGTTTTACGTTTGGGATTGGATGATCTTAAGCGCCAAAGGGTGAGGCGATCGCCGATCATTGATTCTAAGTGTAAATCTTGGGCTGCTTGAATAATTGCTTCGGAACTAATATTGGCGATCGCTTCTAACGCCAATAAAACTAAATCTAAATGACATTTGATATTTTCTAACTCTCCATCCTTGGTAGCTTTGGAATTCGCCAGTTCTTGCCATTGAGAATATTTGTATTCAGTTTTGGTATTGATTGACATAATAACCAGTCACAGATACGTGATCAAGCAAAATAATATATTTCATTAAAACTTCATTTGTTTTTTCTAATCAATACTGTTCCTTAATTAGAATTCCATATCTTTGATTAATAATATCAATTAAGTAAGAAACTAATTTACAAGAAACTATAAAATACTTGAAAATACTTGAGGTTTGTTAATATGACATTTAACTTCTACATGGCATTTTACTTATCTGGTGCAGGAGTGTACTGCGTTTTTTTGCTGTTTAATAAGTACAAATATCAAAAAGGTTTGAAAACAACTCCTATCTCATAGCTAATTCTTTTCATGGCATCAACTTTTTGGCTGGTTGCAATTCCTATTTCTTTGCTCGAAATCATAACTAAAAGTAAAGCCAAGCCCTATGGCAGGGGTAAATCTGGTGTTGCTCAAGAAACTCCCGATACTAAGCCAGATTGATAAAGGCTTTGCCTCAGCTCTAAGCTTTAGGCTTTTTGATAAAAATACGGGAAAGGAAATCAAACTATTCCAACGAACTGCTTTGAGGAGAATTTGCATGGAAATTACATTATGTTTTTAATCTACAACCATACTAGAGGTAGGTCATCAAAATCGGCAGTAATATTCAATTTTTATGGTCACCCCGTGAGCTTTTTCCTTTTCTTATTTTCCAACCTAAGCCTAGAATTCATCGAACTTCCATTGACTAATGACTAAGCTAGAAGTTGTTTAAACGACTCTGGGGGAATGTCAAACTTCTCAGCGGTTGCTTGTAATTGAGCTTTAAACCCTTCTAAATCGGAACCAAAGCCACAAAGTTTGGCAGCCTGCTCTAATCCTCCCGAAGCATTAGCTCCTGCACAACTAACTAATTCTTTGCCTGTCAAGGGTTCTTCCCCCGATAGTAGCTTGCGTTGAGACTCTCCCCAAAAAGCACTGAGGGTACAAATTTGCTTGTTATCCTGATTTTCAATTGACCAACGATAAATTACCTTTTGGGGATTTACCCGCACCTCGACTAATTTAGCTCCCATGTAATACTGCATCTGACTCAGGATTTGCTGTCTAACTTCTACGGGATCGTTTTTATCAATTGTGCGCTCTAAATGAGCCTGAGTAGGTTTGGCCATGTTGAAAACTTAAATGATTAAAATTGAATGGGGACTTAGATATCAATAATCGTTATTTTATAATTTCACCTGTAAAAATCTCACTAGCATCAGCTTTCTCCCCAACTCCCCAACTCCCCAACTCCCCAACTCCCCAACTCCCCAATCCCTAATTAATCGCGCTCCAATCTTGAGGTGTGTTGCAGTTAAATAGACAATTGCGATCGCTCACCCATAACTCCCTCACTGAATGCTCTGCTAACCAAGGTTGAAAGGATCTTCCTCCTTCACTGATGTATTGCTTCAAAGAAGTTAAACAGCCTCGACGATAAAAACCACACAAAGGCTCCCATCCCTTGGTACTACGGGGTAAACAAGCGATTTCTGCGGGGAATACTGTTGTCAAAGCTAATAACCACTGTTTTACTTGAGGTGAAGATAAGTGAGGTAGATCACAAGCGAGTAGTAATACCCATTCAGTTTTGACCAGCTCTAATCCTTGAGCAAAACCAATCAGAGGGGTATTGGATGAAGTGTTTAAAACTAACTGTTCTTGAACAGGTTGGCAACCACGGGGGAGAAATTTTTGATACTTTTCAATCCAGGGGGAAACCACATAAGTTTGAGCCGCACATTCTCTGGCTACCAGGCAGACATGGGAGAGGAAAGTTTCACCAGCTAGATTTAAGAGAGCTTTATCTTGACCCATACGGGTGCTTTCACCCCCCGCTAAAACGATCGCCGTGAGTTGTTCTTCAATTAATGCCATTAAACTCTAATTTGTGAACCAGACCATGAGCAATAACTCGTATAATACAAGATATACCACCAGACAAACAGAGCAACATCTCCAGCTTTGGATTTATTTTTTACCTGTGGTGGGGATAATTCCCGCCATTTGGACGCTATATCAATCTAAGGAAGAGGCGATTAGGCGACCCCTACCCTTCGGGATCGCCGATTGCCAAAATAACCCCTTTAAAGACTCTGGTGAGCTACTCCAACAACAAAAAGCTAGCCGATTATCCCTTAATCTAACTCTTCTGTGGTTAGGTTCTTATGTGCTGTTTACTTGTGGTGCTGGGGAGGGAACAGAGGTTATGGCTTTTCGTTTTCTCTACGCTAATGCGATCGCTACCACCAGCTATTTTGTCGCCTGTACCTTTTTGATGACTCGTTTGGGTAAAAAAAGACTATTTTCCGCCGAATAAAGGGCTTCGTCCAAGCTATTAGCTATGAGCTTCGTGGCTCTTGGCTTGATCAAACATAGTCTTGAACTATGCACGGATGGCTAAAAGCTTTTTGATAAATGAACTATTTGCTCCTAAATTAGTCTATCTATCAAGTTAAAGCCATTTTTCCCTTGTCAGCCCTAGCTCCTGTCGTTACTCTGGGGAGGCAGCTAGAATTAGAAAGCATTATACAGCCATACTGACTAACCAAAAGTCAAGGGGCTGTCTCCCGAATGAATTCGGGAGCTTGTACGCCCCGTCAGTTATTCGATAGTATTTTTTCTATTAAATAGCTGGTAATATCAACAGAATTATATTTGTCTTTACACATATCTTAATTTTTTTTAAAACATTAATTTATATCTGAGTGAGGGTTTCCAGTGTCAGTGAGAAAAGCTTATGAATCTACTCCTTCGGGGAGAAAATCAACCGCCCGATTTAATTCCGTGAACTACCCTCTCAAAAAACAACACAAGAAATTGCATAAAGGAAAAGCTACTGTAGTCGGGCTGGGTTTATTCGGCATCTCTCTAATCTCAGCAGTGGTCGGTGCGTTCTTAGCCGTAGCGGTGTCCGATGTCCCACCTTTAAGACAGGCGGAATTAAGTGCGGAAGAGCAGAAAGTCTTCAGCGAGACAGATATGGTGGCGGCAAATCTTAATCTACCTGAGCTTAAGCGACCTGTAAATATCCTGCTATTAGGCATCAAGGTAGTTCGCTCTGACCTGGAAAACCGAGGAATTGCCTATGAAAAACAAGATGTTGGCTACGATCACCTCGTCAACTCTTTTCACGGCTTGAGCGATAGCATGTTGCTGTTGCGGTTCGATCCCCAGGAAGAAAAGGTTTCGGTACTTTCAATTCCTAGAGACACCCGTGTCAACATTGAAGGCTATGGGGTTAGAAAAATTAATCACGCTAACGACTATGGTGGCCCCGCTTTAACTGCCAAGGTGGCTGGGGAATTACTAGGAGGGGTGAAGATCGATCGCTATGTACGGGTTAATGTCCAGGGGGTAGAAAAGCTAATTGATGCTTTGGGTGGCATTACGGTAAATGTGCCTAAAGACATGAAATACACTGACTTTAGCCAACACCTTTATATCGACCTGAAAAAAGGCGTTCAGCATCTTGATGGCGATAAAACCATGCAGTTTTTACGCTTCCGCTATGATGAGTACGGCGATATTTCTCGCGTACAGCGCCAGCAGATGTTGATGCGCGCAGCAGTGGAGCAAACCCTCAAGCCAGCAACCATCGTTAAAATTCCCAAAATCTTGTCGGTAATCCAGTCCCATTTAGACACCAATCTCACTGTGAGAGAGTTAATGGCGCTATCTAATTTCGCTTCCAAAACCGATCGCTCTGACATTCAAATGATGATGTTGCCTGGAGACTTTAATGATCCTGGAGAACGGGTGAGTTATTGGTTGCCCAATGATGAAAAAATCCGTAAGGTGATGACAGAACATTTTGAGTTGCCGAAAAATGACTCAGACTATCTGGCGATCGCTAATAACCGTTATGCAGCTTTAGAAGGGGAAACTGGTCTGAGCCATCCTCGCCTCAGAATTTCGGTTCAAGACAGCACAGACAGTCAAACAGCCTTACAAGCTTCCCTTGATACCCTAAGAGATGCGGGCTATCGTCAGGTGTCCGCCAGCAAAAACTGGCAAGCTTCTTTACCAGTCACCAGAATAATTGCTCAATCTGGAGATAATGAAGCAGCCGAAGAAGTACGTTCGATCCTTGGACTGGGGGAAATAGTCGTCGAAAGTACTGGGGTATTGGGTTCTGATGTTACAGTACAGCTTGGTCGCGACTGGAAAAAACAACAGAATCAAACAAATCAAGCACAAGGGGAATTGGATACTCCTAGACAGGGGGACACGCCCTTACAAAACAGCCAACGTAGAACTAGAAATTAATCTTAAAACGTACTAACAGCGTACTGTTTTTTGTACTAAAAAAATAATTATTGACTGGCGATCGCGCTCCGCGTAGCCTTCGGATCGCCAAACGTGGTTTAATTAAACTTGAAAGTTTTTATAGTGGAGGTTTTGCAGTTGTCGATAAAAGTCACCGCTCCCATTATGACTATAACAATATCATGCCAGCGATCGCCGAGTCAACTATCGATTTGACAAGTTTTCGCTCCTTTAAATGCAAAAAAAACAAGAGTGCGCCCGTTCGCTGCCCACCCAAAGATGGCAGATTGCCGAAGCTCAAAAGGAAAAAGCTCAAGCATTAAGCCTGGCTACGGGTTTGTTACCTCTAGTCGCCCAAGTGATGCTCAACCGTGACATTGCTAATACGGAGGATGCCCAGGCATATATCGAACCAGAATCTCAAGATTTGCCCTCTCCCCTAGATGAGTTTAGAGATCTGGCTTTGAGTGTAGAGTTAATCAAAAATGCGATCGCTGATGAAGAACCCATTGCCATCTGTGGAGATTATGATGCCGACGGCATGACTAGTACGGCATTACTGTTACGGGCTTTAAAACATCTAGGGGCAAACGTCGATTACGCTATTCCCAGTCGGATGAAAGATGGTTACGGGATTAATAATCGCATCGTCGAAGAATTCGCGGAAAACGGTGTTGGTTTGATTCTCACGGTAGACAATGGCATTTCGGCTTACGAACCCATTGCCAGGGCAATAGAGCTAGGTTTAAGCGTAATTATTACCGATCATCACGACTTACCAGAGAAACTTCCCCCCGCCGATGCCATCCTCAATCCCAAATTATTAAAGGATACTTCTCCCTACAAAGGCTTGGCTGGGGTTGGGGTAGCCTATATTTTGGCGATCGCCACTGCTCAGAGTTTAGGCAAACTCAAGGGTCTAACTAATCCGATTATGGAACTGTTTACCCTGGGAACAATTGCTGATCTTGCTCCTCTGGTGGGGGTTAATCGCCGCTGGCTCAAACGGGGTTTGCGGGCCTTGCCTAATTCCCAACTGTTGGGGGTTCAAGCCTTGATCCAGGTGGCAGGAGTAGATGAAGCCCAAAAACAGTTGAAACCCGATGATATTGGCTTCCGTTTAGGGCCAAGAATTAATGCGGTGGGAAGAATTGGCGATCCGCAAATGGTAATTGAGTTGTTAACCACCGATGACCCTGCGATCGCTAAAATCAGAGCCGATCAATGTGAGCAGATCAATCAAAAACGTCGCCAACTATGTGAACAGATCGAACAAGAAGCGATCGCCCTGGTGGAAAATACGCCGATTCCCTGGCAACGCGATCGCGTATTAGTAGTAGTAGCAGCAGGTTGGCATCATGGAGTCATCGGTATTGTGGCATCTCGCCTAGTAGAACGCTATGGTGTGCCTGTATTTATTGGCACTTATGAAGATCACGAAGAAGAACCAGCCCAAAAGCCAGCCAAAGATCAACCTCCTGACCCCAGAATGATTCGCGGTTCTGCCAGAAGTATTGACGAATTCAATGTTTTTGATGCTCTGAACTATTGCGGGGACTTATTAGGTAAGTATGGTGGACATCGAGCAGCAGGAGGTTTTAGTTTCCTGGCGGATAATCTGCCACAAGTAACCTCAAGACTCAGTGAGTTTGCCCATAAATGTCTGGAAGTAGAACATCTTAAACCCCTAGTCAAAATTGATGCCCAAGCTAGTTTAGGGGAGATTAATTACCAACTTTATCAGCAGATCGAAAGTTTACAGCCTTGGGGTATTGGCAATAGTACCCCCGTATTTTGGACACCTAATGTTCGAGTTATGGAACAAAGAGCGATCGGCAAAACTCAAACTCATTTAAAATTAACCTTGCGGTCAGATGATGCTACTGAAATTAAAGCTCTCGCATGGCGCTGGGGAGAATATTGTCCTTTACCTTCTTGTTTAGATATTGCCTACAAACTAAAAGAAAACCATTGGCAGGGGAGTACTAGTATTGAATTGGAGCTAGTTGGGGTCAGACTACCTCAAGCACCTTCAGTATCTCCAGTATCTCAAACCACTGCTACTAGCCAATCAGTTAAACATAGTAATGTAGTTAATCGGGTGCAAAAGGCTGTTTTTACCCACAGTGGCAGAATCTATGTGTGCAGTAAAACTGCCAAAGAGCTTCGTATTCGGAACGATCGCGGTGATATCTTAGCTGTTAGTCAAGGCGATCGTACGGGGTTGTTAGGAAAATCTAGAGAGGTCGCAAAATCAGTAAACGTAACCCAAGAACCCTATTTTAAGTTGATTAAAGCGGCATTACAGGCGATCGAAAAAGATTATTAATGATGTTCCCATTCAAGCAGCGGTAAGGAATTAGCTCAATAGTATTTTGACCATAGTAATTGACTACAGTGCTTGTTTTTTGTTGAGAATAAGACTAGATCAATTGCCAGCCAATGACTATGAAAGAAATCCAAATCTCAAAGTTTAAAGCTCAATTTATGGCGATCGCCATAATCTGACTCCCCTGCTAGTTGCTAGGGCGTGTCATCAATTAAGTAGAATCAAAAGAAACAAAAAAGAAAAACAGCAATGACCAGAAGATATGCATTAAGGGATGACCAGTGGTCGCGGATCGAGAACTTGCTACCAGGTAAAGAAGGAG
>Ga0209082_1000201_pt1 | contig 28202 bp, 27 predicted proteins | sample ColdCreekSource_FD_184127 | JGI IMG/M metagenome (GOLD analysis project Ga0209082, IMG submission 184127) | Groundwater microbial communities from Cold Creek, Nevada to study Microbial Dark Matter (Phase II) - Cold Creek Source (SPAdes) (version 3) | ecosystem: Environmental > Aquatic > Deep... | reverse complement strand
CGGTCTGCAAAAGTACCAACTTCATTGCGAAACTTGTGACCAATGGTCAGCCGTGCCCGTACGCGATCCGACTGCTTCTAACGCACAGCCGAGAAGCGGGCACGCGTATGGGCACGGGCACGCGTACGGGAGGGTTAAACACAAACGCCGCGTGGGTCACACGCGACGTTTGCATCCCATCTCCGCACTACCCGCCTAGCGCAGGCCGGAACCCCGACCTGCACTAGGCGTCACGCAACGCGGGCGCTGCGACGAAGCATCCTCCATGGTGCTCCACGCCGGACCCGCGCCGCGTCACGCGATCACCAGCAAGTGTCCTGCACGCCCAAGATGCTCGCGGCACCGTTGGACATGGAGAATGCTGGGTAAGCCCAGGTGAACTGGTAACACATCTCTGTGTCGCTCGACTCGCCGAACGGTATGCCGCGGTCGGTGTCGTTGTTGAATGTGCAGCTGGTGACGAGCGATTCACCCGGCTTGAGCTCGACGTCGACCGGGTAATGCGTCTCGTTGCCGAAGCTGAATGGCTTGTCGAACACCATCTCCATCGTGCCGTCCAGACGCTTGAGCGACGTGCTCATGCGCTTGCCGATGCGATGCATGTGCGGTTCGAAGCTGAAGATGTGGATGCTCTGATCGGCCGCCAGACCTTTGCGACCTGGCGTGCACGTCGTGGTGAATGTGCTCTCTTGGCGCGGCGGCATGCCCGCACCGCCGAACCACACGTTGCCGTTCAGATCTTCAGTGCCGGCCCAAGTCACGTTCGCGTAGTTCTCGCGACTTTCCTTCGGCACCGTGCACACTTGCAGCGATGATCCGTCGCTCTGCATCGACGGAGTGCTGTTGTAGAAGTGCCATTGCACATTGATCGTGCGCCCCGGCTCCGGCAGCACGAAGCCCACGCCTTCGGGCGACTCGACGTTCGGGCTGCCAACAGCCCAACCTGCTAGCAGAACCGGATCGACGCCGATCAAGGTCGGCAGCGGCGCCGTGATGTGAGCACCTTCGGGCTGCTGTTCATTGGTCGAGAACAGGAGCCAGTGGTGGAGCACTTGCGCGTTGTCAGAGACCGTGGCGTATGCAGTGGCCACCGAGCCCGCAGGCCAGGGCACCTTGTAGTAGAACTGCTCGTAGAACTCGCCCGGCGCGATATCGAACTTCGAATCGTCGACGACGTTGCCGCCGTGCACTTTGAACTCGTAGCAAGTCTCTTCGGCGGTCGGCGTCAAGCGCCCGACGCTGTGGCTGCGACCCGTGCCCGTGGGCGCAACTTGCTCCGTGGGACCTTTGGCGCCGCAGCTCGCGTCACTCGCTGAACCCGCTGGAACACCCGCAGCGAGCCAGTTGTCGATCGCGGTGATGTCAGCAGCGGCGAGCTCGCCGATCGGCGGCATCGGGCGCTTGGTGTCGTGCATGCGCTCTTTGACCAGCTCGTAGACTTTCTTCTCTGGCTGGGTGTTCGCCGGCTTCATCAAGTCGGCGTAGGTGACGAGCGGCATCGGTGCGCCACCGATCGGCGTCGCGCCGTGACAACTCGCGCAGCTCGCAGAGAGCACGGTCGAGACGTCGCAAGGCAAGATCGAGGGGCCGCCGCTCGCAGCAGCAGGGGTCTCGACATCGCCGCGTGCCGGTGCAGGTGCTGGTGCGGACGCTGCCGCTGCTGGCGGCGTGGTCGCTGCGGCGGTCTGTGGGCTCGCAGCACGCGTCGTCGACTGGGCTTGGCCGGCGTTGACGGTGGCCGGCGCTGGGCCGGTGGTTGCGTTCGCTGCAGGTCCGGCGGCACCTGCATTGGCCCCTTCAGCGCCAAGCACGGCGTCCGAGCCACATGCGCTTAGCCAACACGCGAGCAGTCCACCCAGCGCGCGACCGGCGACAGGTGGCAACCCCCTCGGGCTCCTGCGTCTTTCAATGTGTTTCATCCGTAGCTCCGTCGGGCTCACGCACGTAGACCATGCGCTCACCCCTCTCCGCAGCACCGGGACGCCCGACCGAGCAGTCGATCGTGCGGCCGCTACCGCTCTCCTGCGCCGTAGGTAAGTCAGAGCGCCTGAGATGGCTCCGCAACGACTAGCGTTTTGATGGAAGGTCGCTGCTTTTGACGCGGCGATGACGACGATCGCGACCGGAGGGCGTCATCGGCCCGGCCTGGTCACTTCACGTTTGTGGGTTCCAGGGTCTCTACCAGCGTAGAAAGACGATTATTTCCGCCACGATTCGGCCAGCGTGCGGTGCATCACACCCAACCCCCTGGTATTCCTGTCAAAACGCCCGATCTCGTGCCGCGAAAGGCAACGCATTGCCGGTGAAGTACACTTCAAGCAGTCACGTGCCAGTCGCCCTCAGCTTCCCCATGCGAAGTCTTCTTTTCAGCCTCCTCCTCCTCGGCTGCGCCTCCCCCGCCGTGGCGCAGGACTTGTTTTCGAGCCAACCCCCCGAGGGCCGCTGGGTCGCCGTGAAGCCCAAGGCTCCGGCGACGCCCCTGTTCGAGCCTGACGACAAGCTCAGGCTGTTCGGGGTGACCTTGCTCGTGGGTTTGCCCGACGGCATCGCACCTGCGCTTTCCTTTCATCCTTGGACGAACTGGGTGCACATCGATCTCGGACCGTCGGCGCTGATGTCGTTCGGGTTCCGCGGCGGCGTGACGTTCGATCCGCTGGACTGGATCGTGGCGCCGACGCTGACCTTGAGCGCTGGCTACAACGGCTGGGCCGATGCGCCATTTGTTTCGGGCAGCAACGTCCGCTTCACGACCACATATCTGAATGTGCAGGCGGGCATCGAAGTTGGGCGGCGCAGTCGCTTCCGCTTGTTTCTGCGCGGCGGCTACTCACACCTGTGGATCGATACTGACTATTACCCGAGCTACTCGGGAAGACAGGCCACGTCGTCCACAACTGTGCGCGTCGGTATCTTTCCGTCGCTCAATCTCGGTCTGACAGGTTACCTATGAAGCACAGCATGCACAAAGCCGGCAGTATTTTCGGCGTTCTCGCGCTGTGCGCCTGCGCCAGCATCGTAGCGACGCAGACCTTCGAGGTCAGCACTGAAATCGCGATGCCCAACATCCCGCGCATTCCTACCAGTCAGCCTCAGACTGTCACACTCACGGCGCGCTTCGGCTCTTGCTCACGCACCGCGCTCGGCAGCTTGGATAAGCTGCGCGAAAGTAAGTACGTCGATTCAGCCGATGTTTTTGTGGTGGTGCGCGACGTGCAGTTGCGCTCGGACTCGTCGTTTGCCGGCATCGAGAACCTCAAGCTCGAGCTGGTGACGCCCGACGAAACGGTGACGATTTGTGATCGCACGTTGTCGGACGAGGATCAGGAAGGCTCGACGATCGATTGTGACTTCGAGCACCGCGTGCGCGCGGAACAACTGTGCATGATGCTCGGCGGCGACGCCTCGGGTGTCGCGGAGATGAGCATCGAGCTCGCAGTGTCTACGGGCGACATCACGCTCACTACGCTCGGCGCAACACTCTCGGTCGACACTGAGCTCGAGGCTGACGTGAGCTTGTAAGTCTTTGCTGCGCGGCTCCGTGTTAGGGTCGGCCGCGCCATGACCCACGCAGGACCCACACCACCCGATCCTTCAGACCGTGACTCTGCACGGGTGGCGCGGCACTTTCGCCAAATACTCCTGTGGCCACTGCAACTTATACCGCTGAGCACTGCGGCTAAGCCCTCGCAGCATCACTGGGAGTGGCTGGCGCGAGCCGGATGCACCCCCGAGTGGCGTGAGGTGCAGGACGAGTTCACCGGCGACCCGAGCGAATTCCAAGAACGACATTATCGCGAATTCGTCACCTTCCTGCCACACGTTCAACGCTTTCTGTATGGTCAGGGTCGCGGCAGCTCGACGCTCAACGGCTACGGTGATTCGCCGATGCGAGTGTTCCGGCGCTCGGATATCAAGCAGATCCGTCTGACATTCCCGGACGACGAGGTGTTGACGCTAACTGTTCAACACATCGACTTGTATTTCTTTTATGAGGTCGATGTCGCGTTGCTTGCGTTCGAGTACCACGCGGACAACGTGCCGCTGTGGCGTGTGCAGGACATTGGGTATCGCTTCGGGCGTGTGTTTCCCGCGCGCTGGGACAGCGAAGGCATTCCCGAGCAATGCATGCGCAACATCGAGTGGCTGGGTGAGAACGGCACAGTGTTGATGGAATCGGACTTCCATCATCGCCAAGCGTTTCTTAGCCACGCGTGTCAGCACCGCGAAGCGCGTGTGGGTCGGCATTGGGATTTTCTGCTGCGGCCGATGGTCCAACACGACTCGGAACGCACGGGCGAGCTGCGCTATCGTCAGCTCGACTATCATCACCTGCCGACGCTGACGTATCTCTCGTTCGACGATCCGTTCGAGCTGTCTCGAGAAGATTTCTTTCGCCTGGGCATGGCGCTGGAGCCGGACACGGGCGCGGGCTTGCCGCATCCACACGAGTGGCTCGAACAGTTCGAGCGAGACTCTTGTTACGATCACTACTGGGATCCGCTGCGGCGTGAGCTCCGGACCAGCATGCGCATCATCTGCTCTGCGCGTGCGATGGTGATGGTGGGCAGTGCGCGGTCCAAGGGTTATGTCGACGGTGACATTGGTATGTTAGGCCAGTTCCGTCACCAGTACTTCCTGCTCGGGATGATCGCGCACTTCCATCATGCGGCGTTTTTAATGTTGTCTGACCGCATGGTGTTGGCGGTGAGTCGCTTGGACATCGACGACGCAGAGTCCATGGAGCGGTTTCGCTTGCATATTCGCAATACGACCGAGAGTTTTTTGCGCTTCAATCACCGCTACTGGTTCCACGATGTTTCGAAGCAGCTGGTGGCCAAGGATCTGTTTCAGCTGTGGCGTCGGCAGCTGAACAACGAAGGCTTGTTTCAAGAGGTTCGAGAGGAAATGCTGGACATGAGCCAGTACCTCGACACTGAAGCTTCGCGTAGGCAGAACGATGTGGTGCTGCGGCTGACTGTGGTGACGATCGTGGGTTTGATCGGGACGATCGCGACGGGCTTTTTGGGGATGAACTTGATCGATGCGGCCGCACAGCCGGTTGGGATCAAGGTGCTCTATTTCCTGGCAGTGCTGGTGCCCAGCATCGCCGTCACCATGTTAACGGTGGTGTCGTCGGGCAAGCTCGCGAGGCTGATCGACTACATGGCGACCGATGATGACTTCAGTGTGCGCGAGCGACTGAAGCGCTTTGCGCGCATCCGGCTGTTGCGTGTGCCGCGCAGCATGCGTGCGCCGCACCAGCTGGCTGAGCTCCCCGAGGCGGAAGCGCCGAGTGAGTGAGCTCGGCTCGGTGCGAGGACGCGTTGATCCTCGCACCGGCCGATGCGCGATCAGGCGTCCATCGCGCCGAAGACCAGGAGCGCGATCAGCACGAGGCCGATGATCGCGACGAGCCTCAGCGGAGAGCGCGGGGGCTCGGCTCCGTGCGTGGATGAGTTGGGATCGGGGTTGACGTTCGTGACTGGGTTTTCAGACATGCGTGACTCCGTGGCTGCCGTCATGCAGCTTTGATTTGTTATGTGAGATGTGCTCGCCCGCTGCTGTGAGCGGCAGGCGTCGAGCGCGCGCAGCTGCTCAGCGGTCGAGCGTGCTGGATACGCGGCGATGCAAACGTCGGACGGAGTTAGCTCTGAATGGAGCTTGGCTCGTCGTCGGCGTGGCAGCTCGAGCGTGGCAGGGGCCAATGGCGGCGCGTTACGCGAGGTGCTTCGCCGAGCGTGCGGTTGGTGCTGCTTGGCTGCGCTAGGTCGCGAAAGCGCTGCGGGAGGAGCAGTGCAGCGAGCGTGCTCGGTGTCGCTGGCAACTGCTGGGCGCCGGAACGAATGCGGGCGTTCAGCGCGCGCAGGGATGCCTTGGTGGTCGAGACTTCGGCGATCGGAGCGGGCGGCTGTTCGCCGACGCGCAGCTCAGCTTCGACCAGGATGCTGTCGGGTTTTGTGTCGGCGGAGACCGGGGCGAGCGCAGGCAGCAGCAGCCAACCGAGGCTGAGCGCGAGCAGCACGCGCAGGAGCGCGGTCGCGTTGGGCTCGGCGCTCTGGCTGTGCTTGGACACTGGCATCGATCTCGGTCGGATAAGCGGGCGTACGGGCAGAGTGGCGCGCTGCGCGCACTCCACCCTCGATGTCATAGCCTCTGAGCGGGCTCGACGCTAGCGGGCGCGCGTGCAGCTGCGTGCGATCAGGTGTCGCGCGCACGTTGGCGCAGAACGCACACGCGAGCCCGACATCGACTTGGAACCGGTGAAAGCTCTATCCTGGAAGCGCGTGAAAAGCGTCGACAAGCGCGCATCGTACCGCCGCCATCAGCGACAGCTCTCGCGTGCACATAATTTCAGCAACGCTTGGGAACGCGCGTTCGCGCGCGGCGACGGGTGCCAATGCGATCGAAGTTAGAGTCACTGCTCCTAAGTGCATGCGGCGTGGCATGCGCGACGATGCTCGCGCTCGAACCTGCACGAGCCCAGACTCCAACACCGGCTCCAGCCAGCCCGGCAGCATCCCCTGCGCCAGCGCCGCCGCCGTCAGCGGCACCGCCAACCCCCAAACCTGCAGCGCCGCCTCCGCCGCCATCAGCGGCTCCAGCCCCACCCGCTCCGGCAAAGCCAGCCCCACCGGCGGCACCTCCCACGACCACCGCACCACTCGCGCCGAAACCAGCTCCGACGCCCGCCGCACCTCCTGCGGCGACCGTCGCACCTCCTGCGGCGACCGTCGCACCTCCTGCGGCGCCCGCCGCACAACCACCGGCGCCCGCCGCACAACCACCGGCGCCCGCCGCTCCTCCCGTGACGATCGGTGTGCCTGCGGCGATGACCGGCGCACCGGTTTCTGGTGCGACGCCGGGGGTCGGGCCTTCAGCGACCGCTCCGGCTGCGCCGCCGCCTTCAGCTGCAGCGCCAGGCACTGTGCCCGCGCCAGCGCCCCCGGTGCCTAACGTACCTGCCGCGCCAAGCGGCGACGATCCAGGGCTTGCTCAGCCAACGGCGCCGCCTCCAGATGCGGCGCCGCCTCCTGTACCGGAACCACCTGCGCCCGCGGCGGTCGCCGCAGCAGCGCCGCCACCCGCTGCAACCTCCGAGAGCGAGCCACCATCCCTCGATCCACCCCCGGACAGCGAACGCTGCGTGCTGCACCCCGTGTGCCTGGGCCCGATGGCCACCGTGCTCAGCACACTGCCCTTTTTCGGCCTCGGTTTACGCGCGAACATCGGCGACTACTTCGGCGCCAGCATCGACTACCAGTTCATGCCGAACCTCAGCGTCTCGAGGATCACCTTCGGCTCCGGCATGTTCTCCGCCACCGCGCGCGTCTACCCGCTCAAGGGCAAGTTCTTCGTCGGCGGAGGCTTCGGCTACATGCACCACTTCGTGCGCGTACGCTCCGACGAGATCAACGCCGAAGCGAAAATCGGCGCGCCGATCGCGCTGATCAACATCGGCATGACAGGCCGCACCGGCTTCGTCTTTGGCATGGACGCAGCGCTAGTGATCCCGCTCTCGAAGATGCGCGCCACCACCACGGCGACACCGGGCGAGCGCGCGGAAGACCTGCCGCAGGAAGAGCTCCAAGACCGCCTGGACGAAGAACGCGAAAAAGTGACGGAAGACATCAACCGCGTCCTCGGCAAGATCCCCGTCGTGGTTCAGCTCAACCTCGTGCGCATCGGCTACATCTTCTAGCCGCGAAAACTCACCCGCCCGCAGCTCTGCGCGGCGGCAGCGACTGCTCGAGCGGCAACAAGATCTCGGAGGCGCTGGCGAAGTCGAGCGAGCGGATCGCTGTACGCAGCCGCTCGCAGCCCGCGTCGCCCAGCTGCGTCGCGAGCGCGCTCTCGATCTGCCCGAACATGTTGAACGCTTGCAAGTCCCGCTCGCGAACCAGCTGTGAGAAGCGCAACAGCTCCTCGGGGTCGAACGGAGTAACCGCTGCTTGCGGCTTGGAAGGCGCGTTCCAGCGCGCGATCGCCGCGATGCCGCGCCGCGTGCGCTCGATCTCCTCGTACAAGCTCCCGATCAGGCGCTCGAGCTCAGGCTCGCCACCCTTGTGGATCGCGACCTCGGCCTCGCGGGCCGCGCGATGCAGACCTGTCGCACACAACACACCCGCAGAACCGCTCAAACGATGCAGCCATGCGCTGCAGGCAGCGAGCTCGCGCGGCCGACGATCGAGCGGGTTCGCGTTGAGCTCCTCACCGAGCCGCCCGGTCAACATACGGAACAACCCGCAATCCCCCGCCAGGTGCCCACGCACCTCCTCGACGGCAAAGCCCTCGACCTCGCTCCATTCGGCGGCCAGCGCTGCCTCGGCAGCTTTCGGCTGCACCTCGACGCTCGAATGACGGGACGTAGCGTGCTCGAGGATCCGGTCGATTAGATCATCCGGCGCATACGGCTTGGTGATGAAGTCGGTCATGCCTGCCGCCAGCGCGCGCTCGCGCTCGCTCGCCAGCGCACCCGCAGTCAGCGCGACGATCGGCAAGGTCGCAAAGCGCGAATCCGTGCGGATACGTGCGGTCGCGCTCACGCCGTCTTCCACCGGCATCTGGATGTCCATCAGCACGACATCGAACGTCAGCTCGCCCGACACCACCAAACGCACAGCTTCCGTTCCGTCCGCGGCCGTTGCCACGGTGGCACCTTCGAGCTGCAAGATCCGCCGCGCGATTGTGCGATTGATCTCGCTGTCGTCCGCGACCAGCACGCGCACGCCCACCAAACGCTTGTCCTCCATGACGGGTTGGCGCGAGACCGGCCGCGACACGCGATCCGGCGCGCGTGCCGTCACCACACGAAACACCGTCTCCATGAACGACGCCGGTCCAAGCGGCTTGGCCAAGATCGCGTCCGCCAGCCGCGAGCTCGGCTCGCTCTGCAGCGCGCCCAGCTGGTACGCGGTGGTCAGGATCACGGCGGGTTGCTGTGTCCTGAGCGCACGCGCTTTACGGACCTCGTGCAGCGTGCGCAGCCCATCCATGCCCGGCATCTGCCAGTCGACCACAACCACATCGAAAGGTCGGTCGTCGCGCGCGGCCGTGCTGAGCAGCGTGATGCCTTCCTCACCCGACGCGGCGACGACCGCGTGCAGACCGAGCTGCGTCGCAACATGCAAGAGTGCTGCGCGCTGCTCCGAATAATCCTCGATGATCAATACACGCAGCTCTGCGCCGAGGTTGCGCGGGTGAGCAGACTCCGCCGCTTTCAGCAGCGGGATCTCGCACCAAAACAACGAGCCTTCCCCAGAGCGGCTCGCGAGACCAACACGTCCATCCATCAATGTGACCAGCTCCTTGACGATCGCCAAGCCCAGCCCCGTGCCGCCGAAGCGACGCATCGCGGCTTGCTCTGCCTGCGAAAACGGCTTGAACAAGCGCGCTTGAAGCGCGTCGTCGATGCCCGGCCCGGTATCGTGAACCTCGAAGCGAAGCATGGTGCGGTTGTCGACTTGCTCGAGCGCGCGCACCACCACGCGCACAGCGCCGCGCTCCGTGAACTTGATCGCATTGACTGCGAGGTTGCTGAACACTTGCGTCAAGCGCAGCCGATCGCCGATGAAGTGCCGCGCGAGCGGCTGCGGAATATCCAAGATCAGCTCGATCTGCTTGTTGCTCGCGTACGCGTGCATCAGGCTCGCGAGATCATCGAGCAACAGCGGGAGCTCGAAGCGCTCGCTGTCCAACACCAACTGTTGCGCCTCGATCTTCGACAGATCGAGCACGTCATTCACCATGCCCAAGAGCACCGTGGCCGAGCGGTCGATCGTCGAGAGCAAGTCGTATTGCTCCGCTGACAGCTTCGTTCGACCGAGCAGATAAGAAGCGCCAGTGATCGCGCCGATCGGAGTGCGGATCTCGTGGCTCATGTTCGCGAGGAACATGCCCTTCGCATAGCTCGCCGACTCAGCCTGCGCGGTGCGCTCCTCGAGCAGCTTGTTCAAGCTCAAGAGCTCGGCCTCGTACTGCTTGCGCATGGACAGATCAGCAGCCACCGAAAGATAACCGATGATCTCCTGCGAAGGATCGCGGATCGCACTGACAGTCAGCAACACCGGCACGCGCGAGCCGTCCTTGCGAACATACGTCCACTCGCGACTCTCCGGCTTAGCCTCCGCCGCGCTGAACACCAGGTCCCGTGAGCCCTGGACGCCTCGTCCGAGCTGCACCTGCAGCGTTTCCTGACGCGCCTGCAGCTCTGCCGGATCGTGAAACAGATCGGGCGTGGCCTTGCCGATCACTTCATCGGCCGTGTATCCGAGCAGCTCTTCCGCAGCGCGATTGAACGATCGAATGAGCCCACTCTCACTGTCAGTCGCGATGATCGCGGAACCGGCGCTCGACAAGATCGCGCGCTGGATCGCGCCCGCCGCACGCAGTGCGAGCTCAGCCATGTGCTGCTCGGTCACATCCCAATTGATGCCGGTCATGCTCTTCGCGCGACCGAGCGAGTCACGCGTCATCACGGCATCCGCTTGCACGTAGCGCAGCTCGCCGCTGCGACGAATGATCCTAAACTGCGCCCTAAATTGTCCGCGACCTGCGAGCACATCGCGCATCAGCGAATCGACGCGCTCACGATCTTCGAGGTGCAACTGGTCTCGCCAGCTCTCGTGTGTGGGCGCGGGATCAGACGGCCCGAGACCATACAAGTTGCGCATCGCAGGGTCGTAGTTCAGCACCCCGAGCTGGATGTCCCACTCCCACACGCCGATGCGCGCGGCCGACGTCGCGAGCTGCAAGCGCTCCGCGAGCGCATTACGCTCTGCGACCACGTGTTCGCGCGACGTGATGTCTTGAAACGTTCCCACCACCCGCTCGACTTTGCCGGTCGGACCGCGCATGGCTTCACCACAAGCGATCGAGGTGCGCCGCTCGCCATTCGTGCGGATCGCAGTCACGACCAGCTCGTAGCCTTCACCCTGCTCGATGCACTTCGTCACCGAGGTCGATAGCCGCGCCCACGACTCGGCATCGAACAACTTCGCTTGTTCGGCATAGGGCGGAGGCGTCTCGGTCGGCTCCATGCCGAAGGTGCGATACAGCTCGTCGGTCCAACTCACGAGCCCGCTCCCAACGTTGAAGTCGAAGCTGGCGATCTTTGCCACGCGCTGCGCCGTCTGCAGCTGCACCGCCAACGTGCTTACACGTTCGTAGGCCGCGCGCAGCTCGTCGGTGATGTCCCGAACGTCGATGCCCGTCGCGCCGAGAACCTGCTCGCGCGTGTGCTTCGAAGGCGCAAGCGCGCGCACATGCCGTCCACGGTACCACCCGAGCGCAAACAGCAGAGCGCCGATGAAAAGCCCGGCGAACAACATGAGAACCGACACGTTCTCGAGGATCGACCAACTACCCCGCCCAGACAAGCAGCGCTTCGTCATGAACCCACCACGCGGTGAACGCGCGATGTGCGAGCGGTAAGCCTACGCGCGCAAACATCTCACGCACGCACGCGCGACCAGACACCACTGCTAGCTAGGATCTTCGGGCACACCACCCGCGGCGATAATCAGGTCGCGCACCTGCGTGAGTGCAATCTCGAGCGAGCTGACATCCGTGCCACGCAATACCAAGCTCGTCCCATAGCGACCACCATCGCGTTGGAAGGGATAGCTGCCCATGTCGATCTCGGGCCATTGCGCTTGAAGCGTCGCGAACGGCTTCGCGATCACGCTCTCCGGCAAAAACACACTGACCGAGCGTGTCATCACCACGGCGCCACCCTTGAGCTTGCCGGCCAGGCTAGCCAGCATCGCCTGCATCACCAGCGGAATGCCGGCCATCACGTAGACATTGCCGATGAAAAAACCGGGTGGACCACCCGTGCTGTTCTCGACCAAGCCAGCACCCTGTGGCACACGCGCCATGCGCAAGCGCGAGGCCATGATCTCCGGTGGCGCTTCACGCTTGCGGATCTGCGCGGCGATCGCTGGATGCTCGACCAGCGGCACACCAAAAGCCAGCGCGATGCAGTCGGCTGTGATGTCGTCGTGCGTCGGACCGATGCCACCCGTAGTGAACACGTAGTCGTGTCGCGCGCGCACTTCGTTGACCACCGCGACGATCACCGACTCCACATCCGGCACGACGCGCGCCTCGGTGACGCGGATGCCCCAAGTGCCGATCGTAAGCGAGATCTCTCGTAAATTCGTGTCCTGAGTGCGACCGGACAGGATCTCGTTGCCGATGATCACGACCGCCGCAGTCACGATGCGTTCGTTAGTAGTCACTGCGCGGGTATAAGCCAAAACCGCTCAAAACGCGAGCCAGCGCGAGTCCGGTGAGCGGGGTGACCACGGCTAGCAACTGCTAATTTTATCGCTATGTAAACGGGCGCGTGTCAGCCGCTCTTCGCCGCACGCACAAACGCGCGTACGCGCTCCGGATCTTTCCGCCCGGGGCTCAGCTCCACGCCGCTCGCCACATCCACGCAAAATGGCTGTGCCACAGCGATGGCTTCGGCCACATTGTCAGGTGTCAGACCGCCCGCCAGGGTCACCTTGCGCACCAGCCCCAAGTCCCGCGCGAGGTTCCAGTCGAAGCGTGCGCCCGTGCCGCCGTGTGCATTCGGAACGTAGGCGTCGAGCAGCATGTGCTCACCGGCATAGCGCGCGGCTTCGGCCAGGACGTCCGCCCCGCGCACGCGCAGCGCCTTGTAGGCATGTGGCAATACCTGGGAAAGCAGCTCGGGCGACTCATCGCCGTGCAGCTGCAGACAACCCAGTGAAAGCGCGCGCTTGTACTCGAGCAGCTGCTCGATCTCCGCGTTCACGAACACGCCCACACTGAGCACATGCGGAGGGATCGCCTGCGCCAGCGGCAGTGCCGCTGCGAGCGTCAGGCAGCGCGGCGAACCCGGCGCGAAATTCAGGCCGATCGCGTCGACGCCTGCGGCGACGCAGAGCTCGACATCTTGCACGCTCATCACGCCGCATATCTTCACGTGGACCATCGGAACGCGTTGTAGCGCCCCGCCCAACGATTTGCAAAACGCACAGCCTAGAGGGCACCCAACTCTCGTACGCGTGCCCGTGCCCGTGCCCGTGCCCGTACGCGAGCTCCGGCAAACCTCTCGTGTCGTCGCGCTCAGCGCGAGCACGAATCGATGAGAGTGTCAGCAATCGTCAGACGAGAGCGTGTACGGGCACGGGCACGCGTACGGATCTAAATTTTGAGCAGCTCTTTGACGGTCTCGATCACCTGCGGCGCTTGGATCGGCTTGGTGATGTAGGCCGACGCGCCGAGCGCCATCGCCCGCTCGCGATCCTCGCGCGAGCCCTCGGTGGTTATCACGATCACCGGTACATCCTTGTGCCGCTCATCGCTGCGGATCTTCCGAACCAGCTTGAGCCCATCCATGATCGGCATGTTGATATCAGTGATGATCAAGTCGAAGTTGGTCTGAGCCAGCTTCTTCAGACCCACGATCCCGTCGTCCGCCTCAGTGACTGTCATGTTCTTGATGCGCGAGAGCGCAAACACGATCAGCTGACGCATCATCGGGGAGTCTTCCACGACCAGACAGGCGTAACTGCTCATAGCTCACCCCCGGAGTCCGACTCCGCCGCCAACAGCTGCTTGTGCCGCTCTGCTTCTAATTGGATCAACACATCGTGCAGGGCAGCGCGCGGCCCAGCCTCCTTCGCGTACAGGTTCGCCGCGATCAACGCGGTCGCACCGTGCACCGATAGCAACTTAAACAGCTCGCGATCCACCTTCGCCCAAGCGCACTTGTGCGGCAGCAGCTCATACACGGCGAACATCGCGACCACCTGCGAGCCAAACTGAAGCGGCAACACGGCGATCGGCTCACCGGGCGCTCGCGGCGCCGCAGGGTCGTGGATGCGCGCAATACCCGTCAGGCTGGCGTCGGCGAGCGGGCCGTCCTCCAGTACGATCGGCGCGAGCGGAGCCGGCAGACGGCCTTGTGCGCTCACCGGGATGCCGCGCTTGCCATCGACCGTGACCAGGTACAGGACGAACGATTGCGCCCCGACCAGCTGCTCCATCAGCTCGCCCATGTGTTTGACCACGCGGCCGACCGAAAGCGAGCTGTTTAGCTGAAAGCTCGCGACGTACAAGCTCGCGAGGTCGTTCAGCTCGCGCTCGGTGTCCGCTTGGCGCTGCTCGTACAGCGTGAGCTCGCTTGAGCGTTGCAGGAGCTGTTTCTGCTCCGCCTCCAAACGATCGATGATCGCGAGCAGCTCGCGGGTCACGTCGCTGCTCGCGAGCTGCGAGCGCAGCTCGTCATTCTCTTCGCGCAGCTGCAACAGCTGCTCTTCCATCGACTGGTTGTCGCGGATCAGCTCCTCCGTGAGCTCGGCGCTCTTGTGGAGAAAGCTGCGCACGAACTCTTCACGCTGGTGGCGCAAATCCACGGGCGCTTCTTGCACCGCGGCTTTGCGTTTTGCGCTCACGCCTTGCCCCCGCGCTCTCCGAGGAGCTCGTCCGCGGGATCGGCGCGACTCGTGATGAGGCCGGATATCCGCGTGACGAGCTGCGGCAAGGGCAGCATCTCATCGACAGCGCCGGTGGCCTTGGCACAGCGCGGCATGCCGAATACGACCGCTGTCTCCTCGGACTCTACGAGCACCATGCCGGAGCCGTTCTTGATGTCGATCACGCCCTGGGCTCCATCTTCGCCCATGCCTGTGAGAACGACGCCTATCACGCGGCTGCCGAGTGCGCGCGCCGCGCTGCGAAACAAGCGATCTCCGGAAGGCGTGTAGCGATCGCGCGCATCCGGCTCGACCACATGCAAGAACACGCGCCCGTTCAAGAAGTCGACTTCCATGCACTTGCCGCCGGGACACACCACAGCTTGCTCGGCGTACAGCGACTCGCCATCTGCGGCTTCGCGCACGCTGAAGCGGCTGATGCGATCCAAGCGCTCGGCAAACGCGCGCGTGAAGCGTTCGGGCATGTGCTGCGCGACCACCACACAACAATCGGAGCGCTCGGGCAGCTGCGCGAACACGTCGAGCAGCGCGGTCGGGCCACCTGTCGAAGAAGCGATCACCAAGAGGCGCGACGGCAAGCGCGGCTTCTTGGTGCGCACCTGCTCCTCGAGCAGCGGCGAGCGCATGTTGATCGGCGTCGATGAACGACTGTGGAACGCGCGCGCAGGCGACAGCTGTCGCACCATCGCCACCATGCGTTCCAGCTGCTCCTTCACGGACTGGATCTGCGTGGTCAGAAACGTCTCGGGCTTGGCGATGAAGTCGATCGCCCCGAGCTCCAGCGCGCGGAACACGTTCTCTTTCGCAGAGTGGCTGGACACAACCAGGACCGGCGTGGGCCGGCTCGCCATCAGCAAGCGCAGGAACGTGAAGCCGTCCATGCGCGGCATCTCTAGGTCCAGCGTGATCAAGTCGGGGTTGAGCGAAGCGCTACAGCGCAGCGCTTCGTCGCCGTCCTGCGCCGCGCCGACGACCGACACGCCGGGGATCTGACCGAGCAGATCAGCCAGCGTGCGGCGGTTGATCGCCGAGTCGTCGACGATGAGTACGCGTAGTGGCCTCATGTACGCGACTTTCCCGGTGTTTGCGACGAAGGGCGAAGCGGTTTGCGGTAGGCGAGATCACCTCGCAGCTGCGCCAGCTCAAAGGCTGTCGACGTGTGCAGGAGCGACTCGCTATGACCTAACATGAGATAGCCGTGAGGCTCCAATCGCTCGTAAAACGCTTGGATCACCCGCCTTCGGGAAGCCTGATCAAAGTATATCAGCACATTGCGGCAGAAGATCGCGTCAACACGACCAATCATCGCTACACGCGCTTCGTCTAACAGGTTGAAGTGTCCGAAATGGCAGAGCTCGCGCACGAATGGACGCACACTTCGTCCACCTGTTACCGGAGTGAAGTACTCATCGTACTCTTCCGGCATCGCACGAAAACTCGACTCACGGTACACACCGATGCGCGCGACCTGTAAGACACGGCGCGAAATATCATTACCCACGATGCGCACGTCCCACCCGGTGAAGCGCTGCGAGCGCATCACCAAGATCGCGAGCGTGTAGACCTCTTCGCCCGTGGAGCAGCCGGCGCTCCAGATCACCAAGCGCTTGCGCGCACGCGCTCCTTCGTGCAGCTGCGGCAAGACCTCCGACTCGAACGCGCGCAGCTGCGAAGCTTCGCGGAAGAAGTAGGTCTCGTTCGTCGTGACCAGGTCGACGGCGCGTTCGGTCTCGGCCTTGCGCTGCGGATGCATGCGCAGGTACATGCAGTACTCGCGAAAGCCCGGCAAACCCAGCGCCACCACGCGCTCTATCAGCTTGCGCTCGACAGTCACGCGCATTTCGTTGGAGAGCAAAATACCAGAGTGCTCATTCACGATCTGGCGCAGCACATCGAAGTCCTCGGGCTTCAGCCGAGGGGGCTCGGGAGGAACTGAGGCCACGTTCAGCGCACCTCTCGTAAGGCTTCGAGCGCCTCGACGATCACATTGCGTACGTGAACATCGAGCTCATGCTCTAAGCGATCGAACAGGTGCTCAGACGAGGTTGTGTCACCGATCCTGCCGAGCCACGCCGCCGCCAACCGCCGCACCTCGGGCGCGCTGTGCGACAGCGCCGCAGCGATCGCAGCAGGCGACCGGCCATTGGCCAACGTGCCGAGCTCCGAGATCGCTTGCTTCGCGACCTCTGAGTCGGAGTCGGTGGCGAGCTCAGCCAACAGCGGCTGCACTGCCGTGCCGCCGAGACCGACGAGCGCTTGCAGCGCTGCGACGCGTGCCTCGCGCGGCGCGGTGCGCGCGATCAACTGCAACAGCTCGCCCGCGCGCGGATCATCGAGCGATGACAGCGCGAGCGTGTGTGCGCAGAGCACGTCGGAGTCTTTGCTCTCGAAGTCGAGGATCGCGCGCATGCCCTCGTCGCCGCGATCGCGCATGACGGTCAGCGCTTCGAGCGCAGCCACCTGCACTTCGTGACTGTCGTCGCGCAGCGCCAGCGCCACCAGCTCCGAAGCCGCAGGGCCTCCGAGTCGCGACAACCCCGCGATAGCGCACGCCCGCGTGTTCGGCTCGTCGGACAAGAGCGCCTCGCGCAGCCGCTCGTGCGCGTCTTTCGCGCCCAGATCGACCAGCAACTCTGCGACAGCGAGCCCCGCCGGGCCGGAAGGCGTCGCGTTCGTCAGCACCTGACGCACCGCAGACGGCGCGCGGAATGCCAGGTCACGCAGCGCGTTGCCCGCGGCCACTGCCACGTCCGGGTCGACATCGCCGGTGCTCTGCAGCAAGAGCGCCGCGTCGGCCGCATCGCCGAAGCGACCCAGACCACGCAGCACGCTCACACGCACGCCGACGTCGTGATCCGAAAACGCGCCGCGCAGCACATCGCGCAGCTGCTCGACCGCGGTCGGTCGCTCGTTCACGCGCTCGCCCAGCTCACACGCTAGATCGAGCGCCGCAGCGCGCTGCTCTACCTTGTCGTGGGCGATGCGCAGCGCCACGGACAGCGCGTCTTCAGTCCAGTCATCGAACGCGGCCGCGAGCTGATTGGCCGCCACGTCCGCCGCCACCAGCTGCACCGCAGTGCTGACTGCATCGCGGTCGCGTGCGCGCGCGAGCAGCGTCGCCGCGGCCATCCCCAAGGTGCGATCCTCGTCGCCGGCCGCTGTCTTGAGCGCAGCCACAGCTTGCGTGTTGCGCGGCAGCTCGGTGCAGAGCAAGCGCCGCGCGTCGACGTTTGCGCCTTGCAGCCGGAACAAGCCCAAGAGCGCGCGGTTCGTGACATGCGTCGAGCGATCCGTGAGCGCCTGCAGCAGATGCGGGACCGCGCGCACATCGCCCGAGCGACCGAGCGCGTCGAGCGCGATGCGCCGCAGCAAGCGATCTTCGAGAATGGGTGCGAGGTCGTCATACTGCACTGTCGCTGACAGCTGCTCGAGCGAATCGAGCGCAGCCGCGCGCTCGAACGTATCGCCGGTCCGCAGCTTGTCGCGCAGGGCGGCGGTCGCGCGCGGCCCTCCGAGTTGTGCCAGCGCATCCATCGCGGCCACAGCGATCACCGGATCACTGCCGCGCACCGACTGGATCAACGTATCGGTGGCTTCTTCGGTGCCACCACATGCCAACGCTTCCACGATGAACTTGCGGTCGTTCGACTCGACCTCGGACAGCGACAACACCAACACGCGCGCGGCGGCCGCTCCCAAGCGCCGCAGCACCTCGCGCGCGGCGTTGCGAAGCCCGACGTTCAAGCCCTGACACAAGCCTTCGATCAGTGGCTTGATCAGGTCGAACTCGACCGCGACCTCACCCACCACGCGGATCGCTTCCTCGCGCACACGCCAATCGGCGTCGCCCAACGCACTCATCAAGATGCTCGACGTATCGCGGTCGTGGAGCGCGCCTGCAGCGAGCACGGCGTCGCGTCTGACCTCGACGTCGCTGCTGTTCATTGCGGCTCGGATCGCAGCTGCGTTCATGTTCCCTCCGCCCCCGCTGACAACACGCCCAGATCGATCGGAGCGGCACCGGTTTGCGTGATGCGCTGGATGTCCAGAGTGAACACCAGGCGGCCGGCGTGCGAGTACGCCGCAGTAATGCCGTGGACTTCTTGACCGTACCCGAGATCCGGCACCGGCCGCGCTTCGGCGTCGTTCAACGAAAACACATCGATCACCCGATCGACAGCCAGACCGGTCAATCGGCCCTGCCAGTTCGCGATCACCCAGCGCGTGTGCGATGCCGCAGCGCTGCTCTTGGCACGGAAACGCACGCGCAGGTCGACGATTGGCACCACATCACCACGATGATCGATCACCCCGATCACAGTCTCAGAAGAGTGCGGCAACACTTGCATCGGCAACGGCCGGATGATCTCGCGCACATGCTGGATTGGCACGGCATAGGCCACACCGCCGACTTCGAAGCCCACCCATGTGCGCTCTGCGCGCGACCTGTCAGCCATGATTGACCTGCCGTTTGAGCAATGCGATCGGGTCGAGCAAGATCAAGATCTCGTCCTCGCTGTCGTGGTCTGCTCGTTCTTCAGCGGTGGATTCCGCCTTGCGCTCGCCCTGCCCCGGGCGACCGATTCCCATCACGTACGAAGCCGCATCGGCGCCGAGCACCGAGGCCAGCTCGACCTCTTTTTCGCTGAGTCGGTGCACCTGCTGCACGCGATCACACAAGAGGCCCATGATCTCGTCTCCTTGATCCACCAGCAGCACTCGCGTGCGGCTGCTGGTCGGCCCGGCGGGCACACGCAGGCGCTGGCGTAGATCGATCAGCGTGGTCACTTGACCGCGCACCGAGATGATGCCGAGCACCTCGCGCTGCGCACGCGGCACCGGCGTAACAGAGGGCACGCGCATGATCTCGCGGATGCAAGACAGCGGCAGCGCGTAGGTCTCGCTCGCCACGACGAACGCCAAGAACTCGCGCACGCCCCCTTCTTCCGTGGGCTCGGGCGCGTAGTTCTTGGTAGCTTTGACCTGAGGCTGACTCATGTGGCCACCCCCACAGCCAGCACGCCGGCGCGCGGCAGCAGCACCTCTTCGATGATCGACGCCGCATCGAGCACCAGCACCAAGTGCTGGTCACCCAGGTCGGTGGCGCCGGAGATGCCCGGTGTGCCGGCCAAGCTGCGACCGAGGCCTTTGATCACGATGTCCTGCTGACCTGACAAGCGCTCGACGCACATGCCGAGGCGCTTATTGCCTACGCTCACCACGATCACATAGTGCTCGGTCGCGTCGTCAGCGATCGGGCCCAGCGCAAACAGCTCTGCCAGCCGACACAGCGGCAAGGTCGTGCCGCGCAGTGTGATCACTTCGCGGCCATCCACTGTGCGTACCGCCTGGCTCGGCATGCGCAGCGCTTCCTGCACGACCGCCAGCGGGATCGCAAACAAGCGGCCGCGCACCTCGAACAGCAGCGCGCTGATGATGGCGAGCGTGATCGGCAAGGTGATGGTCACCTTGGTGCCGCCACCCTTTTCGCTGTCGATGTCGACGGCGCCGCCCAAGCGCGTGATGTTCGTCTTGACGACGTCCATACCCACGCCGCGACCCGAGATGTCCGTGACCTCGCGCGCGGTGCTGAAGCCCGGCATGAAGATCACGTTCAAGAGCTCTTCGCGCGTGAGATCCGACGCCGCTTGTTCGCTCAGCACGCCCTTGCGCACGGCGGCCTCGCGGATGACGTTCGAGTCGATGCCGCGGCCGTCGTCGGAGAGCTCGATGACGACGTGGTTGCCCTTCTGATGCGCGACCACGGTCAACGTGCCGGTGGTGGGCTTGCCGTTCTTGGTGCGCACCTCGGTCGACTCGATGCCGTGATCGATCGCATTGCGCACGATGTGCATCATCGGGTCGGCGAGCTCTTCGGCGATCAGCTTGTCGACTTCGGTTTCCGCACCAACGACCGCGAGCTTCACCTCTTTGCTCTGCTCGCGCGCGACCTGGCGCACCACCACCGCGACTTTGTCGAACAGCTGCGAGAGCGGGACCATGCGGATGTCCAGCACGCTCTCTTGGACCTCAGCCAAGTGGCGCTGGAACGCGCGATGGATGCGATGGGCTTCGCTGCTCAGCGCGGGCGCCGCGCCAGCGCGCAGGCGCTCGACCAAGCGCGCGACCGCAGCGCGCACCGTACCCAGCTCACCGACCACGTTCATCAGATGATCGAGCTTGCGGATGTCCACACGCACGACACTGGTGATCGAGCGCAGCGAGACGTCGCCGCCTTCAGCTGCCGACTTTTTGGGTGCGGATGGCGCTTCGACCTTGACTGCAACAACCGCTGCGGCCGGTGCAGGGGCAGCAGCTGGCGACTCTTTGGCTGCAGCCGCAGTGACTGCTGGCGTTGCAGCTGTCAGCGGCTTGGGCGCGGCTGCCGTTTTACGCCGCTCCACTGACGACAGCTTCGCATCGGGACGACCCAACGCGGTCCGGACCTCGGCCTCGGACTTCTTGCTGGCGAGCAGCATCTCGATCTCGATCTCATCACCGCCTCCGCCGTCCATGCTCGGCAGATACGTGATGATCTCGGCGAGGTTCTTGACCCGCTCCTTGAGCGAATCAAGCGCGGTGTCGATCACGTCGAGCGCCAAGCGCACGCGCAGCCGATACACCGTCAGACCCTGCTCCAAGTTCGTGCGCAGCCGATGCTCTTCGTACTCGGTGAGCACACCGAGCATGCTGGCGTCGAGCTCGAACTCTTCCAGGATGTTGTGCTGCTTGACCTTGGAGCGCGCGAGCCCGTGCACGCGCCCGGAGAACGTCTCGACGTCTACCGAGGCTTGCTCTGCTGGATCACCCAACAAGCGCTGAAAGTTGTCGACGCCTTCGAACAAGACATCGAGCACTTGTTGTGTCAGCTCGACACGGCCGAGCCGCAAGTCTTCGAGCATGTCCTCGAGCACATGCGACATCCGGCCCAGCCGCTCGAAGCCGAACATGCCCGAGAGGCCCTTGAGCGTATGCACACCGCGAAAGAGATCGTTGACCGTGTCCGGGCTACGCTGCCCCTGCTTGATGCCGGTATCCAGCTCGAGCAGACCGCGCGACAAACCTTCGATCAACTCCTGGGCTTCAGCCAGGAATTCTTCTTTCGCGCGCTCGCCGTCCTTACCGGAAACCACCGCGTTGCTCCTTCAGTGCTAAACAGCCTGCTTCGAGACGCTCTTGACGGCAGCTTCTAACGCTTCCGCGGTGAACGGCTTCGCCAAGTAACCATTGGCGCCGAGCGCGATCGCGCGCGAGCGGTCACGCTCCGAAGCCTCTGTAGAGATAATCAGGAGCGGTGTGTCTCGGTGTGTCTCGCTGCGTCTGATGAACGAGATCAGCTCCAGACCATTGATGTTCGGCATGTTGATGTCGACCAGCAACAAGTCGAAGCGCTCGCGCGGCAGAATACGAAGGGCGTCGAAGCCGCTAGCAGCTTCGGTCACTTGCATATCCGCCATCTCTTCGAGTGCAGCCCGAACGTAAGCGCGTGTCGCGCTCGAGTCATCGATGATCAGTACGCGGTGCATGACGTCCTTCGTGTGGACCGCCTCTACCCGCGAGCCTGCGCGGGGCTGAGACGCTCAACACGATGGTAGCGCAGACAGTTCTCGTCGAAACTGTAGTCCGGAGTGTTCCGGATCAGCGCTTACTGACGCTCACAGCGGCGGCCGTCATCAACCTTGTTCGATGGACCCGCGCGGGAACGCCTGCTGTTTTTCGCGCTCGGGCAGGCACGTGAGGCAGCTGCATAGCTCGCGCAAGAAGTTGAACGTGTAGAGGCCTGTCGCGTGTCCGTCGGCCCATGTGAGGCGGAGCGCGTAGTCACCGACCTCCGCGATATCCGTTAGCTCCAGGTTTCCGCCTGGGACGTAGCGCACCGGCCCTTGGTGCCCTTGGCAAATCGCGCACGGGCAGTAACCGCGCAGAATGTCGTGCGGATACACGGCCGTGTGGCCGTCAGCGAAGTCGATTTCCAAGCTGCGGGCACCGTGCGGCGCGCGCAGCTCGACAGGCGTGGTTCGGGCGGAGGCACTCATGGAGCGCGCAGCCTACTCCGATTCCGGTGCTCTACCCTAGAGTCGTTTTGCCAGCCTGTGCTCATGCTGCAGCAGCTGCGCGATAAACTGCGACAAGAGGCGCTCTCCCTCCTGCACCTGCGCGTCCGGCATACTGGCGAGCGAATCCAGCGGCGCGCCTTCAAGAGCTTCCTGGAGTGCCTGGCGCAAGGATCCTGCGATGCGCTCCGGCCCGCCGCCGCAAGCGCTGCACACGATGCCGCCGCGCGCCACGCTAAAAAACGCAGACTGGAAGACCTTCGGCTCGCGGCCACAGCTCACGCACGAGGTGAGCATCGGCGCAAAGCCAGTCAGCGAGAGCATGCGCGCTTCACAGCACAGCTGCAGCGAGCGCGGCGCGGCGCCCCCATCGAGCAGCTCGAGCGCCTCCACCAAGCAGTCGAACACATCGGGCTCGGGCGCGCGCTCAGGCAGGATTTCTCGGGCCAAACGGAGCAGCGCGCCCGCGGCATCGAGCGCTGCGAGGTTGCTGAGGAGGCGCGGGAAGACCCGTGTTACGCGCGCTGTCTCGAGCCGGCTGAGCGCGCCGCGGCCTATCGTGACCTCCACCGCAATGATCGCAAAGCCCTCCAACGCGCCGGCAAACCGGCGCTTACTCTTGCGGGCCGCGCGGGCCATCGTGCTCACCAGCCCGAGCTCGCGCGTCAGCAGGGTCACGACCCGGTCGGACTCGCCGAAGTCGACAGCGCGGAGTACCAACGCTGCTGCTTGTTCGACGCGTCTTTCCATCTACGAACGTTTGACCGTGGCGCATACCTCGAAGCGAAGCAACCCGTCCGGCCGTCTGCGCCAACCCACGTGACCGTAACCGTAACCGCAACCGACTCTCGGACTCGGCTACGTCGACGTCGCCGACTGACCATTGGTCGCAAGTTTCATGCGATTCTGCGGCTAGGCAGCTCGCGGACTTCGGCTTGTGCCCGCCGCGTCGAGAAGGATCAACAGGGAGGCAAGGAGCCGGGGAGATTTTTGTTGTTCGTGAGACGGCGCAGACCGTGCCTTATCGCTGCCGTATGGAAGTTGACCAACAGTCCGACCGGAAGGCCGCTTAGCTTCAGGTAGGTGATTACCTGGGCCTCATGAACCGGCAGCAAGCGCTCCACGGCCTTCAGCTCCACCAACAGTTGATTGCCGACGATCAAATCGAGCCGATGAGCTCATAGCAGAGACACTCTTCGTAGACTGATTCGAGTAGGCCCGGACGCAGATGGCGATGAACCTCGATACACGCTCCAATCACTGCCTCGGACCCAATTCCAAATTTCCCCGGCTCCTCGGCTCCCTGTTTCATTCTCTTGCTTCGAGCGCCGTGCAGCGCAGTTGCCTTCGATCGGCGAAAGCACCAGGAACATTGCCAAACTTGTGAGTGCGGTTGGGTGGCTTGGCTGGTCTTGCCTGCCTTCGCTCGGTGCGTACGTTGCGAAAATGCACATCATCCTAGGCGCCACCGGCCACATCGGCTCCGCGTTGAGCCGACTCCTGCTCGACCGGGGAGAGCCGGTCACCGTCGTCACGCGCAGCGAAGATAAGCGCGCTGAGTGGGAGAAGCACGGCGCGCAGGTCGCTGTGGTCGACGTCAGCGACGTCAGCGCGTTGCAACGAGTGTTCGCACGCGGCAAGCGCGCGCTCCTACTGAATCCGCCAGCGCCGCCCTCCACAGACACGGTGCTCGAGGAGCAGAAGACTGTGCGCGCGATCCTGGCTGCTCTGCGAGGCGCCGAGCTAGAGCGCATCGTCGCAGAATCCACGTACGGTGCGCAGCCAGGAGCGGCGATCGGTGATCTGGGCGTGCTCTACGAGCTGGAGCAGGGGTTGCGCGCACAAGCCATTCCGACCGCGATCATCCGTGGCGCGTATTACATGAGCAACTGGGACATGAGCCTGGATGCCGCTCGCAGCGACGGACGCTTGGACACGCTGTTGCCGGCTGATCTGGTGTTGCCGATGGTCGCAACGGCGGACATCGCGCGCGTGGCTGCGAGGCTCTTGACTACGCCGGTGGCGCAAACCGGCTTGTACTTTGCGGAAGGCCCCGTACGCTACAGCCCTTCTGACGTCGCGGCCGCGTTCGCGCGGGCGCTCGGTCGCAAAGTACAGGTCGCGACAACACCACAGGACGGATGGGTGCCGATGCTCGAGCAGGTCGGCTTTTCGCCTGCTGCAGCGCGCTCGATGGCCGGCATGACAAGGACCGTCGTCGAACAAGGTCCCGAGCTTCCCGACAATCCCGTGCGCGGCGACACCACGCTCGACGCGTACATCAGCGACCTCGTCGGGGCCTGAAACGGGTGCAGTTCCCGAACGTAACGTGGACCTGGACGACTGTGCCGGTCATCGTCCAGTTCCACGACGACGTCCAGGGTCACCTGCAGAACGGGACTGCTCCCCACTGAAACTCAGCAAAAGAACAGCCGCCGCGCCGAGAGACGCGGCGGCTTCAGGCGCATGGATCTAGACGAGGGTGTCAGCGCTCCTTGCAAGTTTGGCTGGTGGGACTAAGCCCGTGCGCAGCCTAGAAAGTGGAGCGCGGACGTTTGTGGTGTTTGGGCGATACGTGGCTCTCCTTTCTGAGGTTCGGTGCGAGCGGCGCTGCTCCAACGAGAGGTTGCCGAGTGCCACAATGGGCTGGTCTGCGGCTGCAGCGGAGGGCGGCGCTCGCGGCTCGCGGATCGGCCGACGCCGTCCGGAACACGCATGTGCTCAACTGTTGCGGATTTGAATCACGCGCGGCTTGGCGCGCTCGTGTTTCTTGAGCTGGACTTGCAGCACGCCCTGCTTGAGCTCGGCGCTGATGCCTTCGGGATCGACCGAGTCCGGCACTTGAAACGCGCGGTAATATCGCAGTGTCGCCGCGCCGTCTTCGCGTTGAGCCTGCAATGTGAGCAGCGAGTTTTCGATCCGGATCTTCACGGAATCGGCGCTCGCGCCCGGCATGTCGGCCCGCATCAGCAGCTCGTCAGCGTTCTCATAGACGTCCACCGCGGGGCGCAGCTCGCGCACGGGGCGCGCCTGCTGACTGAGGCGCTGATCTTGATTGGGATGGGTGGTAGCGACAGCAGCGTTGGTCATGATGAGTGCCTCCTTTCCAGTTATGCAGCCTTGACTGAGATCATGCGCGGACGTTCTTCCGCAGCCTTTGGCAGACGAAGCTCGAGCACACCGTTGCGGAGCGAAGCTTCGATCTTGTCAGGGTCGATGCGCGTGGGTAGCGTGAATGCGCGGGCAAAGTGAACGGCGCCGCGCTCCTTGCGATGCACAGAGTAGCCCTCGGGCGCGGATTCGCTGCGTTCACCGCGCACGATCAACGAGCCTTGCTCGAATGAGACGTGTAGGTCTGCGATCTGAAAACCCGGTACATCTGCGGTGATCTCCAGCGACTCTCCCGCATCGCGCAGCGCGAACTGAGGACCGTCGAGCTCACGATTCCAAACCGGAGAATCCGTGGGCCAGTCGTATTCGAAGCGCTGAAATAGGCGATCCATTTCCTGGCGGAGACCGTTCAGCGGCACGTTGTTCCATTGCGTCAGCATTGAGTTACCTCCTCTCTGAACCTCGAGGAAAAGGTAAATTTGCTTAGCGAGTCGTCAACGGGTCGCCAGCATTTTTTTTCGGTGGGTGCCGGAGACGCCTGCGCCCGGCTCGCTGTGGTCGGCGAGCCGGGCGCAGGATGTGGGAGTGTCGCTTGCGCGCTACGGGTTGCAGGCTTGCTGTGTGCAGACGCCGTCGGGTGGGGTGCAGATGCCGCACGACTCGTTGCAGCAGACTTGCCCGGCTGCGCACACGCTCGAACCGCATTCCCAGCCGCCGTTCGACACGCAGATGGGCTCGCCGTTCTGCACGGTGCAGATCGCGCCCGAACGGCAGTCGATCAGCGCACACGGGTCTTCGGTGGGCTTCACGCAGCTACAGACCTGCGGAGAGCGATCGAAGATGTAGCCCTCGCGGCACTTCGCGAGTGCCGTGCAGGTGCAGTAGCCGCCGCAGTCCGCGCCGCCTTGCTCGACGTCGCAGCCGTCGTCCGGGGTGTCTTCGCACAGGCCGATGCCTGGGCACTCGATGCCCGCGATGCCGCCGCAGAATACGCTGGGCTCGTCCGGAACGCAGGTTGCGGCACCTTCGTTCGCCTCACAGTGGCTGCCTTCCTTGCAGCGCACAGCGGCGCAAGGGTCGGCGCTCGGATCGGGGACACAGGCACAGACCGCCGTCGAATCGTCGAAGATCATGCCTTCGACACACAGCGCGATGACATTGCAGCTGCACAGCCCGAGACAGTCCGCGCCCTTCTCTGGATCGCAGTCGTCGCTGGGATCGTCCTGGTCGCACTGCCCTGCACCGGGACATTCGATTCCGGCAATGCCGCCGCACGGCGTCCCGAGCTCACAGCTCTCGATCTGCTCGGCATGCTTGAAGCGCGCCTTCCGGACGCGGTCGGCGCCATAGACACGTGCCAACACGGCAGGTGTCGTCAGGGCTTGTGTCACCACACAGTCAGGTCCGGGTGTGACCAAATTAGTGGTCACACTCAGACGTTGTCCGCGCTTGTCCACCCCTGTGATCTCCGCTCGGTAACCGCCGGTGTTCTTTTGCCCTGCGCTGTAGAACAGGACGACCTCGTCATCCCAGTCGACCCCGGGCGAGCCGTGGCCGAACAGCCGCTGATAGCCCTTTTCACTGCGGATCAAGCGCGCCGTGGGCGCGATGCCCGCAGCTTCGGTGCCTTTGGGGTCGTCGAAGGTCTCCCACTTCAAGCGCGGCTTGCGCAGCGCCTCGTCGTGGACTGCCACATCGGCGCCCCCGCCGCCGTTCATACACGCGGCGATGAGCAGAGTGCTCAGCGCCCATACTGCGCGAGATGGTCGCATCGTGTCGAGCATGCCAATACTCCTGGTTGTGATGTTGCCGGCCGATCGCACTGCGTTGGCACACAGTGGCGCAAACTCGCCGGCGCACGCTCAGCAACGCAAGGAGCGTACCGAGCTGCAGCGCACAGCGGCAGCGGCACGACCACTTAGTGCCCGGCCAGGGCGCGCACGCTCGGCCGTTGCGGATGTGCCGACTGCGAGCGCGACGCTGCCGCGGTTTCGCTCAAGGTTCGTTGCAGCCGTAGGCGGCAATGCGGAGGATGATGAGTGGAGGAGGATGCACTAGGTGACCGTTTTCGTGTTCCGCTGTTTCCGGGCAGGGAGAACGGGTACGGGCACGGCTGACCATTGGTCACAAGTTTGGCAATGTTCCTGGTGCTTTCGCCGATCGAAGGCAACTGCGCTGCACGGCGCTCGAAGCAAGAGAATGAAACAAGGAGCCGAGGAGCCGGGGAGATTTGGAATTGGGTCCGAGGCAGCGATTGGAGCGTGTATCGAGGTTCATCGCCATCTGGGTCCGGGTCTACTCGAATCAGTCTACGAAGAGTGTCTCTGCTATGAGCTTATCGGCTCGATTTGATCGTCGGCAATCAACTGTTGGTGGAGCTGAAGGCCGTGGAGCGCTTGCTGCCGGTTCATGAGGCCCAGGTCATCACCTACCTGAAGCTAAGCGGCCTTCCGGGTCCGACTGCTGGTCAACTTCCATACGGCAGCGATAAGGCACGGTCTGCGCCGTCTCACGAACAACAAAAATCTCCCCGGCTCCTTGCCTCCCTGTTGATCCTTCTCGACGCGGC